>VFQN01000764.1_pt1 | contig 58101 bp, 87 predicted proteins | sample 3512371 | NCBI WGS metagenome assembly VFQN01 (sample SAMN10412370, study PRJNA504923) | tailings metagenome | isolation source: Replicate 2 from Balatoc abandoned mine | place: Philippines: Itogon, Benguet | collected 2017-08-28
GGATACCGCCATGCGTGAGAAGTGCAATTAGGGGGCAGGATACCCGTACAGCGCAGGCGGCGCTGGCATTAAATTATTTCTTGTAGGCGCATCCGGGATTCCGGGTGCAATTAATTTCGGGTTCACTAAAGACACGGCCCAACGGGCCTGGCTTATAATCAGAACCGAAATACCGGCTTGGCGGAAGATGCCAGCCCTGGTGTTAAGCCGATCTACTAATGCGCATGCATGCCTAGTTCTGCAATTGTTTAACACAAGCCCGCTGACTTGCCTGCTGGCCGTGAATGGGTAACTCAAGGCACAATCATGCCGTACTGGAGAGGGCCGTGTGCTTGTTTTAGCCCAAGCAAGGGCGCTGTGCAGCGGTTGTGCTCTAGGTGAGGGAAGTGGTGGTCCCCGTACGGAGCCGTGCTGTACTATTGACTATTGAGTACCGTAGACAAGCCAGTGTACGGCAACGAGTAACAGTGCTTTGCGTAGCATACCGGTATGTCCCGCTGCGAGACCTGTGACGCCTTTTGCGACTGATGTGCTGCTTTGTAGGCTGACTGAAGCCACACTCGCCGTACGGTACAGCTAGCCAATCGGACAGAATCGGTACATGGCAGAGCTGGATGTATCCAAGTACATCGGCGTCCCATTGCTGTGCGGGTGGCAGGGTGCGCGCATTCACCACAGGCCAGTACGGCAATAGCCACCACCACCCCATCCCCCGAGGCCACGCACTCCATGCAGACGCCTACCAGTTTAGCTTACCCCTCGGAGCAGAAGCTACGGTAGGGTATGCACGAACAGCTGGGGTCGGTTCTCGTGCCCAAGCAAGTAACACACACCATGCGTCCAGCGGCCAACCGGCATCACTACAGTGACGGTTGTCCTGGGTAGCAGTCCTGGGTAACCCGATACGTGCGTGGCCAGCTGGCACCCATGAACTACGGTAGTGCCACTACCGCTCTAGAACACCGCAACAAACGTGCGCCACATGCGACGTATAATACAATTTGGCACCTGTGTCCATGCCCAATTGCCCAGCAAGCGATACCGCTTCAACATGGTAGCAAAAGGTGCGCGCTCGGTCCGCCCGTCCAGTGCTCAACACGAGCATTCCAGTTTGCAACAGCAGACTGCTAGTACGGTAACACCTGCTGCCATAACCCAAACAAACGTCATTCATTGTCCGACCGGTCCGACCATCAGTTGCCAACCACCACTTACCGCATTGCCACCAGGCCCCCTTTCAGTGGTCTTACCCACTACCGGTACGACGCGCGCTCCTCCTCTGACAGCGCCCTCCACGCCGCCCCCAGGAGCCGCCCCTGCTCCGCCATGTCCGACCCCGGGTGCGCCGCCCGTATCGCCTCCCGCTGCTCCCGGCAGAACGCCATGTACGGATTGGACCGCCCCGCACCGCCGCCACCGCCACTGCTGCTGCTCCCACTTTTGCTGCTGCTGCCCTTGCTGCCCGCTCCCACAGCCACCTTGGCAGCTGCTCCCTTCTTAACCGTCACCGCAGCCGCCTTCTTCCTCCCCTTTGCCACCACCGCTGCTACCTGCTCCACACTCCCAGGAGCCACCCCCGACACCTGCTCCCCATCACCCTCGCTCTCACTCCCACCGGCCTCCGCCCCTGCCCCGGCCCCAGCCGCAAACGCCCGCCTCTGTTCCTCCCCCATTCCCCTCCACTCAGCCGAGATCACCTTGACAGCTTCCCGGTAGCTCGCATCGGGGTCCTCCGCCTTCATCTCGGCCCACCGCACCCGAGCAAACTCCACGTACCCGCCCGCCCCCGCACCCGCCCCCGCCTTGGCCTCCTTCTCCTTCTTCCCTGCTGCCCCGGCCGCAGCCGCCGCCTTCCCCCGCCTCCCGCCCCGGGGGAGCAGTCCCTTGGCGGCCCTGGCCGCGTCGCGCGCCCTCTTGGCAGCGATCAGCTCCAGGGCTGTAGCAAGGTCAACCTGCAGGGGAACACAAGAACACAAAAATAGCTTTGCAAATGGCATTCAGGTTGGACGGGTGTTGCACTTGCAAAGAGCAGGCAGAGCAACTCTTCGGAGCCCCCATCGCAAGGCGGCACCGCCCCTACCACGCAGGCCCCACCAAGTACACCCGCTGTGGTGGAAGCCCACCAGGGACTTTAGTCCCTCTGGCTGCCGCGTGAAGCTCACGCAAGAATAAATGTCCAGCGCCATATCATTTAGTAATATACCCACTGCCCTCTTGACAGTCCCCGAATCCCGAACAACGCCCCGGCTACGTGGGCTGAGCTGCTGACCTGCTCCGGCGTCGCCCGCTTGCCCAGGCTGGCCGAGGTGCCCCCGTGCGCTACGTAGGGTCCGAACATGCCGCTGTTGGCGACGACTGGCTGCCCGTCCTCCGGGTGGAGGCCCAGGGTGCGGGGCAGCGCCAGCAGCGCCAGCGCCGCCTCCAGGGTCACCGTCTGGATGGTGAGGCCCTGGGAGGGTAAGGAGGTAACGAGGAAGGGGAGGGGAGGGGGAGCGGGTGGTGTTAAGGAAGGGATGTGTAAGGTGTGCAGCGGGCTTGGGCGGGGCAGGAGGCGTGCGTTAGTGAGTGTGGAGCCCTCCTGAAGGCTACTCCGGTTGACCGTCGAAAATGCCGGGGGTGCAGGGGATTGGGGTTGGTGGGGGCTTGGGGACCTCAGCCCACACAGGCCGACATGTGGCAAACTCACCTCAGGAGGCTAGCAGGCTAGCGAGAACGCATGCACGCGTCCGCACTTGAACGCACGCGTATGTCCCGTACGGCACGCGCTGTGGGTTGTGCCCCCCGCTCACCTTGGCCTTGGGTATGGACGCCCTCCTGGGCTTCTTCACCTCCACCTCCTGCTCCTCCAGCGCCGCCTCCACCTCCCGTACTTCCGCATCCTCCACCACTGCCAGCCCCTCCTCCTCGCTCTCACTCGCCCCCTTGCCCTTCTTCCCCTTTGCACTCTTGCTCTTCGCCTTCTTGGCCGCTGCCGCCGCCTTCTTCTTGGCCGCCTTCTTCGCCGCCGCCGCCGCCGCAACCGCCTGCTCGTCCACCTCGCCCTGCTGCACGTACAGGCCGTACGGCCCCAGCCGTACAGTCACGGGCTCGCCGGTTTCGGGGTGGTAGCCCAGCAGGCGCTCCGTGGCGGTGGGCGGTACCTCGCCCTCCTCGCCCGGAGCTGCAGGTGGCACCAACAGGCGTCCAGGTTGTGACACGGTACAGTACGGTACATACACCAGCGCACGTATACCGAACAGCGGCAGGGCTCCATATAGGTAGCATGCTGGCAAGCTTCACCGCACTCACCGCGGGGCTTCCCCTTATAGCTGCACGTCCCAACCCACAACTTCCATATTACACCCTAGTCCACACCCCTCCAAGCACCAACGCACGTACCTGCCATCCCAACACCTTTTTGCGGTGTGCTGTCATCCGACTACCCGAACCCTAGGAGCAACACCGACACCCACCTGCCAGCACCACCGGCTCCAGCGGCCTGCTGCCAGCACACAGGCACCCACATTCCACACCCACACACCAACACACCCACCTGCCAGCACCACCGGCTCCAGCGGCCGGCTGTAGCCACACCGCACGCCCTCGTCCGCGTAGGCCGAGCAGCCGATGAATCCCCCGTAGCGAGACGGCTTCAGAACCAGCCGACCCACGCCGCAGCGAGGACAGAGCCGCGGGTCACTTGACGTTGCCCCTGCTGCCCCTGCCGCGCCTGCTGCCCCTGCCGCTGCCCCCTCTGTGCCTGCCCCTGCTGCCCCCACCGTCGTCCTTGCGCTTCCTACACTGCTACCAGCACCTGCGCCACCTACTGCGTTGGCCGTAATCGCCGCTGCCGTTGCAACCGTTGTGACCGTTGCGGTGTCGGTTGCGGTGTCCCGCGGCGGCGGCAGCTGACCCACGGGTCGGGGGAACAGGTACGACTCCAGCGCGGCGTCCAGGTGGTCGAACACGTGCGTGGTGGTGGTGGAGGCCAGCACGTGGCTCACGGCGGAGTGGAAGGGGCCCCAGAAGGCGGACAGCACGGGCTGCCACTCGGCGCGGCCGCCTGCAGGGCACGGCAATGAGAAAGGTGCATAGGAAATAAAATCAAATTAACAGAATAAAGTAATATTAAAAGAATAAAAGTAATATTAGAAAATGTTTAAAGGACGCCACTCGGCGAGGCCTGAAGCATGGCATTGGGGAGGCACATGGGTGTCACAGGGATGAGGGGGGCCGGCCAAAGCAGTGCCGCTAGGGGTGTGGCTGAAGGGGAGGACCAGCACGGGCTGCCACCGCGCCCGGCCGCCTGTACAAAGGAGCCGCAGGGACGTGCGGGATGAGTTAGCAGCAAGTAAGACACCAGTGTGTGCCGGATCGCATGGGAGATAGAGGTGCGACATGCTGGGAGCACCTTGTGCCGCCTGCTACAACAGATGCTCTGATTGATACATTTCGCACACGATTTAGTTAGACCCACCCGCCACGTCGTCCAGCTGCTCCTCCATGTAATAATAATATTATCACTATAATACATGTAATATATAAAATAATTAATATATTGCTGTACACCCACCCGCCACGTCGTCCAGCTGCTCCTCCATGCCCCTGGTGAAGCCTGGGTCCACGTAGGTGGGGAAGTATGCGGCCAGGAAGGCCGTCAGCACACGGCCCAGGGAGGTGGGGCGCAGCGACCGGCCGCCGCCCTCGCGGGACACGTAGCCGCGGTCCTGCGGTGGTGGTGGTGGTGGTGGAGGTCCGCGTCAAACGCGAGGAAACCGTGTAAGGCATGAGGGAGTCACGGAAGTGGTGGTGGTGGTGGATGGGTGGGTAGCGCCAGGCTGGTGTGGGTGTTTGAGGTAGAGGTTTACTGGAGTGCTGTTTGGACATGCAGCAGCTCTGCCTCCACACGTCATTGACCGTGGATGTGCCATGGATTTTGGGTGAGGAGATGAGCACGTGGCGGTAATTGTGATTGATGTGTAGGGCCTGTTGTGCAGGAAGGCCCAGGTGCCAGGTTCGAGCCACGTGCCAGTGCAGCCGGGCCAAGCTGAGCCATGGAACGCCATGTGAGGCTTAGCCCACGTGGTGCATCAACCGGCGTATGAAGGGCTCACACACACATGCGGATGGCACAGCCGCAAGACCCCAATCCTGCACGAGGGCACTTGGTGGAAACCCGCCCCCGAGGTGGCCCTGTAGCACCCGTAGCAGAGTGACAATGGGGGCTGGGTGATTTGCAGTGTGGATATAATGTGTTGTGCCTCAGACAGACAATAGTGGTTACTTCTGCTCTGAAAAACAGCTGTATGTCTGCACGCACCTGCAGCAGGGTCATGATGGGTGCGAAGGTGGAGGGCCTGCCGATGCCCTGCTCCTCCAGGCATCGCACCAGGGAGGACTCGGTGAGGCGCGGCGGCGGCCGCGTGGCGTGCTGGGCGGGCAGCACGGCGCGGGTGGCCAGGGGAGTTCCCGCGGAGCCGCCGGAGGCGGGCTGCGGGTGAGTAAGGGGGGGGGGGGTCGGGGTGTGTAGAGCTGGACAGATTGAGTGAGGTGGGCAAATGGCGGCCGGCGGCGGGTGGCCAGGGGAGTTCACACGGAGCCGCCAGATGCGGGCTGGGGGCGGAAGACCTCATGGGGAAGGGGTGTCCGGAGTATGGCGTGGGATGGTTTGGATACCGGTACGCTAGGCAGTTAAGCTTGCAAAGCGTCAGCGCTTGGTGCGTGCAAGACGAGGGCACTCTGCTACGGTTGCCATCTGCCCACCTGCAGCTGCAGCAGGAGCTGCGCGGCTGCCCCCGTGTTGGCCTCCGCCCCCTCCTCGTCGGTGCCGCTGCCGCCCGCCTCCTTGGCACCGCCCGCCTCCTCCTCCTCCTGCTCACTTCCCTGCGGGCGGAGACACAACGTCAATACGTATAATACCTCCTGCCCACCAGATTCAGACAGCGCTCACAGGCCCAAGACGTGCACCCATACTTCGCACAGTCCGCTGGAAGTTCCACAACGACCTGTATGCGATTGCTTTGACAGAGCCAATCGGGTAGCATGGGCTGTAGACCTTCTCAATGGTCAACCGCATGCCCGCTCGCGCCATCTGCTGCTACAGACCCACGCACCTGTGGGTCTTCGTAGGCGCGGAGGAAGCCGGGGTCGCGCAGCGTGCGGCCGCTGGCGCGCAGACCCAGCGACCCGCCGTCCGCCGCCAGCTCCACGCTCACCTATGGAGCAGAGCGTTGATGATTTTTAAGCAAAGTAAACACCACCAACACCCATGAATCTGTGACTTTAGCCGCAATGGTATGCCGCCAGCTCCACGCTCACCTATGGAGCAGAGCGTTGATGATTTTTAAGCAAAGTAAACACCACCAACACCCATGAATCTGTGACTTTAGCCGCAATGGTATGCCGCCAGCTCCACGCTCACCTATGGAGCAGAGCGTTGATGATTTTTAAGCAAAGTAAACACCACCAACACCCATGAATCTGTGACTTTAGCCGCAATGGTATGCCGCCAGCTCCACGCTCACCTGCATAGCACGTAAGCGGGTGTCAAATTTGATCGGCGCTTTACATTGAAACATTGCACTTACATTCCGGTAGTTGCCGGTAGTTGACTAGGGGCAAGGAAAAGTAAAGTGGCAAGGCGTTGGGAAGCACACAAGGTGCCGTACCCACCGTGTCGTACACAGCGCTGGTCATCTGCGAGGCTACCGCCCGCCTCCAGATCAGGCCGTACAGCGCCCGGCAGTCGTCGTCCAGTCCGGCTGGCAGCGTGGCGGGCGTCACAGAGGCGGGCCGCGTGGGGCGGATGGCCTCGTGCGCCTCTTGGGCGTTCTTGGCCCGGCTCTTGTACTGCCTGCGTGCCGTACGACGTGCATTGATTCAGGATTTTCCCCTTGGGAAACGGGAACTGCGCGCCCCACCTTCATGCCACAGCGCGTTCCTTTCACAGCTGCCTGAGCCCTGGGCGGGCCAGTGGCCCGCTCCCCACTTGGCTGCCCTCCAGTTAATCCAGCCAATCCAGAAGGCCCACTTCTGTTGTCCCTCCGCGCTTGCCTGCACCCCTAAGCCCTTTCACCCTTGTACCACGTTAAGCCAGCCGCCCGACCACCAGCATTACATTCCACGCATCTGCCTGCCTCCCTACCGCCCGCCTCACAGCGCCCCATCTGGCCCTGCCGACTTCCGGTTCTCTCGCCCTGCCGCTCTGCGGTTACCCACCTGGGTTGCGGCGGCACCGCCCCCGGCCCGAACGCCGCCCTGTTGGCGGCCCGCAGCTCTTCCACCGCCTCCGCGCTCATCTGCACGCCGTCCGTGCGCATGTAGGTGATGAGGCCCTCGCCCGTGCCTGCAAGGGGGGCAGGGGCCCAGAGCGGGGTAAGGACCGCCGGGCGGTCAAGGTTCCGGGTCGGAGACAGACTCAGTTGCGGAGGATGCGTATGCGTTCACCAAGCCGCTCGCAAGTGCCTGGGAGGCAGGGGTCCAAAGAAATGCCCCGTGACGTAGCACTTTGGAACGGGGAGGTCAGGACGGCTTTCGGCCCGTCGCAGTGCAGGTGCAATGCGGCAAAACCGCCGTGCCCCAACGCACAGCTGCCGTACAGTGCTGTCGTACCCCACCTGCCCCCTCGTACAGCTGCTGCGCCACGCGCATGGTCCGCGCCGCCCCGAAGCCCAGCCTCCTGCTTGCCTCCTGCTGCAGGCTGGAGGTGGTGAAGGGCGGGGGAGGGTGGCGCTGCTGCTGCCGGGCGGTCACCTTGGCCACCACCACAGGGCCAGACTGCAGGGCAGAGGGGGACGAGTAGACTTCAATTGGAGACTTGATGGGCCGATAAGGGCCAGCGAGGTGTAGTGACCGAGCCAATCATGCACAGTATGTCCGGTAGTTGCCGCTGGTGTCATTCCACATCTGCAGTAATAGCCAGCCGTGCCTTCCTACCTACATGTGGCACGGATAGCACACACGGCTGGGTACCCGTCTGAGTTTGCCCCACAAGTGCAGGTGCAGCCCCACTTCCGCACCTGCAGCCGCTCCGCCAGCTGCTCCGCCTGCTCCCGGCTGCGCACGTCCAGGGGCCCCAGCCGCCGCCCGTCCACGTGGCTAAGCCGTGCCGTGAAGGTGCCACCCTGCCCCTGGCCTTGGCCTCGACCGCGGCCGTCCAGCTGCAGCTGCGCCGTGATGGTCCAGTACTCCTGCATAAGCAAGCGCGCAACTTAAAGGAACGGGATGTGTCACAGGAACGCTGCGCCGCAGCCATGAGTTGTCGCACTGTGCCAACCCAATCCCTTCACGAGCAGCCCCATGGTACAGTGCCTGTTCCAGGCACCTGCGCTGCCCCGCACCTGAGGCGTGAAGCGCTCGATCTCCTGCTCCCTGTCGCACACCAGTCGCAGCGCCACAGACTGCACGCGACCTGCGAGTGGGTTCGTAGGTTACGCGCACTGCCGTCGCTACGGGTCCGCAAGCCCAGCTTCCTCCTTTACTAACGGTACCTTGCCTCCTCATGGCATGGGAGGAGCACACAGACTCAGCAAAGGAGTACAGCACGAGCACGCCGAGTTGACTAAACTTCGGTGCTGCTGAGCCCCAAAGTCCTGCTGAGTTGCACTCGCGTAACCGCTGCTGGCACCCCAGGCCACCCACCTGCCGACCTGGCTCCCGGTAGGCGCCTCCACAGCACGGGTGACAGGTGGAAGCCAACCAGGAAGTCCAGCGCTCTGAGAGGCAGGGTCCGAAAACAGCACACAAATCATTGTCTTCAAGTAGTCTTTACACCCATGCACCTACAAACTTCCGGCCATGCATGTGCCTTCCCTAGGTACGTAGGTAGATTCACACGGCAGGGAGGCTCAAAGGCCCCTCCTCGCCCTTTTCACATCAACACCCGTTCCATTCCCCCCACCCCCCTGCCCTCGTCGATCTACAGACACCGTCTGTCTTCCTACCGCCTTACCCCCCTCCCCTGCCCACCTCCTGGCCCACACTGTCGTTCGCTTGCTACTTGGCACGCCCAGAATGCCTTTGCTTTATGTGGACACGGAGGCACAACATCCCGCTTCCGGCTGATACGAAACCCGACACCTTCCGTCTCCCCACGGGCCCCCAACCCCTGCCCACCTCCTGGCCAGGTAGGCTGCCACCAGGTCGCCGCTGACGTCACGCTGGCCGTGCTGCAGGGCACGTGTCACCGCCCCACGCGTGATCTCCGTGAACGTGACACGTGTCACCGCGCCGCAGCGGGCCAGCGCGCCGCGGCGCTGTGGGGGCCACACCATGCAGAAACAAAAGTGATCAGAGAACTCATTTAGCAGGGGATCGCGAAAAGGAAGACACTAGCCTGCCAACCAAGCCGCAAGCTCCTCCGTACATGCACGTACAATACGGCATGTGCGCCCGGCCAAGTAACGCACTCCCTCCTCCATACAGCGCATGAGCGCAACCACGCAGCCGCAGCCCCATTCACTGCCCTGACCCTTACCCTGCCCGTTCTACAACGCATCCGCCGTCCTCCTCCAACCCTTGCTACCCCTGTCCCGTCTGCCTTTCGCGTCCGAGCCCACCACCCACCCGCAGCCTTGGACTGCCCCGACCCTGCCTCTCCTACACCCCACCCCAGCACCTGTCACTCTTCACCTCTTCTGCCCCTTCTCGCGTGAGCCTTTTGTGTCTTAACGCAGCAACCCACCCGCCGCTCCTCCACGATGTGCCACAAGATGGCCTCGCGCTCCCTCCCTGATCCTGCCGGTCCTTATTGTACCCGAATGTCCGACACTTTCACCCTTCCTTGCCACATATGCAATGTGTCTTAGCGCACCAACCTACCCGCAGCTCCTCCACGATGTGCCACGAGATGGCCTCGCCCTCCCTGTCGGGGTCGGTGGCCAGCACCAGCAGCGGGGCGCCGGACACGGCGGAGGCGATCTCCGCCAGCCGGGGGCCGGCAGCGGGCAGCAGCTCCCAGGACAGCGAGAAGCTGCGGGAAGGTGGGCGTTGCGAGGTGGGTTCCCGGCAAGGTGAAGCCGCTTTTGCATTCATAAGTGCGTCGTAAAACGGGTAGGCATCTTGCCCCAAGTGTGACATAATAGCAGTTCGGTCTCCGGATGAGACGCTTAACGCACAGCGTGGATGCTCCAGGTGGCGTAAACCCCCACCTGTAGGAGGCTGGCGACTCCGAGGGCGGGGACTGTTGTACGGCCAACGCGGTGGTGGCAGGGGTAGCAGACGAGCATTTGCGCGCTGCTAGCGGCAGTTCCTCCGAGGCTGGGGGCTGCGGGTCTAGGGGCTCTGGCCGCACGGAGCCGTCGCGGGGCGGGAGGTCCCGCACGTGGCCGTAGCTGGCCAGGACCTGGGGCGAGGGGTGGGGGTTGTCAGGAAGGGTGTACCGGCATGGGCCATCGCTGAAGATCCATGGGCGGTTGTAACTCAGAGGCCGAAACTGGCCAGGACCTGGGGCGAGGATAAGGGGCGAACAGGCTTGCACGTCAGCGCAAGGCTACGGCCAAGACGTGGGGAACGAGGACCGGGAAGGGTGTACCGGCATGGACGTCAAGGCAAGGGAGGTTAGCGGTTACTAGGCCCAGATGGCGCAGTATTGCTACCGTAGCTTTACGTGTACCATGTACTGTTGCATTAAAAACTTGAACAACACGCACGCCCTGTCCCGCGTGGGCCGGGGGGGGGGGCGGCACCGACACAGCTGGTTTTGCTCTCCTTCTATGCAGTCCTCTCAGCCCGTCCACAGCTCGCAGCCGCAGCCCGCCTTGTTGTTTGCTCCTGTATGCTGGACATGCCACTTTCTTCGCCCTCCACTACGACCTGCTTGACAGAATGCTATCATGTCCCCGCAACGCCCTGTAGCTCACCAGGTATTGATCCCCCAGGAAGCCCTGGATCTTCTTGGCCTTGGTGGGCGACTCAACCACCATAACCGCCGGCTTGGAGTACGACACCATCTGCTGTACGGCACGGCCCCGGGTGACGGCCCCCGTACGGCCGCCGCCGCTGCCGGCCTTCCTTGCTGCAGCCGCGGCACCGCTCGCCAGCGCCCGCCCTGCCATGACCCATGGGCCGGGACCGGCAGGAAGCAGCAGGAAGCTGCCCCTCCTGCCCATGCTGCCGTACAGCCGTACATGGCCTTGGAAGGCCATCATGACAGTGCTACCGTACGCAGATGCTGTTGCCGTACACGCTGCAGCTTGCAGCCGCCGTACGTGTTTGGGTAATAAAGGACGAGCGACCGTAGGGGCACGTGACCCCAGGCGGCTGGCCAGGCGGCTGTACGGCACGGGGGAATAGGGCGCTGATGAAAGAGGTGTTATCTAATGCCAGGCCCGTGGGCGCTCTACGGTTTTGCAGGCTGTGGCGCTGCATGCCTGGCACGAGACGTGCATGACAGGAGCCGTAGCGTGACTACGTTTGCAACAGTAATGAATTTTGGCTATCCCAGCGGGATACTGGACAATGCGGCTGTGCATGGTGACACTTGTGATGTTGATAGGCTCTGCCTTGCAAGTAGGCGGTCCTGAGCAGCAGGTGGATAGCCAGTCGCGTCGTTGCCCCCGACCCCCCACCTCCCGCTCCCTACCTTTCACTTCAACAGCTGGCGACCCGTCCTGCAGCTATATAGCCAATGACATGACATGCCCATGCGTGTGTATTCACTTGCTAGCTGGACGCCTCTTGGGCAGGAAGTTATCGAGCCGCCTAGTCACTATTACGCGCGTCGGCTCGACCCGGTTCCTCTCCGGCCGTAAAGCATATCGAACCAGTTCACGTCATATCGGTAAGAGACAAGAATTAGTAGGATAGCGGCAATGAGCAGAAATGCAGCACCTTCTATCAGTAAATGCTCAATACGTCGCTCCATTCACTCAACGCAAAGCCAGCTGGTAGAGCACATAAAGAGTGCATGCAACTATGCTACTTTACGAGGAATCGGTAGGGTGTTGCCGGTCTCGCAAAACCCCAGATGGGACCTGGGATGGGACTCCCCTGAACCTGGGGTCCCAACCACCCACACACCACAGCCTCAATAATACACCTGCAACTCCGTTTTCCCGATGGCTAACTCCCCACAGTTGAATTTTATTATGCAGTAACACGCCTTGTTAAAACGTTCCTGGCGATCCTTGTCTCTGCGGTCTCTCTCGTCACATAACACACGAGCAGCGCGACAGGTAGCGCAGCCAGCTCTTTGACTCTACTAATCAGTTTAAGCCTACCACTGCTACACACTAGGTGACATGTTGTTGGCTGCTGGAGCACATACACGGACGGTTCGGTTCTGGTCTGGCGTTGCCCAGAGACAAGGCCTGCGTGGTAGTAAGCCGATCAGGTGAGATGGCCCGAGGCCTAATTGCCAAAGACGGGAAACCTGTGACACAGCGAACTATTTGGACGCCGCACACGGCTGGCTGGTAGAGCGTGCGCGTACGTCGCGACGTGTTTGGTCGATAACGATCGCGCGAACCCCCGCACGTATACATAGGTAATCGCCTTGTTCTTTTGAATTTTGGGTAACCAGGTTTGTGGCGTCTTCGTCGCCCTCGAGCACCTCCCCTGCCCCAGCCACGAAGCAGCACAAAACCTCCTTCCACCATGGCATTACCTACATCTCGTACGAGGCCAACACGTGTGGCATCAAGTTCAACACATCAGGTTGGTATGCACATTACATGGCCACACGGCTTGTGGCCAGGCGGGTCACGCCATGGGGACTAGCTCGGGCCTGACCTTGCACCACGTGCGTTGTGGCGCGACACCAGGCTTTGCAACCGGTTCAAGTTCAGGCTCACTACACGCTGTATGTGTGCAAACGAGCGCAGCACAATGTTTACTGATGCCACACTGATAGTGTTAGTCAGCTGCAACGAGGGACGGGGGTCACGTGCTGCAACTGCCGATCTGGGGTCGTGCAGCCCCACCAACCGCCACCACCTGTGGTCTCACTGGCCCCTTCCCTGCGTATGTTGCCGCCCATCCCCTTTGCAAAATTGTCCACACACCAGATACAACTCGCTGCCCTCTGCCTTGCGTCCACCTGCCCTTCTCGTCATTGCAACCTGGCCCCTTCCACCCCGTGCTCCTGGGATTTGCTTCTTGCCTTCCGCTACTTTGCTGTCCTGCGGTTAACCCCCATCCGTCGTTCCCGTACCATGCAGGCGTCCGTGTGCTGATCGACCCGTGGTTCGTGGGCGAGCTGACGTTCGGTGTCTTAGCGCACCAACCCTGCCCCTGCCCCTGCTTCCATGCCGTACAGGCGTCCGTGTGCTGATCGACCCGTGGTTCGTGGGCGAGCTGACGTTCGGCGGCCAGGACTGGGTGTACCGGGGGCGGAAGCGTGTCATTGGGCAAGATGCACGTGTCAACATGGAGCAGGTGATCGCGGAGACTGACGTCATGGTCATCACGCAGGTACGAGTAATTTACAAAGGAGGGAATGTATGTCAGTCCAATGCCGGTGGGATATGTTTGATGCACTGATCAGCATGGAGCAGGTGCTTGCCGGAGACGGACGTCATGGTCATCACGCAGGCCAGGATCACAGCATCCCGCGCAGGAGATCGTTCGTACTCGCTTTGGAATGTACGCGACACGTGGGGCGAGGTGGTACTGTATCACTGTATCCCTGTATCCCTGGCCCTCCCACACCAGAGGCCCCGGGGCCTGCCCGGCCTCTGTCACATTCCGTCCTGGTCACTGTGCAGCACGCTGTGGCCCTATGGGCGCTGTACCGCTCTGGCTTGGTATCAACTTGCATGCGACCAACCGCCACTCTCCCCAATGCTCCCCTTGCACCCCAGGGCCTGCCCGACCACTGCCACATCCCCACGCTGACGGCCATCCAGAACAAGGCCATTCCCGTGGTCGCCAACCCGGACGCGGCGCCGCAGGTAACACGCTTACCCTCATAGCAGCAACGGCCGTGCCGATAGTCTGTACCATGCTATGTTTCGGGCACTTGATCCAGCGCAGTCTCACAAGTATGACAGATGGTACTGGCTGCCTCGGCCACTGCATCAGCTGCGCGCTGAGGGCCGACCGACGTACTCCTCTCTTGCTCCCTGCTGCCTGGTCCGGCCACCCCCAGCTGCGGGCCCTCGGGTACACCAACGTGACGGTGCTCAGCCCCGGCCAAGCCACCAGCGTAAAAGGGGAGACGGGAGGGCGGCTGCGCGTGCAGACGGCAAAGGGTGAGTGCGGACGGCGACGCCGTGATTTTGGGTCTTAGTAGGAGGCGCGAAGCTCGCACTGGCTAGAGTGCGCTGGCGGGCCGCTCTGGAGCCAACCATGTGCCCCCCCATACTGCCGTACGTTTAGTGACTGGTTCATATGCTTCATTGTCTTGCCGTGTTTTTTCTTTCCAGGTGCACTGGTGGGTCCGCCGTGGAGCCAGCGGCAGCTTGCGCTGCTGCTGCGTGAGGAGGTGGCCGCCGGGGAACGGCCCGCCTCCGTGTACTTCGAGTCGCACTGCGACGCAGACCTCGAGTCAGTGCGCCGGGCCATGCGGGACGCGGGACTGGGGGGACAGCAGCAGCAGCAGCAAGGGGGGCAAGAGGTCGGCGTGGACGTGGCAATCACCCCGGTGGTGTCTTCATTGCTTGGGGTGCCCGGGACGTCGGCTGCGTCCTACGCGCTGGTGCAGGTGGGGAGCTGGGGGCGTGGGGGAAAGTGCGCGTTGGAAGGGTATGGGAGGGCACTGGGGCGGGGATGTGGCACCGTGGGAGGCCAGGGGTGAGCAGGGGTGCACGCAGGTGCAGGGAGGCCTTGAGGCGGCGGCTGAGCACCGGGATAAGATCAAGATCTTGGAAGGGGGAAAGTGGTGACAGCACGTGTTGCATTGCGTCAGTTTAAGGTGCTGAGCTGTGGGGCGATGGTTAGACGGGGCACGCCTCAACCAGGCATTTGTTATGGATCACAAGTAGTTGGCAAGGCCACTCTATGGTAGTTGGGTAGTTGGGGAGGCAAGTCCATATCGGCGGACACGTGGGAATGGGAGGCCATCAGTGGCATCGGCTGCTCCAAGGAGCGAAAACGGCCTCAAAATACTCATTCCGCGCCATGCATCCGCCGTGCAGCTCCGGCCTTGTTCCAACTAACCCGCGTCATCGCTGGCTCCTGCACCCTCACCCCCCTCCCGCTGTCCCTCTGCAGCCCCACCGCCTGACTCCCCCTGCTCCCCTTTCCTGTCCTCCCCTTCCCTCTCCGCGCGCAGGGCGACATCAACCTGCTGTCGCTGATGCAGGTGCTCCGGCCGCAGGTGCTGCTGCCGCTGATGAACCACGAGATCGACCACGCGGGGCCCATGGCGGCCATGCTGTGGGACCGCGGCAGCGCCACGGGGCTGGAGGGGCAGCTGCGGCAGGCGGGGCTGGGGACACGGGTGGAGTACCCCGCACCACCGGGCGAGGCGCTGGCGATCGCGCTGTGAGAGGGAGGGGTGTTCGCGTGGGGAAGCTTGTGCGGGAGCAGGGAGCAGTCATGGGGCGCTTCGGAGGAGGTGAATGTTGGGCTTCTGATGGGCAAGGGGCGGGGGCTGCTTTGGACATCTCGCTTGGGGGCTAAGGGATGTTGTACGTCGGCCGGGGGAGGGGCGGGCCTGAGCGCTGCTGGGCTTGGCCGGAAGGCTGATGCCGGCAGCACTGGGGCGACGGATGGCAAACGGCTACGTACCAGGCTGTGGCAGGACGCATGCGTGGTGTCGTATGGGGGTGCTGCGTGTGCTAAACGGTTGGGGGACGAGCTGCATGAGGCTCGGGCGAGCACACCCGGTGTGGCACAGATGCTATTGAGCACCTTGTTGTCGGCCGGACTGCACAATGCATGGTGGCTCGGTGAAGCTGTTGAGGGGGCCTGGTTTGGGCTAGCCTAAAACGGAAGTCGTTTATGGTACGTATGGTACCTATGCTCGGCTGCTCGTAAGCAAGCAAGGTATGGGCGCTGTGCACAAAAGCGAGAGGCCAGGAGGCTTGCCTGTGTGCCTCTGTCCACAACCGCAAAACGCGTTCTATTGCATTTAACCAAACGTCACTACATTTTTGCTATCCTCTTTCGCATGCTCCCCCGGCCTGCCCACACTCAGCCAGTATCATAGGACTGGGATGAAACCGCATACAATATGGGGGTCAGGAGGGAGCAATGGGGTCGCAGGGTATGAAAGACAAACCGGGGAGAGGTAGAGCGCACACGTGCGGGCCCAGCGGCCCACGAATGTGGAGGCAGCAAGCCCGAACAGCACGGCGTTTTCCGGGTTCCAAGTAAGAAAGGATGGTGAGTGTAGCTTGGTGTGGCGGGAGTCCTGGGTGTGTGCGGGGCCCTTGTGTGGGTGCGGAGTGTGTTTTGAACGGTTCACAGGGCAGAGGTGGAGCAGTGGACTTCCGGTAGCGGGGGCGCATGCCGGGGCGGAACAGTGGTGAGGGGCTCGGCGCAGGCTCGACGCAAATGCGGTCGGCGCAAATGCAAGCCAGCCTAATAGTTACATGAAATTAGTTTGCCGATAGGACGAGGCTTCTCCCCGGGTCTGGCGCCAAAAGCACCTCTGCCCGTCGTGCCCGATGTATGAATGGCGCGCGAGTAGCAATTTGCACTTGGGTACACCAGCTTACCTCTGGGTTTCAGATGGAATTTTGGTAGGATTTACAGCACATCAGTAGACGGGGAACTGGGTGCATTAGCTCGAGCGCTGGCTCCCGGGTGGCGCCATGCGTACTGCATCTCGCGTACTGCATTGCATGCCAGCCAGCATGTCACAAAAGGACCTTTTGCTCAACTGAGTGCAAAACGACACGCAGCATACAGCACAATACTGACAACATCCCTAGACAAAATGTCCGAGGCGGTCTCCATGGCGGAGGTGAACGCGAAGCTTGGCCAGCTCGTATCCAGGCTAGATATGATGGAGCAAGAGTCCAAGGACAACGCGCAGGAGGTCAAGGCCGACGCGCAGGAGGTCAAGACCATGCTAAAGTCCATCAAGGACCAGCTCGACCGCACCTGCACCCAGGTCAGCATCCTCGCCGCCAAGCAGCACAACTCCTCCGTCTCTCGCTCTGAGGGTCTGAGGAAGGTGCCCCTCCCGGGTGGCGCAGTGCCGCCCGTGGACTTCCCCACATGCATAATGGAGCTAGTCGTGGCTGGCGACGAGAAGCTGCCAGACGGCACCAAGAACACCTGGAACCACAAAAAGTCCAAGGCGCTGCTGCAGGCGTACGGCGAGGACAGCGGGACAGAGAGCGACCCTGACGGCGAGCAGTCGGAGACTGCGCAGCGGGCGCGATGGAAGGTGGCGCGCTGCCTAGGCGTGACGCAGGTGCAGCTGAACTTCGCCCTACTGTACCAGTAAACTCTAACTGGCCTTCTAACCGGTGTTTATCAACACCACCTGAACAAATACGGATGTGCTGGTAAACATACCCGGACGGCTCCTATTGCTGTTAGCTGCTCACTCCGCGTACTGACACCGTACACGTGTGGCACACGTGTAACCAGGGGAGCGCTGTTCCCTTGCGTACAACAGCGCTCTAACGGCATCTGGCCGGCGCCTCCGGTTTATAGGTGTAGTACGTGTATGTGTGCGAGGGCCCAGCTGGTGCCATGTCCAACCAGGTCCAACCAGGTCCAACAGGGATGTGGGTCAGCACGGGTTGCAGCCCTAGCAGGGGAGGGGAAGGGTTGAGCTTGTTCAGTGGAAGGGTGAGGCACCCCTTGCTCCTTTGCCCCCACGCACAGCCCGTCTCCCGTCTCACTGTTTCCGGTTTCCAAGCAGGCACACAGCTACTTGCAACGCTGCAGCTGCCCTGCCTGCCTGTGAGGCTGAACTGGTGCGGCATCAACACGTGATGAGCGATGTGTGTCGGCAGGGGAACGGGTTTTTTTTAGGGTTACGGTGGAGCTTGTAAAGTGCAGGGTGAGGCTCCCCTTGCCCAGGGCTCCCCTGCCCTTTCTCCATGCATGGTTTTCAGCTGCCATTGCTCCTGCTCCCACGCACAGCCCGTCTCCTGTCTCCCGTCTCACTGTTTCCCGTACGGCACGGTATCCAAACAGGCACACAGCTACTTGCAACGCTGCAGCTGCCCTGCCTGCCTGTGAGGCTGAACTGATGCGGCATCAACACGTGTGTAGCGTCCCTGACCCCACACAATCGATGATAACGTGCACCGGTAGAGTGGATAGCATGGAGCAAGGGACAGCCCCCCGCAGCGCAGTGGCCATTGCATGTACCGTACGGCAAGGGCGGAAATATGGCTTTGCTTCTGCTCCTGCTGCTGCGCTTGTATGGCTCACGCTGTACCAGCACCGGTTCACACGTGTAACAGTGCTCTAACGGCACACGTGACTGGCGCCTCGCACTTGAGAGGGGAGTCGCAGACTGGGTTAGCATGAAGGCAGCAAACAGGTGCCAACGTCACCTCGACTTACGCCGTCCCTAATCTGCCGTCGCTATGCCGAATGCTCGGCACCGATTCGTTACTCAGCCACCCTATGGCATCATAAGCTTGCGGCAGGCTGATGTCGTAATGTGCACAGTATCATACTGTGCACAGTATCATAATGTGCACAGTATCATAATGTGCACAGTATCATAATGTGCACGCAAGACACTTGTGTCCCATGAGGTGCCTACCGCACCAGCTAACAGACACTAAACAGCACTAGAATTCCATGCAGTGCAATGTGCTATCCCGTGTGCAACGTTCTCCTTCCTTGCATAAATCTGCCCTCCTTTGCACCTTGCATACCATTAACCACATGATGTTGCATCACGTGCATGCATGTGCTCCCGTGTATCCTGCCACTCACGCAATCACCCCGCCAAACAAGCGGCAGCGGCAGCCAGCTGAGCCACAAGCCCCCCCATCATTATGGGGTACGGCAATCACCAGTGGTTGCTAAATCCTATTTACCGGCAGCCATGTACATTAGTAACGTCCTGCGCAACAGTTACAGTCCTACATCCATCAGCACGTTGGTCCCACCACCCGCCCATGCTCCTCCCCATCCCACAGCACTGCGGCCCCACCAACAGCCACCCTCACCCCACTTCCTCCACCTCCTGCCGCGTGCGCTGCACACTTGGGCCCGGCCCCAGCCCCCCAGGCATTTAGTGCAGCTCCATGCCAAGTCAGTCCACAAGCAGACATGTACCACAATGAAAGACCTATGCAGCAGCCCTAACCCAGCCTGACAATTGGATTGCCACCAGTTCATCACCCGCGCGCCCCGTGTACCAAGCAGCAACAACGACCCCCTCGCCCTCGCCCTCGCACTCTCTCGCTACTACTGCGCGCGCTGCCGCTTGGACCCACCCGCCCCCTGCCCCCCTGCCCCCTCGGCCCCAGGCCGGTAGTGCAGCTCCATGGCCAGGCCAGCGCACTCGCCCTCATGCTTTTCACTACTGTGTGCGCTGCCGCTTGGGCCCACCCGCCCCCGCCCCCTGCCCGCATCCGCGCTCGTCCCCAGGCCCGCCACTCGCCCTCACCCCCTTCACTACTGCGTGCGCTGCCGCTTGGACCCGACCCCACTCCCGCCCTCGGCCCCAGGCCCGTAGTGCAGCTCCATCGCTAGGTCGGGGCTCTCCGCCATGAGCCGCCGCAGCCCCGCACGGTCCTGCCCTGCCACCAGCTCCCTGTGGGCCACGAACCAGGCCTTGAGGCCGCCCAGCAGCTCCCCGTAGCTGATGCTGCGCCGCTCAGCCCACAGCAGCAGCCCCACCACGCTCTGGGGGCACACGCCCGTCAGCAGCCGGCTGCCCACCTCCCTACACAGCCCCGGCAGCAGCAGCCGGTCCGCCAGCTCCCCCACGGACTGCAGCATTGCCAGCGGCAGCGCGCCGGCCGGCGGCAGCACGTCCGTGTACATGTGTGTTAACACGATGCGGAAAGCCGCCGGGTCCGTGTCGGACATGACCAGCTTCTTGTGCGATCGCTGCTTCTGCTGCTGCTGCGGCGGCAGGTCCTCACTCCCTCCGCTGCCGTTCTGGGCGGCCGCCTCCCCGTCCCAGGCCGTCAGCCACTGCCTAAAGTACTCGCTGCGCGCCGCCAGCACCGCCCCATGTGCACGCACCACCTCCCCGCCCACCTCCACCGCCACGTCAGCCGTACCGTCCGGCTGCCGGCCCAGCAGCTGCCCCATGTCGTACGCCAAGCTGAGATGCGGTACACCTTGGCTGGCGCTGTTCCTTGCCGCCACGGATGCAGCATGGCAGGCGTCGGGGGTGAGGCCCAGGTCAACCAGCCTCACGTTGCCGTTCTCGCCAGACAGCGCGAGGTAGCCGTTTGGCAGGATGCTGATGGCGTGGCTCGTCACGTCGCCCTGTGCGCTCGACACAAGGCGGACCGAGCCGTCCGTGCTGACCATGCTGAGGCGTCCACAGGTGCCGTGCAGCAGGTCCAACACCAGGACGCTGCCGTCCCCGCACGGCGCCATGGACGTGATGTTGCAGAAGGAGGGGAGCTGGAAGGGGTTGCTGTTCAGGTCGTGCGTCAGCCGTGAGGCCGCCTCGGGAGCGTCGCCCAGGCTGCGACGGAAGATGGCTGTTGTGGTGGCCAGCAGCAGGTGGTGGGTGTGGGGGTCGTACGCTAGTGTGCTGGGAAGGTGTGGCAGTCCAAGGGTGCGCCAATCCTCCGGCGGGAGGGTGGGCAGGACCGTGACCAGCACCGCGGGCCCCTGCGGGAGTGCGTCACCCTGGCGGCCCTCAGGGGCATGCCCTGGGTGCTGATGTGCCTGCTGCTGCTGCTGCTGCTGCTGCAGTGGCGGCACCTGCTCCGCTTGCTGTTGCTGGTCACCCTGCTGCCCCTCCGGCCGCTGCTGCTGCTGCTGCTGCTGCTGCCTCCCCATGCCCCCGCCTAGCTGCGAGCTGGACGGTGCTGCGCTCCCAGCTTCAGCCGGAGGCTGCTGTGCCTGCCATGCGGCCGGCAGCTGCATCTTAACGGGCGCCCCCTGGCACAGAGCGTAGAGGGCGCCCTTGCCATCCGCACACAGGCCAGTCGGGTACGTCACGCCTGGCACGCCACCGCCAGCTAGTCGACCCCCTGGATCACCGCCGGCCACCGCACTCAGCTCCCCATCTGCCGTGAGCCGCACAACGGCGCTTCCGCTCACCCCATAGGTGCAGTTGGACCATGGGTCCCAGCATGGCTCGTGGAAGTTGTACACGCTGTGGGTAGCACCCGCACTTGGCGCGGTCAAGGTAAGGTTTCCACCCAAGGAGAAGCCTTTGCGGTCGTCAGCGCCAGCCAAGGGTCGGAGGGTTGGGAGCTGCCCGACGGTAGGGTCGCTGCACACCACTGTCTGCGTCTCCGTGCGGCTTCCAGGCGCCAGCCTTGTAAAAACATGAGTCTTGTTTTGCGTGGAGGTCGAGATGCTGCACTGCGCGAGCGCCGGAGTTGTTAGCCCATCGGCGCTGGCAATGGCGCCGGACAAAAGGGCAGTCAACTGCGCAGCGTCCAACATCGCTCAGCGTCCCATGAGCTACTTGTCAGAGAGGTTGCACGGCGCAACGGCAGGTCGCGCTGCAGCCTCGACCGCGAAGACGCTGGTAAGTTGCAGGAGGCAAAAGGCGGGAAAGCGGCACAGTACAGATCCTAATCGAACGCACAGCGTTCAAGTACGTGTTCAATATTTGGGTGTAGGGCATGCCATGAAGCGGACAAATGGTTGCCACGTGCCAAACTGCGAAGACGAGGGGCGACGGGTGGCAAGGGCCTCAGGTATGTTACGGAAGCAGGTGCGCACACATCGCTGAGTGAGCACCCGCCATGGCCTTACAGCTCCACCATACGTTGGCTATTGACGTGTCTTTACCGGCACGTATGCATGAGGGCACTTGCCGTTGTGACCAAACGTACAACCCGTCAGGACCTTAGAGTTTAGCAGACACCAGACGGCGTGTGCTCTTTATTCGCTGCGTACTGTGTGGAGGAGCAGCATGAAGGCTCAATGGCCACAAGTACCGGACAAAGCTGGACAAACCCACAAGGCCCTCAGCAGGCCCCAGGATCCCCACTCCCCAGCCCCGTCCATGCCCGGGCAGAGGGCTGGTCCCGCCCATTGCCCATGTGGGACACGGGGTTTCGCACCCCCTCGCCCTTGGTGGCGCCTACTTCCCTCAGGCTTCCACAGTGTCGCTCTGCCTTGTGCCTGGCGTTGGTAGCAATGGTAGGTCACTACATGTGCGAGGGGCGTCTTGGTGTGGTCCCAAGGCCGTGACATTTGTTGTACAACACCCCGACCTGAGCGAAGCTAAGCTAAGCTACACGGAGCTATGAGCTCCAGACACAGTTACCCCATCTTTCATTGCCCACGTAACTCCACTCAACACGCATGTAACCCCGCGAAAGCTGCAAGCGGGACTTGGACTCCTTGACTCATCAAACACCAACCCGCACATAAAGTGCTCCACTAAATCATCCTCTACTTATAGTATTTAGCACAGGGGTTCCTGGCATCGTCCTGGGTTGCATCCCCTTCGGGATGCTGGGGCAACTGCAACACCGTGGGCTTTCGCCCCGACTTCACAGCACTGCCCAGAGCAATGGCCATCGCTCGACTCTGTCTGGCAGACAGCGCGTGTGCATCGCTAGCGCGTTGTCTCATGTGCGTGGGGCCAGCGCTCACGGCAGAGGCGTGGCCCCTGGACTGGGTGCACCCTCCCCCAGTCCAAGCAGGCATCAACGAAAGGAGGCAAGTGCTGGCAGCCGTCAAAGCATCTATGCGATGGCACAAGCATTACTATCACCCTCCTGTGGCAATGCTTCTACCCGCTTTAGTGTTGTTGTGCGGGCAACCGTGAGACTGGTCCCCTGCAGCGCCATGCAACTGTGAGTTAGGATAGTAGACTGCACCGTTTTAGAGCTTGCAGCTTATTCCGCGCTTCGGGTGCTGCTTGGCGCTTGTGGCATGGGTCACACGCTCCCGTCCTTGCTGGGGAGGTTCAACCTTGATGTGCACAGTTGCCCCCACCCATGATGCCTGCCCTGCCCTGGTGCGTCCAACCTTCCCAGCAGCCAGCCACCTGGTGTCATGAAGCAACACTTCTTTGTATCGCCGCTTTCAGCAGCCAAAACAGCTACTCCACCTACGTTGCCATGCACGCAGGTCCCCATGGTGCGACACCAAGCGCCACTAGCAGCAAGCACCAGCACTGGCGCTGCTGCAGCTAAGCCCATCAGGACTGAGGCGGCTAGCCCCTCTCCAAGCCTACCCAGGCGCAGTGGCCTAGCACGCAGAGGAAAATGGGGAGGCCTGACTTTGATAAGCTTTATGAACGGGGTTGGGACAATACTTGGCACTGCTGCCGGCGGCGACTTCCCCGACAGCCCCGGTGACAGCTGGGCCACTGCTCGGGCGTACCGGGAGCATGTGGAGCGGGTGGTGGCCAGGCTGAGGGAGGACCCGGAAGCGGAGGTGCAGGTGGCGGAGGTGGACGGCAAGCGGCGGCGGTTGCGGGGCTGGACCCCTGGAGACGAGAGCGTGCGGCCGAGCGTGCTGGCAGCCATACGTCGCGCTCTGGGGCTGGGGCCACTGGTGCTTTCAGGTACGTGTCACTCACGGCGTGATGGGTGGTGAAACGCCACAGGCCACATTGCCCGCTGTAATGTCCAAGCCAGCACACATGTTGCGCCGCCCTTTTGATCCTGCCAAACACTTACCGTTCTACGGTACGCATCACCGTGGAGCTTGTTGGAGTGTTCCAACCCTTCCGCTCCCCTGTCACGCGCTTCCAAAAGGCCTTGTGTGCGTTGCCTAACGCCGCCCCTGCTGCACGCGCTCCTGGTCGCCAGGGCGGCGCTACAAGGACCCTGACCTTCCAAGAGGCTACAGTCTGAGCCGTACATCAGGGCTGTTTCTGCAGAGGCATATTCAAGGCCACTGCGTGACCCTGGGCTCTGCTGCCTGCTGCGACTTCCCCGACAGCCCCGGTGACGGCTGGGCCACGGCGCTGGCGTACCGGGAGCATGTGGAGCGGGTGGTGGCCCGGCTGAGGGAGGACCCGGACGCGGAGGTGCAGGTGGCGGAGGTGGACGCCAAGCGGCGGCGGTTGCGGGGCTGGACCCCTGGAGACGAGAGCGTGCGGCCGAGCGTGCTGGCAGCCATACGTCGCGCTTTGGGGCTGGGGCCACTGGTGCTTTCAGGTACGTGTCACTCACGGCGTCATGGGTGGTGAAACGCCACAGGCCACGTTGCCCGCTTTCGTGTCCAAGCGAGAACGCATGTGGCGCCCTTGTGATACTGCCAAACAGTTAACGTTCTACGGTACGCCACACCTCCCGCTCCCCTGTCACGCCTGCGCTTCTGAAGGGCTTTGTGTGCCTTGCCTAACGCCGGCCCTGCTGCACGCGCTGTTGGTCCCCAGGGCGGCGCTACAAGAACCCTGACCTCCCAGAAGGTTTATCCCGTACACCAGGGCTGTTAATGCAGAGGCAAATACAAGGCCGCTACGTGTGCTTAGGCACTGCTGCCGCCGGCGACTTCCCCGACAGCCCCCAGGACGGCTATGCCACTGCTCGGGCGTACCGGCAGCACGTGGAGCGGGTGGTGGCCCGGCTGAGGGAGGACCCGGGGGCAGAGGTGCAGGTGGCGGAGGTGGGGAAGTACGGCCGCCGGCTGCGGGCGTGGGCCCCTGGAGACGAGAGCGTGCGGCCGTGCGTGCTGGCAGCCATACGGCGGGCCCTGGCAACATGAAAGCTGAGCACAGCCAGAACCGTGAGGGTGGTGTACCGGTGCGTGCGTGTTCATAGAATCGTTACTGGCTGGCTGCTTATTGTAAATAGTACTACTGTGCGTGGGAGCCTTGGCGGTTATGTACACTTCAGGCCGAAATGATAAAAGCCGGCACATGGACGGCGTGTACAACGCCGGGACTGTTTGCTGTATGCACACAGCGGGCCTTCTTACTGCTGCATGCGGGTCTGATGAACTCATTGGCAAGTGTGGATCGCGTTGGGGTCAGGTACTTGGTTCAGACACTGGGGCAGTGCAGGCAGCCGGTGGCAGGAGTTGGGGCGTGGATAGTGGTACTGCGGAGCTGGGTAGGAGCATGGTTGGGTGTAAGTTGCTAACATGTACGATACGTTATGCCATCAGCATTCGGCATGCCAATGACTGCTGCTCAGGGGAGAGTTCTCCTGCTGCTACGCTGCTGCCCGGCTGCCGATGTGGCAAGACCTGAAAACCAGGTCAGCAGATGCCCTGCCTTCCTGTAGATAGGAAAAAGGCGGGAACGTGGCACAGTACAAATCCTCTATGTAGCGCTGTGCGACAAATACTTGAAATGGATTAAGAATGACTTTGCAAAGGGCTTTTCAGCTGTTCCACGTCCCACGGTGTAGGGCATGCGATGGGTCGGACAACGGTGCCACGTGCCAGACTGTCACGACAGGCCGCCGCCGTGCCGTTACAGCAACAACATCATTTACTGTTAGTGATTGCGCTTACTGTGGTAACCCCTTGTATGGAACACCTCAGAACGGTCACACACAGTTGCGTGTTACGGTCTGCTGCGTGCGTGGACGGAGCAGGGTCATGAAAGCCAAACGGCCACAAGCACGCACACGAACAAGCGGCCTACAAGGGACAGCACCAGACGAGCATAAAAGCAAGATCAATAAGGCCAGATAAGGCTAGCGACACAGCCTTGCCAGATCAGGAACCGTTACCGTTAGCGCAGGAAAAATTCAGCAAGCTTTCAGCAGGCGGCTGCCCGCTCTGGTTTACTGCCGTGACGCCCACTCAAGGACCCCTACTAGCCATCCGGTTGCAATGCCACATCTCCTGCACGTCCAGTTGGGGGTGCACGACTCCACTGCCTGCCCGTGCCAGGCCACCTCCGGCACCACTCCTGCCGTCCTGCGTGCTCCTACTCCTGCTCCTGCTCTATTACCTGTCTAGCAACCCGCTACTGTCTACTGTGTAGCCACCCGCTGGCCGCTTCAGGCACCCGGCCAGTGAAGGCATGCCTACACCCCCGCTGCTGCTGTGTCTGCTATCAACGCAAGCCTCACACCCGCCTCCCTACGCCTGGCCCCACATACACGGGACCCTTGAGTTCCCTTACGCCCTCCTGCACATACACCCTCCTAGCCGCCTGCTACATACCGCCTGCTACCGCGACACGTGGCCCCTTCCCGCCACCACACGCCCGCGTAAGGCCACGTCGCTATCACCGCTTCGATGCAGGTAGCAGCCTTGTCCCTGCTCCAGTGTTTGCTGGCTGGCTCCTGCTGGCGCCACCTGGCCTCGCTTCAACAGTCATGCATGACCATCCGTCCGCTTACGCTGCACACACCTACTTTCTCATCTCCGCATAACGCCGTGTAGAGCAGAAGCAAAGCGCACCGTGGCCGAGTGGCGGCTACAGGCCGGTATGCCGTGTCGCCTGGCTAGGCCCGCGAGCTGCTTGCATTGGTGTCCCTGGCCTTGGCTGCCTCCGTCGCCGCCTCCTTCTCATCTGCCGTCATGCTCCTGCACCGCCTCAGCAGAACTGCATTGTGCTCTGCCAACCGCGCGTTGTCGTTGGTTAGCCTCGCTTTGTCATCCAGCAGCTGCTCGATGAGGCACATGACCACCACGGGGTCGCCCTCAAACGCCGTAATGAAGTGCCGGGCGCGCCTGGCCCACTGCCTGTCGCCTAAGCGGCCGGCTGCGTGCGCAGCAGACTCCACCCTTTTCGCAAGCTCCCGGGCCCGGTCGGGAAGGCAGTAGGACGGCCGAGCCTTGTTCTGGGGTGGGGGGGGAGGGGCGGGGGGCAGGGGGGGAGCCGGGCGGGGCAGGGGGCGTGGTTTGGCATCGGAGTGGAGCCGTGAACCAGTGTGCCGTAGCGGTGGTCGGCTCGGGTATATAGGCAGTGAGTGCTGTGTGTGTAGGCGGTTCGTGCGTGCTACTGAGGCGTTGCTGGCTGCATTGCTGGCGGTGGGTTATGGGGGCAGGTTGGTGTGTTGCCCCTGGTTGTCCCAACGCTGTGCAGGCTCAGGTAGTACCAAGCACCAGGCTGCACCAGGCCACATGCTCCCTTGACGCTTGTGCACACCCTGTGCCCGTATGATTGCATGGATACGTGCAGCTAGGTACTGATGTGCAAACAGGGGCAGACAATTTACAGTTGTGCAGCACGGCACAAAGGTCGTGTGGGGTCTGGAGTCTGGGGTCTGGGGTTTGGAGTTTGGAGTTTGGAGTCTGGGGTCTGGGGTCTGGGGTCAAAAACTCGAAACCCTCCTCGAGATATTTGCCTTGCGAATAACAGGAATGTGAAATGCGCCTGAGCACCGTAACGGCCCACCTTTTTTCCACCCGTAGGCATGTCTCTGTGTTGAGTTCCTGATCCCTGTGCCGATATATAGCTTTGCGCTGAGTTTGTCGCGTCATCCTGCTTCATCCACATGGCGACCGTTTATATATGCTCCAGTTGTGCGCACCGTCGGCTGTACGGCAGCCGCATTGGGCTGCATGGGGATGACTCAGGTCCCACGTGGACAGGGACAGCAGCACCGTTTCCGGTGCAGCACAGTTTCCGTTGCCCTTGGTGGTTGCCAGTACCGTTGCGCTTTCCGAACTCTGGGCTTCGTACGGTAACACCTGCCCGTACGGCATGTACAGCCGCTGTGCAGTTCGTTTGACAATTGTATACGGCACAAGCGAGAGCAGTTAGAAGCTGTGATGGCTTTTCCGGCGACCGCGCGAGACATAAGTGTACATAACTCTACAAACCATTGTGCATTACATCTATCGCTTTGTCCCCAGTGCTTTGTATATTATTTTGTATGCACTTTCACGCCGTCAAGATTCAGCCCAAAGATGTCTGCCTGGCCGCGCGCTCTCTACGACCCGCGTCTGACCCGCGCTGGAACCTTTTGGCCGGCCCTAAACGTAAGCCTCCTTGCCGCCAGCTGGACGAACACCATGGGCCAACCACTACCCTCACCTGCCCTTCCCTGCACCCTAACCACCCAGCTTCACAAGTGGTCCCACTGCTGCCCCCCTAACGTTGTACCGTAGCTCCTGGTCTAAACCCAAAGGCGCATTCCTGTGCATGCACCAACCGGCAACGTCATTGACCAGCGCTTGCCAGCCTACGGTTGCCAAGTACTGCTCATTCCACTGATGGGGAATGGGGAGGGGACGAAGAGGAGAGGCTTGCGGCGCTGCCTGTGCGCTGCGGAGTGCACCAGTGCACACTGATGGGTGTGGTCGGGATCAGTAAGGGTCGTGTGGCCACACCACCTGGACTAAAACACATGCCAAAATGACTGCCTCTGCAGTCATGCTGCAGTATGCCCGACCATACTGGGTGCCTCACGCATGCCCAAAGCCGCAAAGGATGGTTCCCGTCAAGTGTTGTGTGTGTGATACATTGTCTGCAGCGCTTTTTACCTCAGGTCAATACACGGCATCCGGGCTCCTACATGCATGGCTTTCCACGTGCTTCCCATACAGCATCCCGGTTGGCGGTTGCTGCAAAGGCACGTCTGCAGTCAAACTCGTGCCGGTGCAAGGGTTGGGAACCCTGTACCCCAAGGTTCAGGACTAGTGCTGTGGCGGCTGTGGGTCCCGTGTGGCGGGGCCGTGCTAGGCTGCGGGTTAGGTAAGAAAGCGACCTCCCGTGGATTATGACAGTTTGCGATCTTCCAGGGCGTCGGAGCACGGGAGCAGGGGAAGGAGGCGCTACCGTTCTAGCGTGTTCAGCCCTGTCCAGACGCAAAAATGCACCGGGAGCACCGCTATGTCAACTGCGGCATTAGGCCCTCGTTAGCCGGATTGGGCAGCCCATCAAGTCCAGGTGCTTGCGCTTTTCCCTCGCTTCAACTTTACAGCGGAACTCTGGAGTACCACCTGCCTACTACCGTACCGTAAACGTGGCTGCACACCAGCCGCTCAGCACACCTGCATTCGGCACTCGGGCGTACCGGCTATACTGGACGTAGGCTGGTAGGCACGCCTGCGCAACTCACAAACTGCCCATCCAGGTAACTTGAACTCCTTCGCAAACCTGTTCGTGCGAGCAGCAAACCAATCCCATGCATGGGCTCGGTTTGCTCTGTGTCAACGACCGCAAAAGTGGCACTGCGGCACGGCACCCACGCAGACAGTAGCAGAAAGCTTGCCCTATCTCCCCACAGCCGAAGCTGCCACGACTAACATTTCCAACAGCAGCACAAACACCTCATGACTACACCCAGGCTACACCCAAAGTCACTAGCTGGTCCCGATTTCCCCCTGCACATCCTGCCGCCTCCTGCTCACAAGTCATCCGGCGGCATGGGGACATCCGGCACCACCACCTCCGGCCCCCTCCTCCGTGCACCTGAGTCATCACCCCCCTCACTCCCACCCTCCCCGCCGCTGCCGCCGCCAGTCCGCCGCACGCGCCCAGGCGGCGACGGCGGTGACGGCGCCTCCGCCGCCCTCCCCGCCAGCGCCGCCGCTGCCGCCGCCGCCCGTGGTGAGTCTGTCCTGCCCACCTTGACTCCCCCGCCGCCAGCACCCGCGCCCTTCCCATCGCCTGCCGGCTTGCCCTGACCATGGCCGGCTGTGGCGTGCTGCTCCTCCAAAAAGCGCTCCCGCTGCTGCACCAGCAACCGCTCCTGTGGGGCAGATAAGTTCAAAGAAATCGAAGACAATCGATGTGGGGCAGATAAGTTCAAAGAAATCGAAGACAATCGAGAATAAGGCAAGTGCCTGAAGCAGGACTGCTGTTGACGCGACGGCCCGATCCAGCAGCAAAAACAGGATAATAGCCGCCGTGTTGCCGCGGCCCCCACAGAAGCTGCACACTGAAAGGGCAGGCCCAGTACCATTACCAAGCAGCGTAACACCCCGCACGCCTAGTGTGCCTGACGCCTAAAGCTGCTCTCCTCCTTTTGAGGCATCCACCACCTGCTCCCCATGCGCGCGTGCCACCCAATTGCTGTTCCCCGATGTGTAGCCTATGTCCCTGCCCCTCATCCTTTCGCACCCTCCCCGTCCCCGCGCGCACTCACCCCGAGCACACGCACCTGCTCCTCGTGCGCCGCCATGAGCGCCAGCGCCGCGTTCCGCCTGCTGGCCGCCGCCGCCGCCGTGTCGTGGCCCACGCTGCGGCTGTGCGCCAGCCCCGCCCCCGCCCCCGCCCCGGGCGCCAGCGGCCCCAGCAGCGACGACATGCGGCTGCTGGCGGCACCCCCAGAGCTGGACCAGTTGGACAAGGATCCCGACCCCTCCAGCCGGGTGCTGCCGCTCGAGGTCTCCTGCACCAGCCCGCCCTGCCCTCCTTGGCCCTGCAGCTCTCCCTGTGCCTGGGCTTGTGGCCCCTCCTGGCCTTGCTGCTGCTCTGCGCTGCGTCTTGACGGGGGCTGGGTTCCCTGTGCTGGCGCTGAAGGCGCCAGCGCGGGCGCAGGCGGCAGTAGCGCAGCGTCCGCTTGCTGGTGTTGGGGCCTGTCGGATAGCGGCGAGGGCGTTCCCGGGGACGGGTGCCCCAAGCGCGGCACCGGCAGGGGCGATCCAAAGCACGCGGGCGCGCCCGCCGCGCCGCCCGCCAGTACGGCAGATGGGCCCGCCAGAGGGGAGTCAGGGCCGGGACCAGGGGAGGCCCCGAGCGCCGCCTGGGCAGCGGCGGCGCCTGCTGGGGTATCGAACAAGCTGCCACCGAGCGGCCCAGGTGCTAACCCACCTGCACCTGCACCATCACCCCCTGGTTGCGCGTCGGGAGCTGAGCGTGCTGTCCCCTCCCCGTCCACTCTGCTAGCAGGGGTCGAAGACAGGGTAGCTGGCGACGGGGACGGCGCTGGGGTGCCAGCAGCACCGACACCAGCAGCAAGAGCAGCAGCGGCGCCCTCCACGGGCCCGGGGCTGCCTCCTGCTGCACCCGCATGTGGATTGGGGCTGGCGCAGCCGGCGTCATGGCCCCCGTGCCTACTGCCTCCCGCGCTGGAGTTGCTGCCACTCACGCGCTCAAACTCGTGTAGCACGGGCATGGGCGGTGCGCGGCCGCCGTGTGTGACAAGGCCGGGGGGCACGAATGGCGGCGGAGTGTACGAGCCAGCGGGGGAGTTTCCGCCGCCGCCGCCGCCGCCACCCTTCGCCGGGGGTGAGGACTTGTCGGGTGAGCCGTCGCCCTCCGGGGTGTCCGTACCGTCACCATCCGGGTCGTACACGCGGTCCTCGTACAGCCGTTCGTTGTCCTCCACAATGTCAATGACCTGGGCGCGCGACCTGCAGGCACGTTGGCGAACAGACAGCACGTGTTCGGAAGCAGGACAGGACGTGGTACACAGGAAAAGGCATGGACGTGGCGCACCGATGCGTGAGTGTCCGGCCGCACAGCACATGCGCACACCAGCGTTCAAACGCCTCTTCAGCAGCAGCCCAACGTATCTGCACCTGCAGGAACCAGCCTACCCAATTCCATACAGCCCCAACACACTGCTTACTCCTTACCGAGCCGAAGACGGACATGTCAACAACGCCGGCAAGACCGAGTTCCGTTCAATACGGCTTGTGTTTTCCGTCTGGTGTAAACTGCATACTCCTTACCTCCTAGGTGTGGGGTTGCGGCTCTCGGGCCCCTGCTCCCCGGATTCCGACAGCTCCTCCGACAGGATTTGCCGCCGCATGAGCCGTGACGGCACCCGCGGCAGCGTCCCAGGCCCCGGCGTCTTCGCCCCTGCGCCGTTCGCACCCCCCGCCGCCGCCGCCGCCCCACGGGTCACCACCCCCATGCGCGAGGGAGTCGCCCGCCCGCCAGCCGCCGCCACCACCGCCCCCATGTCGGTCACAGAGGAGCTGCGCCCGGCCATGGGGTACGGCAACGGCGGGCGGTCGCGGCCCATGGGGGTTGGCGTGGCTGCGAAGGTGACGCGAGTACCGCCGCCGCCGCCGCCGCCAGGCGCGCCAGGTCCGTTGCCGTTACCGTTACCGTTGCCACCGTTGAGTCCTCCGCTGGGTGGCGGAAGGACGATGGCGGGCAGGGGAGCGCTGCCGTGGGGCCGCAGTGCACCGCCGCTGGGGTCGGAGGGGCCCCGACCTCCGCCCGTAGACATCACTGGGGTGGAGTAGCCGGCTGCGAGAGTACAAAACAGTGAGGGTCTGTGTTATCAGCGATCCTAGATAAGGCAAATGGTGCTGTCATGCCAGAACGCCCGTTGCAACGCAGGGAGTATCGCATCCTAAGTGCCAAGCGCGCAACGCGTGCACGTCCGGGTCCTGTCGCCCGCAGCTGTGCAAGCCTCTTGCACTGTCGGCTGCGGAAGGCGTCGGGATTTCCCGCCCGGTTGCCTGCAACCACACGCCCACGCGCCCATCCGGCCCCGGCACCCACTTGCGTCCTGCTGCCGCGTCCACATGGCGGCATACAGCCCCCCCTCCTCCATCAGCTCAGCGTGGGAGCCGCACTGCGCAACCTCGCCCCGGTCCAGCACCTGCGGGCCGGCAACAGGAGGACATATAATTGTACGCTTTCACTGAGCCTAAAATATAATATATTTAATGTAGTCCTCACTAGACTGATTCCATGCCTACACGACAAACCTCGCCTCGGTCCAGCACCTGCGGGCCGGCAACGAAAGCAGACATCAACCGGTGATACCGTTGACGGTTTTTTAGTATAAGGCAAAGCCTGGAGCACGGCACTGGACTCTCGCTAGGCTGAGTCTGTGCTAGCAACGACACACCAGAACGGGATTCGCAGCCGTGGTGGATGACACTGGTAGCCATAGCACTTTGCATGCCGACCATGTAAGACGGTATTATCATTCAGCCATGCCGATAGTGCATGCACGGTTCAGGAGGATGAAGTCCGCGTCCTTGATACGGGCATGGACAGGCAGCAGGCCACTACCCCTTCCTCTGTAACTTACACAACTAAGCCTTGCCGTTCACATCCATTCTACATCCAGCATGGGGGGCTAACCCACCAGGATGAGGTCTGCGTCCATGATGGTGGACAGGCGGTGCGCCACGATGACGGTGGTGCACCTGCCCCTCAGGCTCTGCAGCGAGGACTGGATGGCCAGCTCCGTCAGAGAGTCCAGCGCGCTGGTGGCCTCGTCCAGGACCAGCACCGCGGGGCGCTGCGAGGCAGGGGTGTAGAACGGAATCAAGCTGTGTTAACGGAGCAGTGTCATGTGACTGGCGTCTTCGGGCGCGCTGGGGCCGCGTCCAGCACCAGCATCGCGGGGCGCTGCGGGAGTGAGGGTGGGTTACTCGCTTCTACGTCAGCTGGCCAGATCGCCTCCCCCAAGTACAAACGCGGTGGAGGCTCTCACCTTGAGCACGGCCCGCGCGAAGGCCACGCGCTGCTTCTCGCCGCCGCTGAGCCGCAGGCCCCTCTCGCCCACCCGCGTGCCGTATCCCTTTTTGAAGGTGGTGGTGATGGAGTTGTGGATGTGCGCCACGGCGGCGGCCTCGTGCACCTGGATACGGGGAGGGGGGCATGGCGAGCGGATGTCGAATGCGATTGCGTCTTTCGGTAGGGGCCCTGGGTCAAAACTAACGTGTAGCATGGCGGCGGCGTCGTGCACCTGGATAGGGAAGGAAGGACGGCGCCGGGGGCAGGGTCGTGGCGAGAGGCCAGCATGCTTGCACCCGCACACCGAGTGAGTAGCGCACTAAGTGGCCTTGACAGGCTTCAGCTAAGTACATATGCGTGTGCGCGTGCGCGTGTGTCTCAGGCTGCCACGGCGTACCTCGTTGTCACTGGCGTCCGTACGGCCGTACCGGATGTTGTACATGACTGCGGCGGGCGGCGGCGGCGGCGGCGGCGGAGGTCAGAGCAGGTATCGTTGCATGGCGTATTGAACCCTTCAATAGTCATCACCGCTTATCATCCTATTACGCGGTATCCATGCACTCTTGGCTCTCGCCACCCTACCCAGCCCGCCAGTACCCAGCCCTGTTCATGAAGCCTCCTGACACCCCAACCAGGCCAGGGTGCTACAGCCCGACCGCACAGCCGGGCATACGCCCTGTCCGTCACCCCACGCTCCGCCGCAACTGCGCGCCCTTGGCCGGAAGTCAGTTCAGACGCTCCAACTCATCTCCTGCGCCATTCCCCTGGCCCTGTGTGGCGCTCTTGTACCCTTCCCTGTCCCCTTCCCCCTGCCTACCCGTGTCGTTGAACATGACGGTGTCCTGCGGCACTACCGCCACCACCCGCCTCAGGCTCTCCTGCGTCACCCGCTTGATGTCCTGCCCGTCAAGCAGCACCCTGCCTCATGGAAGGGGGAGGGCGATGGGGCGATAGAATCAAGGGATGGTGTGGCAGGGACAGGGACCCAGGAAACAAGGTAAATGACAGGTAGGGGTGGACCGTTGCCCTCAAGCAGCAGCAGCAGCATCGAGGGCAGCATAGGGTGGGGCGGAATGGTCTAGACCTTCCACGGAAGCAAGGCTGCTTGCACAAGCATGCGGGTCTCCAGGGGAGCCATTGTCACTCTACCTGTATAACCCTGTTCCCAGCTAACTCCACACGCACCTCCCCGACCGCGGGTCGTAGAAGCACAGCAGCAGGTACATAGCACTATAAGCAACAGCAGCACCATCCGCTTAGTATGCAAGTTCCCGGCAAACCCGCGCTCCGACCCCACCTGCCCGACAGCGGGTCGTAGAATCGCAGCAGGAGGCGCAGGATGGTGGACTTGCCGCTGCCCGTGGCGCCAACTACCGCTAGCGTCTTGCCGCCTGGCGCCAGGAGGGGTTGGACACGAGGTTCGAGAAGGTCAGGACCAACGGCGTGCAGCGGTGCATTTCGCAGCGCGTGGCCCGGTGTTCCCAATCTTATCGGAAGGTGCGCCCGCGTCCATAAGCACTACGGCATGGTGCTGTACGGCATGGTGCTGTACGGCATGGTGCTGTACGGCATGGTGCAGGAAGCTTTGGAACGCGTAGCCACGCTTACAGCAAGCGAACGGGTCTTCCAGCTGCACACGCGTCTCACCCGGCACGCAGAAGGTGACTCCCTTGAGCACCGGCGGCGCCGTGGGCCCGCCGTACCCGAACACCACGTTGTCAAAGTCCACACGCGCCTCCGACACCACCAGCTGCCCACAACCTGGCAGGTCCTGTATGTGCAAGGGTAGTGTTGGGGAAGAATGTGTGTTAACCAGGATCACCAGTGCGGACACAATGCGCCTTTGCACCACCAGCTGCCCACAACCTGACAGGTCCAGCGTGCGCAAGGGCCATGTGTACGGGAGAGGGCAAGGGGGTTATACATGACAGTGCGTGGGCAAAACTGATGGAACCAGTAAGGTGGCCGAAATGGGCCCTCTTATGGAACTACAAGCTGCCCGCACCCGGGCAGGCTCTGCACGTCTTGATGTCACGCGCAACGGATAAGGTACGGCTTGCATATGCGCACTGATGCCGACCGTTAGCTTTGCTAACCCAAGTGTTTGGTCTTGCCCTATCGTACGCTGACAAGTCCTGCCGCCCCTGATCCGGGCACCAATGGAGCGTGTAGCTCGAGTTTGACGCCTGGGCCGTGTGCCCCTCCTGTACAGATGCCGAGGTTGGCATACCGTGCAGGCCCCCGCTGGTACTTGCCGCAACTCCTGCATCCGCCGTACCTCCGCGGCCCCCTACTACTAGCTGTCCCGTGTCTCCCCACCTGCACGGAGGGCAACGTGTCCAGCAGCTCAAACATGTTCTCCATGTCGATCAGCGCCTTCTGGACCTGTGAGCACGGCAAGAAACGTACACGGTTGTACGTCAGTTTTGGGCATGGCTTGGCTGGGTGTACGCTCTTACTATACACCACACCATTTGAGCGGCCCGTTGCTTGCTTTCCCCGCTCCGGCAGCTCAGCTGGGCGCCGCCATCCCACACCTCTCCTCCACGCCAAACGCACCGTGCACACCCCATGCCGCCCACCACCCCGTACCACCCCGTACCGCCGTACCATCACTTTACCTGTCTGTAGTACGATCCGAAGAACGTGAGCGGGATGTACAGCTGGTTCATCATTGTGACGAACAGCACTGCGTCGCCCACAGTGAGGCTGCCGTCCACCACGCCGCGCACGCACACCACCATGCCCGCCGCCAGGCCCAGCCACACCACGCTGGCCTGCGTGATGGACAGCATGGCCAGGAACGCCATCTGCCAGTACTCAGCAGCCTGCGGGCGCCGGGGGGCAGGTGAGGGAGGTTTGCATGGACGGTGTGGGAAGCTGGCAGGGCCGCGGTTAACAAGGTGATGGACAGCATGACCAGGAACGCCATTTGCCAATACTCCGCAGCCTGCGAGGGAAGGCCAGGAAGGTGGCGGGGGCATAGGGTTACAGGAATAAACGGCGCGGCCAGGAGCGCCATCTGCCAATATCCTCCGTACCTGGTACTGCCGCGTTGCCCTGTCGTAGCCCCCCAGCTCGAACCGCTCGTTGCAAAAGTACTTGACTGTCTCGTAGTTGAGCAGCATGTCTGTGGCGCGGCCCTCGCGCGCGTTGTCCAGCGCGTTCATGCGCTTGCGGATGACGCCGCGCCGCTCCGTGATGATGATGGTCAGCGGAACGTAGGACGCAACCTGCAACGAAAGCAAGGACGGGCATTATACCGCGAATGCGTTAGTGCTCCTCCTCCTCCGCTCCTGAGTCCTAGTCCCTGGTTCGTTTGACGGAAGTCCTACCAGCCCGCCCACAAACCCTTTCCACACACACACGCCCATTCCACGCTCACGCACACGGGCGCATATCACGCAGTACCGGTATTGCTCCCCATTCCCTCACCGTCACGAACACGATGACTGCGGCCCACGGCTGCAGGCGCACCGCCAGGTAGGTACAGGCCACCACGATGTCTATCAGCTGCGGCGCCACGTTGAACAGCACGATGGACACGGTGTCCTGCGGGGGACATGCAAGGAGGGGAGACGTGTGGGGTGCTCTATTACGAGAAATCATTATATTCAAGTAGACCGAGCGCATGTGGCAGGTTTGCGCGGCTGCGATGCTCTTCAAAAGGGCAATTAGTAAACAGCACGCAGGCGACCGCGTCCGCTGCAGGAGGCACACGGGCGGCCCGGGAGGTGCGGGTGCGGGCGCGGGCGCGCTGCCCTGCCCCCCTCGCTGTCCTGCGTTACCCTCCCACCTGAATGCTGCTGGTGCCCCTGTCCAGGATGCGCATGATCTGTCCCGTCTTGCGGTGCAGGTGGAAGGAGTGGTCCAGGTCCAGCAGGTGGCCGAACACGTCCAGGGAGATGGCGCGGAAGGCGGCCTGGGGAGGGGAGGGATCGGACAACATATAACTTAGTTCACACACGAAGCAAGGAACGTGTTGTCTCGCTTCGCTTTGCCGGTTCAGTAGGTGGCCGAACACGTCCAGCAAGACGGCGCGGAAGGCGGCCTGGGGGGATCACGGCGTCCGGGAAAGTAATTGCACGTCAAAGTAGCAAACTTGGGCGCCGGCACGCGGGGTGGCAGACCGCTTTCTTCCTCCAAAACCTGGCACTGACGACGGTTGTCGAAGGTGGCACAAGCAGGAGCCAGACGGCCGTGCCCCGGTTGCTCACTGGCTGTCCGTAGGGGCCCCTCAGCGTGCGACTTCCCGTCATTACTCCGCTCCCTGTCCTCCGCCCGCCTCCCCCGCTCTCCCCACACCTGCGTGATGGGGATCCACACCCAGCTCCCTGGTTGCCTGCTTATGAAGCATGCCTGCCATCCCCATTCTCCTCCTTTCCCTCAACCCCCACCCGCACGCACCTGCGTGATGGGGATCCACACCAGGTCCCGCATGTTGGCCAGCAGGCCCTCCATGCCGCTGCCGCCCTGAACGTAGGAAAAGAAGCGTGGGGTAAGCAGTGAACAGGGGTCAGCGGGACTGGGCAAGGCAGGCAGACACCCGCCCAGGCAGATGTGGCCTGTCACAACGATGTCCATCAAGGCTGCTTACATCTATCGGCTTGCAACTCCGCAACGCTGCGGCCCTCAACCAAGGTGCGTGAGCAGCCTAGACGCCCTTTGCAAAGTCCCCTTCCAGTGACAACACGGCTTCCCCTTCCAGTCACAAGCGCGCGAAGCACGAGCTGCACAGCATGCGGCAGTGTGTTGCAATGCGTTGTTGCAGCTTAGCTATACGCGTGTACCGTACGGTGTACCCACCCGCAGGAAGCAGAGCCCCAGGTAATGCAATACGAACTGTCACTGCGAACTAGCTAGTCATGTATAAATAATGATTTGGCTCACCCGCAGGAAGTAGAGCCCCAGGTAGGCGAACACCCAGGGGTAGAAGACGCCCCAGAACGTCACCTCCTGAGCCGCCTGGGCAGCGGGCAGCGGGAGCGGGAGCGGGAGGACGTGATGAAGGAGCGCTAAACATTTCAGTGCATGCAACATGTACTACTGTTCGCATGCCACTTAGGCGCCCCTCAGGTGCAACGCCGGCACATTGCCAGGTGAAGCCCACTCCTTACTCTATCCTTGAAAGCGCCCTGGCATGAGAACACTGTCCCTGGCGTCAGGTGGCCCGTCGCCATAATTATTTCACAAAGCCGCCGGGCATTGGGCCTACCACGCCTGAGTTGCTCCTGACCGCTCCAGCCCTTTTGCCCACCGCTAAGCACCACCACCACCACCCCCTTACCTTAAGTATCCCCCGGGCCGCCGTCACCAGCGCCTCTCGCGCCTCCAGCCGCGCCGCTGCCGCCGCAACCCCCTGCAGTACCCCCGCTGCCCCCGCCCCTGCCCCTGCCCCCGCTCCCCCCTCCGCCGCCACCAACCGCCCCGCCGCCGCCAGCAGCTGCTTCAGCTGCCCTCCGCTTCCCCCTCCCCCGCCCGCCACCGCCGCGCCTGCCACACCCAGCTGATCCACCATGTTCTTGTACAGCACCGGTACGGCAAGGTTGACGCAGCGCTCGCCGATGACTAATACGAAGCAGGCCACCAGACGCAGCCGCAGCGCGCGCGACTCGGGCCACACGTACTTGAAGGCACGTGCCGTACGCTGCATGCGTGTGGTGGGGGCCGCCCGCCCCGTCCCGCTCTTCTTCTTCTCGGCCTCCTTGGCCTTCTCCTTTTCCGTCTGCAGACACACAAACATAAGGGTACAAATAAGGCCGTTACTTAACACGCCATCCCGGTTCTGGAAAAGCTACACCTCGCCGGCCATGTACACAGCCGTCATCGTTCCTGGTCCTGATCCAACGTGCCGTACACTACCCCTGCTCCCGCGCCCCACCATGCCACCGCCAGCAGGGGCTCGCGTACCTCCAGCTCCGACACGGCCAGCTGCCGTCCCCCACACCAGCCCCTGCCCCGCGCACTGACCTCCGGCTCCCCCGCTACCCAGCATCCCTGCAATGGCCTGAACACGGCTTTGCCCTTACGCTGCTCGGGCCCCTCACCCTACTGACCTTTTCGAACAGCGGCTTTTCCAGCTCCGGCATAGGCAGCTGCCATCCCCCAAGGCCGACCCATGGGCTTTGCCCTCCCAGCCTCTCGCTTCTCCGGCACCCGGTACGCCGCCCATACAGGGAGAGGCTTAACCCAAATTTAGGGCAGCCGCTTTTGGCATGCCCCGCACACCGCTGCCCTGCTCACGCTAGTCCCTGCTCGGATCCCACAACCGGTCACACCTTTTCGAACAGCGGCTCCTCAAGCTCCGACATGGGCAGGTGGCGCATGTGGCCGTACAGCGCCTCCGCCATGCACACGAACAGCAGCACGCCCAGCATGACCGTGTGCGCAGACAGCCTGCATGCAGGGGTGTTGCGCGCAGAGGCTCATATAAAGGGCTTTTTGAAAAGGGGACACTCGCGCTGCGAACACGCAAAGCATGGCGGTGTGCGCAGACAGCCTGCATGGGGGCCGTTGTGATGAGTGTGACGTCACAGGGGGTGTTGCCAAACGGTTAGGGAGCAGTAGGTGTGCACACGAACAGCAGCACGCCCAGCATGGCGGTGTGCGCGGACAGCCTGCGCGCAGGGATGTTGCGATAGGGGTGTTGCAACGGGGGCACGCGGGGTGGGCAACTAGCACGCCTGACCGACGGCCATGTTCGCACGCACAAGGGCGTCACCCATTGGTGATTGGAGAGGCTGAGACAAGGAGGCTGTGCACGGGTCACAGGGCAAGGCGAGCTCCAGTTGGGGGTGCAGCGAGTTGAGGCTTGGGCGGCTCGTCCTGCAGTTTGGGCATCCCCTCGCCTGGACTCCCTCGCGCACAATCATGCCCCCCACCCCCGCCCTGATGCACCGCTCTGCGATTACCCCTCGAATTGAACACGGGGACCAGGTATATGAACAGCTGCTCCGCACGCTGAACCCAGATCCAGCGCCGAAAGACAGGCCACCCCTGCACCCACGCACCCCCGGCCACCCCAACCCCGGCCGCCTTACCCCTTCCCCCCCCCACACAGCCCCACGCCCGGTCACCCCTGCACGCACGCACCCGACGATGCGGTCCGCCCGCTCGAATCTGCTCTCCCCCTCGCCGTCGCCGCCGCCGCCGCCACCGGGCGACGGCGGCGGGGGGTCCCCCTCGGGACTCCCCTGCGTCACGCAGTCTGAGGCCAGCAGCGCCCCCGCCGCCGCCAGGGACACCAGCACGCAGGGCAGCAGGTGCAGGGCGGCCTGGCGCTGCCATACCACCAGGAGGGCAATCTGGGTCGGGGCCGGGGGGAGGAAAAGGGGCTCAGGGAGGTGGGGTACGGGTCAGGGCGGGCGCGGCCGTGGGTGTGGGTGTAGTAAGATGAGGTGTGGATGTGGGTATGAGTGCGTAGCGTCGGGCGTTTGGGTCGGGGTGAAGGACGGACGGTGGCAGAACGTGCAGGGTCAGGCAAGCGTGCTGAGTGGAAGGAAGGACGTGGTTCCTTAGGGGCGGTGTAGTGTGAGGGGGTGCGGCTGCTTGGGGCGAGGTGGGTCACGGCATGGGCGAGCTGCTGGCTGAGGTTATGGGGCGCTGGCTTGCAGGTCACCTTCGGCGTGGAAGTTTGCACGGGACACCAGGACCATGGGCAGCGCAAGGTGTGGCGATACAGCTGCATGAAAAACCAACGTGCAGCAGGAATGCGCCGTCTTGCAGTAGAGTGTATCGGGATGCACTTGAGCCACGAAGGGCCTGCGGTGGGTGCAGTGCCGAACCCCTGCCTTACTGGTCCACGCCACAATCTACAGCTCTGCAGCTTGCAGCTTGCATGACTGCTGACACATGTGGGCACGCGAGCTTCACGATCCCCTGGGTCCCACACCAGGCACACGAGCGCCGCGTGTGACCCGGCACACGCCCACCCCACCTACCGCTGCCGAAGCCCACAGGAATCCTGTGATGACAAGTTGGGCGTCATACAGGCCCCAGCTGAACCTCCCCTGAGATTTTCTCCAGGCCGCTATCGAGACTTGTCCGACAGCGAGCAGTGAAAAGCCGGCAACGCGAATGAGCTTCAGCAGGCGCAGCCTGCTCTCCCAAGAACGATCACCACCGTTTGCGCCAGTAATAGGTCTAACAGCATAAAAGAGAAGTAAAAGGGCTACTCCACTGAGGCCCACGATTAGAGACCCGGCGACCTCTTGAAGCGTAAGCCCCATTCTTCCGGGACGGGCCGCCTACAGTTACAGGTGACTCGGCTGATGATAAGGTAACGGAATGTCATCGCATCCCATGACTGCGGCTCACTGCGTTTGTGCAAGCCCTATTCGGTTGGCACGGACCGGGACCGAGGCTTCGTCAAGGGGTGCTGTGTTCGTATAGCGGCCCGAATGTAATGCAAAGCTAAAATTGCCACGTAGTTTATTTAAAACCGTTGTTAAGTCTTGGTGGCGTCTTGGTCCCAGTCGCGAGTCAATGTCCGCCGTGCGGTGGCGGGCAGGCACGCGTGCCCGAAGGCCACACAGTGCCTGTATGACTGAAAGGTCATACCGTAGTATATGTGATATCACCAGGTTGCCTGGAACCGCGCCTGCTGCCGTTTGCAACCACCTGGCAGGCTGGCGAGTCCCCGCGTCAAGGCTGGCGGTGTCCAACCTGGCTGCGACAGTCGCCGCCAGGGGCCTGGTCTGCGGAACTCGTTCCTCTGAAGGACGGCCGAGCAGCGCGAAATCTCGAGGGCCTTTCACGGACAAAATGAAACCCGATGGCATAACGGCGCTGCTCCCGTTCCCTGGCGCCGACTGTCAACTCGCTGCGCCACCACCTGCCACGTGCCGGACTTGGCTGACACATTCATCCCTGGCCAGCTGGATAGCTCTCAAAGGGCTGGAATGGGATGCATGTGACTGCAGTCAGGTCGAAAATGCACTGCAGTAATGGCGCCCCGGTATATCTTTCCTGCCCACGCCGGGGGCCGTACGGTGGAGGTAGCAACGACATGCGGGTCCAAGCAGAGGTGCTTGACTAATGACTACATGTAAATTAGCTATGGAATCTGGTCACAAGCCTATGCAGCGCCTCCTGCGTTGCGCAGACGACCTCATTGCAGCCTACTCTACCACGACATCGCTGTCTGACCCAGAGCCCCACCTGTACCACAATGTACTGTGTGTCCCAGGCGCAAGGCGTACCCCGTTATCCGGGTTGCAGCACAGGCTGCCTTCGAGCTGCTCAACATGGTCTGCACCTCCCTGCAAGCGGCTGCAACAAACAGCAGCAGCTCAGCGGACAAGGAGGCGGCCCAGAAGGCCGCTGGCGAAACGGCGCAGAGGCCCCTAATCGTGGCCGTCGCGGAGGCTGTCTGGGGGATGATCTCCGTCACCGCATTGCACCGGTCGGACAGCGGTGCACCACAGGAGCAGCCCGCCGACCCGGAATCCGACTTCACGGCCCTGGCGCGAAAGCACAACGCGTCGGCCAGCTTCGCGGCCATGGCTGCCTGCCGCTTCACGGGCATTGTCGTACAGCATCTGCTGTGCAGCGTACAAAGCAAAGGCCTCGGGCGTGACGGTCGGCCCTCGCCGTGCAAGGCGTCGGTCATCTCCCCAGTCGTTGCAGCTCTCCTCGATTCGCAGCTGCTGGCAGCTGCCGCAACCACCGTGGTAGCCAGCCCGGACCCGTACGCGGCCGGAGGACTCACGGACGCAGGACGAAGCCAATTCTGCTACCAAATGCACCCTGCGTCAGAGTCTTTGGCGCAGTCACTGGTCCACTTGCGAATGCTGCAGGAAGCTCTTAAGGAGAACGGGGGCCGTGAGGGACGGCGGCTGGCGGTTGACCTGCTGCGTGCAACAAGGCACGATGCGGTGCAGCGGCTGCAGGTGGCGCTGCTGGACCAGCTGGCGGCGCATGCGGGCATGGGGGCGGGGCTGGAGGAATGGGAGCAGCAGCAAGGGGAGGAGGGGCGGCAACAGCGGCAGCCTGCGGAAACGGGGCGGCAGCAGCAGCAGCAGCAGGAGGAGAGGGAAGAGGAGGTGCAGCAGCAGCAGGTGAGGCAGGCTGTGGAGCAGGTGGCGGGCGGCTGGGCGGGCAGCAGCGGGAGCTGGTGGCTAGCGAAGGCCGAGGCCTGTGAGGGGAAGCTGCTGGTGGCGAGGGAAGGCAACGAGCGGCGTCAAGGAGAAAGGAGCCGCGGCTGGACGGCTGGGTGGCTCGAGAACTACCACTGCCTCATAGTCACCGCCAGCCTAGGGGATTGGAAGTTTGCGGAATCTCCAGAGGCGGCGGCGGCCGGGGTACCGGCGCGGCCGCCGCCGCTGCTGCTGGCGCGGCTAGCGGCGCGTGCGACGGAGGCGCTGTGCCGGCTGTGCAGGGGGCAGGGGCTGGGGGGCGCGTACGCGCCTGCGCCGGAATGGACCTTTTGCAGATTCTGGGTAAGTAAAGCCTAACGCCATTGAACCGTATCCAATAGCGGTGGCCAGTTCAGCGCGTTACGGAAGCAGCGGAGCACGCCAGACCGTGCCGTACTCGGTATGCATGCGTCGTGCCAGTAAACAACAACTTGCTGTAAGCGTACCCGGCCTGACAGGCGTAAGGCAAGGCTGCAGCGCCAGACGCGGACCCGCTGAAAGGCTGCTGTACATATCGCCTCGGCGGGCCCTTGCGCCAGCCACATGATGCGCTGCTGTAAACACGGTGCTCTTAATCTGCGTTTTGCAGGTGCTTGCGATGGACCTGGTGCCGAAGCCAAGTGACAGGGCTTCGCTCCCCGCGGACACGGTCCAGGCCTGCCTGCCGTACTGGCTGGAGACGGCGGCGTGGGCAGTGGCGCTCCTGTCGGACGGCACGGCGGCGGTCATGGGGCGCCTGCCCGCCACCCAGCGGGAGGGGCCCCCACGAAGCGCAATCGAGGACGCGGCAAGTCCCTAGCGGTGCATGGACTGGACAGCTCCTTATTGTGCGCTCCCCGGGAACGGCATTTGCCATGACGGTACATGCCCTCACGGTGCTGCGGGGACTGAGGGAAGAGCAGTTTCTAAATTTGGATTAGTATTTTTGATATTTGAACTATTGCCGCTCGTTCTTGGGCCTTGTATGGGCTCCAGTGCTCACAGAAGCGTCGTGCGGCTCGATGCGGTGCGTCATTGACCAGAGGTGCATCTCCCCCTCTCGTTGTGGTCCCGCAGTACACGAAGGGCGGCACCGCGGCGGCCACACTGCACAGGGTCATCGACTTCCTGACCGACGCTGGCAACGACGGTGGGTGCCTCACTGAGATGCATTAGAGCTGCAACACTACAACCAAAGCAGTCAGATGAGGTAGGAGAATGCTCACAAGGACATCGTGCTATCACCTAGGTGGCCATCTGTCGCCCTCTAATTTGATCGGTAGCGCCGCTGCTTTGCGCAAACCGGCTATACTGTCTCATACGTTTCATAGTTTCAAATGGCACGGCACCAACCAGTACGGCTTTGCCAATGCCAGCTCTGGGCATTCCGTGAAGCACTGTCAGCTTGCCTATGCGGTCATTCCCGTACATTTGACGCCAAAGCCACTTCCGCCAAAAATATTACCCAATCAATACCGCCCACACCACTCGGCATGCTGCAGGTGTAACGACGCTCCCTGCTGCCGCCACGGCCGACATCAACCGCCGCCTGCTCCGCCGCGGCCTGGCCTCCAGTGTGGACCACACCCTGCGCCTGGCGTGGAGCTCAGCGGTGGGGGAACTGTGCCACGCTGACCTGCAGGCCGCTGCCATATTTGCTATCCCGCTCGTACACCTGGCACCGCTGCCGGGCCCTACGCCAGCACCAAGCGATGGCACAGGCGGAAGCCTCGTGGGACTCTCCTGTGGTGCAGGCAGCAGCAGTAGCAGCTGTGCAAGAGGGTTCGGTGGCGGTGCGGAGGCTGGGGACCAGCTGGGCCTCTTGCTCACGCTGTCAAAGCGGGCGGGCATGCTGACCCGGGCGCTAGAGGCGGCGGCAGGGGCGGGGGCGGGGGCAGGGGCGGGGGGACAGGCAGCATCTCAAAGCGTCGGACAGGGGCTTCAGTTGGTGGAGTTGGCCAAGCATGGCCTGTGGTCCCTGCTGTACGCGCTCATGAAAGCACAGGGGGCAATGCGGGCGAGGATGGAGGCGGCGGCGGGGACGGCGGAGGAGTTAAACTGCAGGCGGGCTGGCGAGGCCACTGACGAGGGTGCGGTATGGGCCCCGGGTGCGGCCTGCGTGGACGAGGCGCACGAGGCGGTGGCCCTGGCGGCGCGGGCGGTGTGCAGCCTGGCGGCGCCGCTGGCATGGCGGGTGGCGGCGGATGTGGCGGCGGGAGCTGTGGGTGATAGCCCCGAGGTGCCAGTGGACGCGGCGGCGGGTGCAGCGGACGGCTCTGGCGTGCTGGACACAGAGGGGGTGCTGTTGGCGGGGGGAATGCAGGAACTTTTGCAGTCTGCCGTGCAGTGGTGGCGCCCCCCGCTGCTGCTGCCCCCTGCGCAGCTGCTGGCGTGCCAGCCACAGAGGCTGCTGGCGGCGGCGTGCGCGCTGGCAGGCGTGCTGCCGGAGGGGCATAAAGCGCGACGCCAGCAGCTGGTGCTGTGGGCCATACAGCTGACGGTCGCAATGGCGGCGCACAAAACGCTCAGCGGCCGGGTCCGCAGCTGGTCCGCTGGTCCGCAGCTGGCTGCACAGGGCTGTGTCACCGAGGGCCCTGAAGGCGGCAGCCCTGCTGACACGTGCGCTGGTGCAGGGTGCCTTGTGGCGCCGGTGCAGTTTGCCGTACAGCACGCGATGAACTTCGCGCCCCGCCGCGCAGCACAGGCCATAGCGCTGCTGAAGATTGCGGCAGGAGAGGTCGCGGCAGGGGAGGTTGCGGCAGGGGAGATAACGGCAGGGGAGGTCGCGGCAGGGGAGGTTGCGGCAAGGGAGGTTGCGGAAGGGGAGGTCGCGGCCCAAGGCCCCGGGGGCGGCGTGGGCGGCGGTGATGGGGGCGGCGCAGACGCAGCGCGGGTGGACACGGACGGTGGCTTCCAGAGGTACGCAGCGGCAGTGGCGGAGCACCTGGAAACGGCGGAGGATGCCTCAGGCCCCAAGGCCGAAGAGCCGCTCCTGCCAGACGGACGCAAGGCGTTAGCGCTCGCTGTAGAACTACTAGCGGCCAACGGTCAGATAGAGCAGTTCGATAAGGACGGGCACCTGCCGCCGCCGCCCCCGCCGTCGGCGCCGTCGTGGCCGCTGCCGCCGCCGCTGGCGCTGCCGCCGGGCTGGGCCGGGGCGCTGCCGCGGCTGCGCGTGTGCGGCAACCCGGCCTGCTGCAACTTCGCGAAGGAGCGCGAGGGGGCGCTGCCGTTCAAGCAGTGCGGCGGGTGCCGGGCGGTGCGGTACTGCGGGGCGGACTGCCAGCGGGCGCACTGGCGGGAGGGGCACAGGGCGGAGTGCAAGGTGCTGGCGGAGGCGGGGGTGAGGTGACGGAAGCCTTCGGCGTGAGCTTGCATAGCGGCAGGGTGGTGTTGAGTTGTGCAGGCCTGCCAAGCTGTATGATGGTGGACGTAACATGCATTGACCTGACGAATGGTGCGGGGCACGATGGCGCTGACCTGGGCCCACAGGCAGGGCTGGGCGCGCTGGGTGGGCGGGTGGGGCAGCGCCGTTAGGGGCAGGGGCGCCTCCCCTTCGTGCACGCGCTACTAAGCAGCGCACATGCTCGTGAGTCTTATAGCAGAGGAATAGCATGCTAGGATTCATCCTCATCGGCCGGATCGCAGACGTGTTGATTGTCGCTGTTCGTACGGGACATAGGTTAGCTCTGGCGACCTTTGCGCTTGCTAGCTTTGCAAACCCCGGGTTAGCAACTTTTACTTTGACTCTGCAACAAAGTTAACCTCGTCGATCCAGTGCTAGCTTATGCTTAAGAGAGAAGTGGGAGGTGCCTTTCCATAGAGCATGCAGCGGTTCTTGCGTTGTGTCGATGAGGTCCTCACGACCTGCTCAGCGGCGGGTCCTGGCAGTGATACTCGCACTGTACGAACGCTTAACCTCAGCTGCTTTGATGCTCTACAAGCGAGCCTGGTTGCGCTCAAAGACGACTGGGATCGCGAGGACAGCCGGAGGGCTTCGAGCGCGCGAAGCGACGAGAAAGGCACCTGTGCTGCAGCATGGCTGACTGCGCATGTCGATGACGGCTTCTATGCAAGGATGGAGTCGCTGCTTGGGGTGGTGAGGGAGCAGGCAGCGGTTGCTGCCTCGACGAACCCGATAGCGCTCAGGTGCGACAGCTACCCAACCGTTTCGAATGCAACCGTACTCCTGGTACAGGGGGCCACAAGGCGAATCGGAACAGGATAGCATAACGGGGGACTCCCCTGGGTCAAAGCAGATGTAGGCAGTAGCCAGCCGTTTGCTGCTGAGGAGCGGCCGCGGTGTCAGGCCGTTTTGTACAGGCGCCTGTCTGCCAACAGGCAGCAACCTCACTCTCTGCGCCATTGCTGCTGGTGCAACACAGCGTTTAGCTGGCCCCAACACGCGCTCGTGCCTTGCCCTGTCGCAGGCGGAAGGCGTGCCATGCCGCCACCGTCGCCAGCCGCGCCGCGTTCGAGCTGCTCAACCGGGCATGCGTCATGGTGAAACTCGCCCATTCGCACAGCAGCAGCCAGGCCGACAGGAAGCTTGCCAGGCGGACTCGGTTAGACATGGCACGGAGCACGCTGGTGCTGGCCATGGCAGGCGCGGTGCGTGCCACGACCTCCATCTCAACGATCCTGCACTCTATAACCGACAACCGACAACCACCCGACATCGCGGTTGACCAGGAGGCTGCCATCGTGTTCATGGCAATGGCTGTGAGTCGCTTCATGGCGACCTTCACGTATGACGCGCTGGTGGAGCCTATGGCGTGCGCAGGGCTAGGGGTCGGCGACCAGCTCGTGCCAGAAGTCATGGCAACCATCACGCCCGTTGTCGAGGCGCTAGCGCAGTCGCAGCTGCTGGCAGCTGCTGCAGCAGCGTTACTGGACAGCCCGAACGTGTTTGAGTGTGCAGCAGTGCGTACGGCAGAGCGAAGCGCCGTGTGCGAGCACGTGCATGGGGCCTTGGACTTCCTAGCTCAGGCTGTCTTTCACACGGGCCTGCTCCGGGGTCAGCTGCTACGTCACGGCGGGCCCGAGGGCGAGCGGTTGGCGGTTGGGCTGGTGCGCCTGATGCGCCACGATGCGGTGCGGCGGCTGCAGGTGGCGCTGCTGGACCAGCTGGCGGCGGAGGCGGGCATGGGGGCGGAGCTGGGGGAGGGGGAGGAGCAGCAGCAGGAGGAGGAGGAGGGGCAGCAGGCGGCAGGGGGCTGGGCGAGCAGAAGCGGGAAGTGGTGGTTTGCACAGGAGGAGGCACGGCAGGGGAAGCTGCTTGGGGTGGAGGCAGGGCGCTGCGGGGAGCCGCTACGTAGCAGGGTAGCTGGGTGGCTCGAGGACTACCACAGCAACATCGTGTCCGCCACCTTTGGGGAGTGGGAGTCGGCAGAGCTAGGGGGAGGCCGGAAGCTGGAAGCGGTGGCCGGGGTGCCGGCGCGACCACCGCTGCTGCTGGTGGCTCGACTGGCGGCGCGAACGACGGAGGCGCTGTGCCGGCTGTGCAGGGGGCAGGGGCTGGGGGGCGCATACACGCCTGCGCCGGAGTGGATCTTCTGTAGGTCCGGGGTAAGCGAGAGACATACGTGCGTCAGCTTGCTCATCATGAAATGCCCTAGTGCTTGTTAGCAACCGTGCACGTCTGGTCATACGTGGACAGGATTGACCTGATCAAGACAGCAAACCATGGCATGTCCTTGTCGGCTCCCGAGTGTGCGACACAGACGCGACTGCTGGGCCAGCTGCCCGAGCCGTGCACTGGCCAGACCCATGGCCGGACTCTGTACAAGGAGAAGACCTAGAACAGAGAAAAGCCCTACAAGAGAAGGCAATAATGTCGATGTGGTGTATATGCAGACGCTGGTGCTGGACCTGCTGCCCCAAGCGCCAACCGCGCTACTCTTCCTCCCGGAGGCCGCTGTCCAGGCCTGCCTGCCGTACTGGCTGGAGGCGGCTGCGTGGGCTGTGGCACTCATGTCGGACGGCACGGCGGCGGCCATGGGCCGGCTGCCCGTCACACAGCGGGAGGGAGCAGCTAACAGGCCGTTCGAGGGTGACGAGGTGAGGTGGAAGCCTGGCAATTCGTGCCATGGTTTCCGGTGCTGCCAAAACGGTATGCACGTGGTTGCTTCGTACCGGTAGGCCCCAATCGAGGCATTTGCCGTGCTTGTCTCTAGCTGTCAGCATGTCAGTACACCGGCGGGCAGTGTTAGGTGGTGTTGCGGGTGGGCCTAAGCATAAAGCCATGTGTGCGTTTGCGTTCGCCTGGCGGCTGCGTGCAGGCTGAGGATGGCGTCCCAGTCAGCGCGTTCCGTGCAGTCATGCAGTGCCTGTACAACTTCGGTCGCAGGGGTAGGTGCTCCCTTACGCTCTACAAGTGAGTAGCTGTGCACCCTGTGCTTGTCTGCACACTTAAGCCTTCACTTATACCTACGGCGATTCGGCTGCAGCAGCCCAGGCTTGGCCACTTTGCTGTTGCTCCAAGCTCACCATCACGCCCGCCGGCATGCGTTTCATCCATAACTAATCTCCTATTGTCCACGTCCGCCGCACAGGCGTCCGCACGCTCTCTGCACCCGCGATGGCCGACGTGCGCCGCCGCCTGTTTCGCTGCGGCCTGGCCGCCAGCCTGGACCACACCCTGCGCCTGGCGTGGAGCACAGCGGAGGGCGACCGGTTCCACGCTGACCTGCAGGTGGCTTACGCCTTGGCCGTGATGTGTTTGAACCTGGCCCCTGTGCTGCCCCCAACTGACGCGCCTGCATCAAGCAGCGCTGGCGGCTGTGCGGAGCTCGCAGTGGGAGGCGGTGGAGGCAGCTGCAGCGGTGACAGCAGCAGAAGCAGAAGCAGCAGCATGGCTGGGGCCGCTGGCAGCGGCGTTACTAGCAGCAGCGGTGGTGGCAAAGGTTACGGCGGGGACGGCAGCAGTGCAGGGAGCGGCGGAGAAGGGGAGGCTAGGGACCAGTTGGGGGTTCTGCTGACGCTGTCTAAGCGGGCGGCAACGCTGACACGGGAACTTGAGGGGGCGGGGGCGGGGGCAGGGGCGGTGCAGGGCCAAACGGCCGAGGGACAGGGCGAGGAGGTTAAGCTGAAGGCCACACAGGGGCTCGTGGCCCTGATGACGGTGCTAAACAGGATGGAGCCAGCAATGATGGCGAGAGTGGAGGCACTGCGGAGGACTGAGGTGGGGCCAGGTGACATGGATGGTAACGGAAAGGACGAGAGCGCGGCATGGGCCCCGGGTGCGGCCTGCGTGGACGAGGCGCACGAGGCGGTGGCCCTGGCGGCGCGGGCGGCGTGCAACCTGGCGGCGCCGCTGGCGTGGAGGCTGGCGGCGGACGCCGCGGCGGGGGCAGCAGCTGGAAGCTCCGGTGCGCCGCTTAGAGAGGACCAGGCAGCAGCAGTGGGAGCCGTGTGCGACCTGCTGAGGCGCATGATGGGCTGGTGGCGGCCCCCGCTGCTGCTGCCCCCGCCGCAGCTGCTGGCCTGCCAGCCGCAGCGGCTGCTGGCGGCGGTGTGCGCGCTGGCGGCGGCACTGCCCCCGCAGCTCCCTATCCACTACAAGGACATGTGTCGCAGCATCGCCTGCCTTGTGCCCTTACTGGCATCGCACAAGACGCTTACCGGCCGAGTCCGCGGCTGGCTGAAGCCGCCGCCGCCATCAGTCGCTGCTGCCGCAAACGACACTAGCTCCCAGCAAGGCGTTCGCAGCAGCAGCCCTGCTGGCACATGTGCTGATTGCCTTGTGGCGCCGCTGCAGTGTGCGTTGCAGCACGCCATGAGCGTCGCGCCGGGCCACGCGTCGCATGCAATGGCGCTGTTACGGATAGCCGCTGGGGAGTTTGCACCTAGGGAGGACAGGCAGGGCTGCGATGGCGGGGGCGGAGGCGCGAGGGAGGAGGCGGATGGGGGCTTTCACCGAACTGCAGCAGCAATTGCAGACATCATGCAGAAGCGTAGTGACGATCCGGCCATTGCGGGGGTCGTGCTACCTGACGGCACCCCGGCCATGACGCTTCTGGCTACGTACTTGATTGGTCATGACCAGCTGCCTCCGCCGTCGCCCCCGCCGTCGGCGCCGTCATGGCCGCTGCCGCCGCCGCTGGCGCTGCCGCCGGGCTGGTCGGGGGCGCTGCCGCGGCTGCGCGTGTGCGGCAACCCGGTCTGCTGCAACTTCGCGAAGGAGCGCGAGGGGGCGCTGCCGTTCAAGCAGTGCGGCGGGTGCCGGGCGGTGCGGTACTGCGGGGCGGACTGCCAGCGGGCGCACTGGCGGCCGGGGCACAGGGCGGAGTGCAAGGTGCTGGCGGAGAGAGGGCTCAGGTGACGACTTCTCTAGCGTTTTGGCACGATAACTGGCGTGCTAACGAGGTTGGCAAGGACGGCCGAAAATGAGTCTGTGCTGGCGTTGCAGAGTACATGATCTTGACGCCGTGTTGGAGGCAGGGTTGGCCTCGCTGCATGACTATACCCTGATTGCATGACTACATCCTGACCCTCCTGTAAAGCTGTAATTCTTGCTTTCTCCCCTGGTTGGAGGCTTTACACGGCCAGTGGGACGTAGATCACTGGGGGGGGGGGGGCAGCAGTAATTGGACTTGACTTGTGCCAGGTGCGGGTAGTACAGGATGTCGCTTGCGTCCCTGTGCTGCGTACCATTTCCAAAATGTGTCGTCGTCGCTGGGCGCTCTGGGATCGCAGGCGCTGCTTGGTGGTGCAGCATGGTGGTGGTGGTGGCAGTGTGGTTCAAGCAACTCCGGCATACAGGCGGGCACTGGACGAGCGCAGTACTGGCTGACGTGCTGGTTTGCTTGGGTACGCTCTTTTACGCACGCATGATACCTGTTTGCATCTCTATGTCTGCTCATAGTGTTGCGGGCTGCAGCTCCTGGACAGCCTCAGTGCCCACTGATGAAGCCTGCTTTTCTGTGTCGTCTGACGCGGGGGCAGCATGGCTTCAAGACATGATTTTTGCCGGTACTGCCTCACATAGACCTTATCTGTCAATCTTACTTGACAAGGCTCCTCTCCTGTCGAGAACTCACCTGCCCCGCGCCGAGGCCCCAGCCCCAGCCGGCACAGTCTCACCAATTTGCGCGGGAAACCTTGCCGTACATGGCAGGAGAAGTCCTTTGATCAGAGCCCCGCCTTTGATGGTTGCTTACGACCAAAATGAATTATTGGTAGTTTGTTGAGATGGCTACGAACCTCTGCTCCAAGTCTATGCAGCGGTTCAGTCGCTACGCAAACGAGCTTGTCGCGACATACTCGCTTAACGTGTCAACGAGTGCTTTTACTGTTGCAGAGGACGTAGTTATCGATGACGTGATTGTCCTTCAAGACAGCCTTGTTGCCGCACTGAATGACTACTCATCTACGTATCGCCGGCTGACCTCGGGCGCAGACAGCGAAAAGAAGGCAGCATGTGCAAGGTCATGGCTGAGTGCGCACTTCCAATGTGGCCTTCTGGAGACGGTGGAGGCGCTGCTCTGGATGGTGAGGGGCCTGGGGGACCTGGCCGCGGCAGCGCCCTCCGCGTCGACTCCCGCCACAAGGTGTGTCTCCTCTCCTCTGTTGTTTTTTTATGGTTTTAGAAACGGGGCTTGAGCAGGGTAACCACTGTGGCACCAACCTCGTAGCAAGCAGATTACTCATCCTTTGGAGCTCTGCAGTCTAAGTAACGGTACAGCGGCCCGCTCTCTTAAGCCCACGCATCCGCCGCCCCACCACTGCACCCACCCACCACACTCCCTGCCTCCCCCGCACTCCCTGTCTCCCCTGCCTCACCGCCAGGCGCACAACATACGACAAAGTCGTGGTTATCGGCCATGTCGCCTTTCAGCTGCTGGACATCGTCTCCATCGCAGTCCTCGCCGCATCCTCCGGGAGCCGTAGCGCAGTGGACAAGGAGACAGCCAGCACGGTCATCGCAAAAACGGTACAGCAGACGTTCGTAATGGCCGTCGCTGACGCAACACGGAGCATCATCGCTGCCCTGGCAGCTTTGCGCGCCGATCACGCGGACCGAGAGCTCGCAAGCAGAGCGCAGGTCGCCGCTGCTGTTTCCATAGAGAACGGCAGCGTGTCCTGCTTTGTTGCTATTGCGGTTGCCCGCTATAGCTACAACACAGTGCAGTACCTGATGGGCCGTGTTAGCGGCGGGGGCCCTGGTGGCGTTGGCCGCGGCACGGCGCGCAAAGCGTCAACCATCGCGCGTTCGGTCAACGCCTTGATAGAAGGGCAGCTTCTGGCAGCTACGGCATCCGCCCTGTTGGACAGCGCGAACGTGTTTGCAGACGCGGCCTTGTCTGACAGAGCCCGCGGCATGGCCTGCAACAACATGCGCATGGCCTTAGAACGGGTCGCGCACATGCTGTACCAAGCGCTCCTCCTTGAGCAGATACTGAAATCCGAATGCGGACACGTGGGCGTGCGGCTGGCAGCTGGCATGGCGGCTATCATGCAGCACGATGCGGTGCGGCGGCTGCAGGTGGCGCTGCTGGACCAGCTGGCGGCGGAGGCGGGCATGGCGGCGGAGCTGGGGGAGGGGGCGCAGCAGCAGCAGCAGCAGGGAGAGGAGGGGCGGCAGCAGGAGGGGAAGGAGGGGCGGCAACAGCAGCAGCAGCAGGAGGAGGATGCGGCGCAGCAGCAGCAGCAGCAGGTTGTGCAGGTCGGGGAGGAGCAGGCGGGCGACTGGACGGTCAGCAGCGGCAGATGGTGGTTTGCCGTGGAGGAGGCACGGCAGGGGCAACTCCTGGGGGTGAAAGGGGATGACGGGAGGCGCACGGAAGGGGTACCGGCACGCGGCCGGACGGCTGGGTGGCTCGAGGATTACCACTGCCACGTGGTGTCGCTGGCTTTGGGGCTGTTGTTGTGCAGGGAGCAGCAGCATGCGGAGCCTACGACGGAGGGCGTGTCAGCGCGGCCGCCGCCGCTGCTGCTGGCGCGGCTGGCGGCGCGTGCGGCGGAGGCGCTGTGCCGGCTGTGCCGCGGGCAGGGGCTTGGAGGGGCGTACGCGCCTGCGCCGGAGTGGGAGTTCTGCAGGGCCCAGGTGAGCGGCACTGTTCATACTGCCGTCGGTGTGATGGTGCTTACATGTCAGGTTGATTTCAATACAAGCAAGTTCTTTCAATACAAGCAAATGGCAGTTCTGTGAAAGTCCACGCCATTGAACGTTCCTGCTGCATGGATCGATGGGTGCGCGCGAGGCCACCAACCGTCCTGCAGTTCCTCGGCTGTGGAGTGTGGGTAGATGCCTGTGCTCGACATGCTTATACGCAGCAGGCTCCTCTTGTCAGACCTGCTGCACGCAGCGCACACCAGAGCGTGGACCGGGCCTTTGACAAGCTCGACCGTGCACGCACATGCCCCTTGCCTGTCCCTGAACGGTGTGCTGCGGCGTGCACCCTATGAGTTGCACATTGGCACTGTGCGGGCACGTGCACAAAAGTCCACACCGTGATAATCTGTGCCTGCTGATTACATGCATTTGCAGGTGCTGGTGCTGGACCTGCTACCCAGGCTATGGTACATAGCAGCGCTTCCCGCATCCACCGTCCAGTCCTGCATGCCGTACTGGTTGGAGGCGGGCGCATGGTTGCTGGGTCTCATGTCGGACGGCACGGCGGCGGCCATGGGTCGGCTGCCCGCCACACAGCGGGAGGGGCCGCCGCGAAGCCACATCGACAGATCGGTGGGTTGGCTGTACGATAGAGCACTGGTGCATAAATTGCCTCGACTACGGATTCGGATAGGATTTCGTGTAGCCAGGAGCACTGCAGCATACCGTACTGTGTGCTGACTGACCCGCCAGGTCCCGCCTATCGTAGTGTGCCTGTGAAACCAGCTTGGCCCATTGGCTTGCCCAAACGCAGCTGACGAGGCGCGGCTGCCCGGCCGAAACACTCAACACGCTGGTGACGCAGCTCACCAGCATCGGCATGTTTGGTGAGTGATTGTTTGCCTTGTGCGCGGTTGGTGGACATGGGCGTTGTGCCTACGCCAAAGCATGGCTTCCTTTGCACATGCTGCTGCTGCTGCTGCTGTACAAGCATCTCCCGCCTCCTTGATCCATGGTTGCCACAGGGCCATACATGGCGTTACCTCACCTGTTGCGTGCCTTGCAAGCGAAGGATGGTGTACCAGATGGGTACGGAAGGAGCGATTCTCCTGCACGCCAACTCGTGTCCCTTCGTCGCACCCCACTACGTAGGCATGGGGCTACCCGAATCCGCCAAGGCCGACCTGTCCCGGCGCCTGTTCCGCTGCGGCCTGGCCGCCAGCCTGGACCACACCCTGCGCCTAGCGTGGAGCGCACCGAAGGGCGGCGAGGAAGCCCGGGCAGGGCTGGACGTCGAAGCCGTGCTTTTTCACCCACTAACGGAGCTGGTCCAGCTGACGGAAACAACACCATCCATCTGCGCCGTCGATGGTGATGGTGGCGGTGGCGATGGAGGCACGGGCCTGGGAGCGGGTGCTGGCTGCAGCAGCAGCAGCAGTGGAGGTGGGGCCAGCGGAGAGGCAGGCGACCAGCTGGGGCTTGTATACACGCTGTCAAAGCGGACTGGCATCCTGGCTCGGGAGCTGGAGGCGGAGTCAGGGGCGGGGGCGGCGGCTGGCGCGACGGCGGTGCAGTGGGGCCGGCAGGAGAAAGGGGTGGTGCAGTCGGCATTGCAGGTGCAGTCCTACTGGACGGTAATTGGGGGCACGCTCCAAGACGACGTGCGCCGCAGTCTACTGGCGGGGCGGAGGGCGGAAGAGAGCGCCGGTCGGGGGACGGGGCCAATGACGAGAGCGCGGCATGGGCCCCGGGTGCGGCGTGCGTGGACGAGGCGCACGAGGCGGTGGCCCTGGCGGCGCGGGCGGCGTGCAACCTGGCGGCGCCGCTGGCGTGGCGGGTGGCGGCGGACTTAGCGGCGGGAGCGGTGGGCGGCAGATGCGCCTATGTCATCGCCGACAGCTTCGCAAGTATGGTGGGATGCATGGGCTTCCTGTTGCGCCGTGCGGCGCAGTGGTGGCGGCCCCCGCTGCTGCTGCCCCCACCGCAGCTGCTGGCGTGCCAGCCGCAGCGGCTGCTGGCGGCAGCGTGCGCGCTGGTGGCGGTGGGGATGGTGCCGGAGGGGCCCTCCAGCTTCATGCTGCACCTCTGCCGCAACATCACCTACTTAATACACATACTGGCGTCGCACCGGACCCTCAGCGGCCGGGTCCGCAGCTGGCTGGCGCCGCCGCCGCCGCCGCTGACCGAGCGCAGCGCTGCTACTGACACGTGCGCTGGGTGCCTAGTGGCGCCGTTGCTCAGTGCCATGCAGCACGCGCAGGGCGCCTCGGTCGTGTTCACTGCGCACACGCTGGCGCTGCTGCGGCTGGCAGGCGGCGAGGTCACGTTCAAAGCAGCCGACACCTGCGGCGACGGACAGGGTATGGAGGAAGAGGAGGAGGACGGGGGCTTCCGCAGATACGCGCTTGCTGTAACGCAGAGCGTCTCGCGGTGGTTTGGAGACCCCTCAGCGTCGTTAACAGGTGAGCCGCCGCTGCCAGATGGACTGCAGCCGGCTGGTCTCCCTCTGAGCAGCGTCGTCACTGACGGCCAGCGGCCCCCGCCGCCCCCGCTGTCGGCGCCGTCGTGGCCGCTGCCGCCGCCGCTGGCGCTGCCGCCGGGCTGGGCCGGGGCGCTGACGCGGCTGCGCATGTGCGGCAACCCGACCTGCTGCAACTTCGGGGCGGAGCGCGAGGGGGCGCTGCCGTTCAAGCAGTGTGGCGGGTGCCGGGCGGTGCGGTACTGCGGGGCGGGCTGCCAGCGGGCGCACTGGCGGGAGGGGCACAGGGCGGAGTGCAAGACGCTGACGGGGGCAGGGGTGAAGTGACTTCGAGTCCCTGTACGATATGCACTGCATTCTGGGAGCTCGCTAACGCTGCAATGCGTCCTGTTCAGTACCGTGTCCAATAACTGGCGCTGCAAAGTGCTTCATATTGAATATTTCCGGTATGCCGTGTGGAGCATGTTGCATTGCTTGTGTGGTCACACAATCTATGGCTGGCACACAACGGCAACGGCAAGTGTATGGGCGTGGGAGGCGCCCCGCCGCTGTTGCCCACAGCAAGGCATACTAGGTAGGGCGTGGGTCAAGGGGCTCGGTGTGGGTGTTGATGGCGGTTGACGGTGGGGGCCCTGTGTGGGTATTGATGGCGGTTACCGCAGCCCGAAGGGGCCCCAAAGGGGCAAGAGCAATGCGGGAAGAGATGGCAAACGCGGGGACCTGTTGCGGGTGTTGATGGCGGGGATCCGGAGTGCAAGCAAGTGCCGTAGTTCCAGGCAGACCAGGCGGTTTAGCTCCCTGCGCTCAGGCAGCACGCCATGGCAACCTAAATTACCAATGTGGAGGCTCGTTTTCGTTATTACTTGGTCAGCTGCAATGCAGCAAATGCAGAGCGTGGACTGATTACCGTACGGTAGTCCCGCACGCGCCCTACTACAAGTCTAACCAGAGGATGTACCAACGGTGTACGCATGGGGTGTAGCGGTGTACCCGTGCGTCTGAGGCGGCAGTGTTGACACAGGGCCCGTGCATGTAGCCCTTGCGCCTGGCCGTACTTATGTTGCTGCCGGATTGCATCATCTTGGTGTCTGCTGCAACGCGCTGCATACTGGGATGCACCTGGATGCACAGGCCCGCCGGCCGTGCTAGTCGGAAGGAACTGAAGGCCCGCTCGTCGTGGCCTATCCTTTGTCGGAGCTGGTTGCTCCTTTCCGTACAG
>VFQN01000765.1_pt1 | contig 58093 bp, 82 predicted proteins | sample 3512371 | NCBI WGS metagenome assembly VFQN01 (sample SAMN10412370, study PRJNA504923) | tailings metagenome | isolation source: Replicate 2 from Balatoc abandoned mine | place: Philippines: Itogon, Benguet | collected 2017-08-28
CGGTTGCTGCCGGCTGCTGCAGGTTGCGGTTGTTGGCGGTTGTGTGCGGCAACCCAGCACTGGAAAGAAGGTGCATGCTGCCCCGACTACTGCAGCGTCCTTTCAGGACGTGCCGAATGAACATAGCAGTATTCAACCTGCTGCTTTCCACAGCCGACATACGCTTCGGCATATGGCGGGCGACATCTCCAATGCGTTCGTATTATTGTGGCCGCCCGTGCGACTCAATGTCTGCACCGAGGCAAGGATGGCCAACATGCCCCATCTCGATTTCCCGCCCATGACCACCCCCGCCCGTCCGCAGAGCAGCAACACGCGCAGTGGCCATGCCTTCACGCACCTGGTTGCAACATCGCCAGTACAATCATCTGCGCGGTCTTGATACTTGCCCTGCAATACGCAGATGGTGGGAAGGTTTGGCCGGGCCGTGGCCTGGCTAGCCTTTGTGGCCCTCCCAGTCGGGCTTACGCTGGCCAAAGCCCCTGACACCTGCCCGGGCCCGCACCATAAGCAGCACACAAGTACTGACCCACCCGTACCTCTTCACGAGCACCTGGCGTCTCGCTATGAGGACCCCGGGTTGGATGCCAAGCAGTACGCTTCTGCAACCGCTTCGCATCCGCACGCCCGACCCTGTGACCCACGGGCCTTGGTAGGACGGCCCCGCTGCGGCAAATTGGATTTTATCAAGTCCAACTTGACAGGCCACATCTACTACTCGGAGCTCACAAAACACTACTTCTATGAGCCGGATGAGTGCCTGCTGCGGCGCCTCCGTTCGGGGCAGGCGGCCAGCTGCCTCGCGCAGCAGGCTCCCCTGGTGTTCGTGGGCGACAGCGTCACCAGGTACCAGGTGGGCCCACACGCGCACAACGCATCAACACTTCCTAGGTGCACTTGGATTCGTATCACACAACGCATCAACACATCCTAGGTGCGTTTTGAGCCGTGCGGTGGGTCAGGGCGGGGTGAACCAGGATGAACACCGTACCGGTATCAGGGGAGGGACAAGGGAGCTGGACTGAGCGGCAATGTGGCATGCAAGCTGCATGAGTATACGGTACTTCCGTCTATGTGGGACCGTGCAGCACGGAAAAGTGCAGCACGATGCGGGGAAGCGGTGCGGGCAGTGGCACAGTGGGTGCCAGGCCGGCGACCAGTTGCTGCTGGTGGTGCCGCTGGTGGGATGGGGGTACCGGTAGGAGCTCGGGCGGCCGGGGTGGCTGGTTCTGCATGGTACCTGTGGAGTATGGACACGAACTGTCAAGCAACAATTTACCTAGCCGGCTTTACTGTCGTACGGTAGTTCCGTGCCGACCCTCCTCCGGCCCTGCAACCCCACGTGCAGTACTTGGCCTTCATTCACTGGCTGGTGGCCGGGAAGTACCAGGCAAGTGTGCAGATATTAGCTCGGCCTGTCGCCGTGAGTATCGCCCTTGCAGTGACCTTTCCCATTGCTCTACACCAGCACCTGTCAGCGTCGCCCGTGCGCGAATAGGTCAGTGCACCATGCCATGCCCCAGCATGACCTGATCCAACAAGGTACCGTACACCGGTACCCCAACACCTGTGGCTGTACCGGTATGTATCGTACGGCACCTCGACACGTTGCCGGCCGTTGACATCCGTCCACAGCACCCGTACAACGGTAATGGGAGCTTCACCGACGCCAAGAAGTTGCACGACAACCCACACGACCCGGCGGTGCCCGCCTGGAACCAGGTGTGGCAGCGGGTGCAGCAGCAGCTTCTAGGCCGCGCGCAGCAGCGGCGCCAGCAGGTGACCTTCAGCGTGGTGCAGAATCGGTCGGCCCACGTGGAGCGGGCGCGATTCACACTGGATGATAAAGGGACCGGGAAGCAGGTGAGCCGTGCGCGGCCACCGTCCTGGCCCCTCATCTGTTGCCATGTCTCATGGAGTCAACGTGTCAAAGACGGAAGAGGGCAGGAAGTCGGAACCTGTTGGCTTGCGCACCGTCTGCTCCAGGGGTGCGTACGCATGCGCACTAACATCTGTGTATGGTACGGCTCCTTCCGCATGGTGTTCCGTCCCACCACCTTGAATTCGCAGGTCAGAGTGTATTACTATTACACCAGCTGCATCGACAAGCGCAGCGTGCAGGGGGCTGTGGGCTGGGCCCTGCAGCAGGAGCGCAACGTAACGCTGCTGCTGGCCTCGTGCGCGCACTACGGTGATCAGTGTGGCAAGGACAGGCTTCGAGTGGCCGCAGATGCGAAGCAGTCGTTTCCACTGCTGCGAGACATGGTGAAAGGCCGCGGGCGCGTGATCTGGAAGGCATGTGCGACGGTGGAACGTGGGGTGGTGGCCAAGGCGGAGGGTCAGGTGCAGCAGCTGGCCGCCAAGTTGGGGATCCCCACGTACAATGTGCGGGCTCTGGTCAACGCAGCCATGGACCAGGAGCTACTTGTGACGTGGCGCAAGGGTGAAATATGCCATTTTATGCAGTGGGTATACGCCGACCTAAACGACGTGCTGTTGAACATTCTGTGCTGACCGTGCATGAGCACCAAAGAGCACGCACGGTCCTCTACGAGATATTGCCCTCAGCGGGGTGTCAGCACTCGCATGCTAGCCCAACATGAATTCTCTTCAACGCAGCCTGCCCTGTGAACCTGCGACACCTGCAAAAGTGCTACTGTTCTGGTGCCCACGCGGAGCTCCCCTGGTGCGGAGGCTGTCCTAGGCCAGGTCAGGCGATGGACGACCTTGGTCCTTGTGTTGGCGTGTGCTGATGTTTGCACGACGCGACTTTCAGTTTGGTTTGGCAACGAACACTGTGCCGCACAAACACTCGGGGCGGTTGAGTCAGACAGTGTGGCTTGTACGGCTACGCACAGGATGCTGCGGATGGCTGTAGCTGTGGCAGGGACTGGCAGGTAACCTGGCTGATGGCGCGTCAGGGAGACCGCTGATGCGGTGCGTGGCATGCATGCTAAGGGCGCACGTGCATGCTTGGTCTATGGGGGAGGCACACGCGGCACGGCTGTGAGGTGTTGTTGGCTGTTGAAACCGGCTTTTGGCCGGCATAGAACGTGGTCCGCTACGCAGGCCCCGTCGCATCATCCCTGCCTGTTCCTATTCAGCCGTCTTAATGTCTTGCTTCCAGGGGCTGCCTGGCTGCTGTACCTCTTCGGCCCTTTCTGCAGTACGGCAAGCTGGAGTACACCATTTCCTGAATGGTTGTCGGCCTCATGTGGTCCTCACGTGGCACATGCAATGAACAAACGTCATCATTGCAAACGTGGGTCACCGCCAGCACTCAACTTGCACTGACGGCTACAATAATTAGCCCGAACCTTGTCCACTTGCCTACACGCTAGTCGTGCAACGCCAGCCCTGCAGCTCAAAAGCACCACACGGTGCGCCTCATGCTTCCCACACGCACCTTCCCCCCGGCCCGGCCCGCATTGGCTCTTGCTGTATACATCCCTGCACCACATCCTACACCTTCCCCCCAGCTGCACGTGCGGACGCACGACACATGCAAGCACGGTCACGGTGTCGCCGAGCAGGGTGTGCGCCCGGCCACCAACCCCTACCTCGTCCCTCCACACCGCACAGACTTCAACGGGCAATCCTCCAGTGCATATCCCAGGCACGCACGGACACAGGACATGGAAGTTACCTAGACGACTGTCAGCAGCCCCCGAAAAGCCAGCAACGCAGAACACACCCGCCGTACCGAAGCAAGGGGGCCGCCGCACCAACGCCCTCGAGCACCAGGTAGCCCCGCACGCCGGAACACTGACGCCCGACGACACAACAAAACGTCATTGCGCCCCTGAAGCCATGCGCCAGGGCCCCTTCCGACGAGCACTCGCACACCCGCGTGCACCCAGCACAAGCGCGATGGGACATACCCGGCAATGCATCAGCCCAACGGCGGCACCGACCTACCGAACCCCCCGATTGCTGTCGTGTAGACACAGCCGCATGCACACACAGCCGCATCCCATATCAGACAAAGCCGAATCCCCACCCCGAGGCCTCCGTGCACTAACACACACGCATCTGCCAGGAACGGGACATGGTGCCAAGTGCCACACGTGCAGGGGCCCTCGACCTCCCCCCTGTCTGTCACCCCCACAACCCTACATGCATGCGTGCGCACCCGGCAGTTCACCTGGTGCGTGCGAGCCCTCCCGGCAATGCACCTGGCAAGCCGCTACATCCCCTCGTGAGCAGTTGCCTGGCCAAACCCCACCCACTCACCTGTAACAACCGACCGCCAACGGCTGCAAGCACCGCCTGCTCCTCTGCTGCTCTCCTGCAAGGAGCGTACAGAGCCCGACCCCGTTCCCGACCTGTTCCCCTCGATACGGCATGCAAGATGGGTATGCGGCTGAAGTCTTTCCTAGGCTTGCGCCGATCAGCTGAACGGAAAAGCTGCTTCGGTAGGCTATCACGCTGAATTGGACGTAAAGCTGCTTCGCCAGCGCGCACCCCGTCCCTCTGCCGCCGGCCGCTGCCTCCCCAACGCCCATGCGCCGTCCGGTCAGCAGGACTGCGCCATTCTGAAGCGCTCCACCAACCAGCTAGGCCGCTGCTGAAGCTCTGGGGCCCCGGCCGCTGCTGGGCAGGCTGCTGCTGCTGCCGCCCCAGCCCCTGCTGCACCAGCTCCTGACTCCACATGTCACACTGCCGTGACAGTCGCCCATTCCGAGCCCCGAAGCTGACCCGAAGGCCATGGCCGGTGCCTGGAGCTGCTGAGGCGCCGAACAAGAGGGCTCCAGACGGAGGCGGGGCCTCCCCTGGCAGGACTCCAACTGCTGGGTCCAAGGTTCAAAAAACACCCCGCTTCCGTAATCAGACGCACTTACCTTGTCGCTGCTGCATCCCGCCCGCTCGCGCCGAAAAGGGCCGCATGGCCCCGGGCCGGCGGACTCCAAGCTAGCTGAAGACTGACGCTGCTCTGACCAATGTCACACTGTAAATGGCTGCTGCCCAATTTCGTTTATGCCGTGCCATGAAGAGAGCCTGAGACAGAGACGCATCGTCGGCGGCTGAAGGTTACACGCTTTCGCCACTTAGGCGGCGGTAGCGCGAGTGTACACCAGCTGAGAGTGGTGAGCAACCACCGGCTTGATGATGCCCTTGGTCACCAGCTCCTTAATGGCAGCGCGCGCCAGGCTGCCTCCGATGCGCAGGCGGTCCGCCAGCACCGAGGGAGAGATCATCTTGTACTTGGGCACCTCATTGAGGAGCTTCTCGTACACAGCCTTGTCGAACAGGACCGCGTTGTTGACCTTCTCCTTCATCTTGCCCTTGCTCCACTTCTTCCTCTTACCCTTGCTGCTGTTGGCCGCAGCAAGGGCCTTGGCCTCCTTCGACTTTTGCTCCTTCGGGGCCATGGTTGTGGTTTACAGGGAGAGGGGCAGAGCTGTCTTCGTCGGCACCTATACCGCCGGCGCACTCTGCCCGTACGGTCGCTCTGCAATTCCCTAACAGGCCAGCTTCGCCCCTCGGAGGAGCCCTTCCGCATATAACAGATGCTGGCGTATCTTTAGGTCTTCAAAGACAGACTGACAGGTGACTACCTCTCCAAGTCTCTGCCTCGCTCTCGGCGAATGCCGCACACTCGCTCTGTGTCTAGCATACCCTGACAGTGTCAGTAGACACATGGGGGTGCCCTGTTTAGCTTCTCAGCAGATTTCTCGCTTGAGCCGTCACACATCGTGCAGTTGTGTGTCCTGGACATGCCCAAGCACCTGCCCCTACTCGTGGATGCTGCGTGGCGGCCAAACATTTGCCACCCTGGCGATGAAAGACTCCTGCCACAGCGCAGTTAAGCTCACATCGTAAACAGCCCTGCGTAGCTGCGAGGTGCCTGCCGCACGCGCGCCTTCACAGCTGGCAGGAGTGCAGGGCCAGGGCGGGGGCAGCCACGCAGGGTGCATTCGGTCTGTGGCGGCAAGTTGGACCGGCAGCCAAGAGCTGTGCCCACCTTCCATCTGAAGTTCAGCGCTGAATGGTGAGGCCCTGGTGTGCTGTGCGGAGGGAGCAATGCCACGCGCCCGGGGTTGTGGCGGGCGCTGTGCCCCAGCTACAGCACCAGAGCCTCTGCCCCTGCCCCCATACCGACGGGCATGTCCACTTCTCAGACGGTCCGCGGACCGGTAAAGTTGCCGTCCACTCGGACATCCATTCAAGTCGCAGCTGTTCCTCGTGGCTCCCATGGGCTCGTCCAGCTAATGGAGCGGGTTTGGGTGGCCTGGCGGCCTGGTGGGGGCGGGGGGACGACTCGGGTGCGGTGCCCCCGCTTACCCAGCCAGCAGTGGGTCACGGTATGGTACTCCAGAAGGCGGGGCAGATACAATGTGTGGCGCTGATGGGACTGCATGTGAGGACATCCCTACAGGCTGACTGCAGGGTGCCCACTGGCCAGGGCGAAGGGCTGAGGTGTGCGCACATGGGTACGGCGGGAACGTTCCCGCTGGGCCCTTGTTAGGGCGGAGCAATGGGCCAACGGCAGGCGGGCGAGCGCATCGCTCAGGACATTGCCGTCTCTTTGCCATGGCGACATGGCGTGCAGGGGATGGCATGACGGCGTCTCTTGGTGCACGTGTGGCAGTTGGCACAACGGTGCAAGGTGACACGCACGTGTTGTGCAACCAAGGTACCGTAATGGAACGGCATGCCACGGTGTGGTGCCACTGTGACTGGCAGGTGGTGTGAGGCTGGTGTGTGGGTCTACAGTTTTGGTCCCTTTCCAGAGCTAGCCCCGTGCCAACCGAGAAGCAGGGCTGGTCCCGGCAATCAGGGACAAGGGGTTTCCCACCCCTCAAGCTGTGTGCCAACGCATGGTGCCGCTGTGCCTGGCAGGTGGTATGACGCTGGCGTGTCGTGCCTTGTGCGGCTGCAGTAAAACAGAGATGCAAACTGTTGGAGCTTCAGGGTTCGGCCTGCTAGAGTTACATGTGGTAGCAAAGCGGAAGGAATCCACCACGAGGCCTTCGCTACAGAGAAGCCGTGCGGGGGTGCGGCAGATCCTGGAGTGTCAGCCAACCTTGCATTGCCTGACCAGTTGCAAACCTGGCAAGTGGCAACTGACGGAGCATGCGCACCTCTCCTGCTCCAATGTACATTGTTTGTGGAGACGGACACGCCAGCAACTCCAACAAGACCAGATTCCGTCCAGCAACGACTTCCCGTACGACTGGACCACCTTATACCATTCCCAACCCTTGATCAACGCTTGCGTCATGCACAACGTACAGGCACCCGCATACCCTCCATACAGTGCAGCACCTATTTGGCAGCATCCACTCAGTGCCCAGGCCAGTTCACATGCAGCTTTGGTTGTGCACACCAGGGCTCATTCCCACAGGCTTGCTGCGCCGAACCGCGGACTATGCCTCCTCATGGACAAGGGTTGCGTATGTACAACAGTAATTGGTAGCACCTGCTGGCGCTATCCCGTCTCGCTTCATGTCCACCACCCGTCCACGTAACGCCATCCGCCGAGCTGTCTGTGCCGCGCTCTCACTTGGTCGCCGCCCCAGCGTCCAGCGCCGCCTTCGCCGCGTCGCCCGCAGCCTTGGCCGCATCGCTCGCAGCAGTCGTCGCCGCCTTCGCAGCGTCGCTCGCAAGAGCAGCTGCATTCTTCGCGGCGTCCGTCGCAGTAGTAGTTGCAGCCTTCGCGGCATCGGCCGCAAGACCGCCTGCGGCCTTTGCAGCATCGCCCGCAGCAGACGCTGCGGCCTTAGCGGCATCGCTGGCAACGCCAGCCGCTGCCTTCGCGGTGTCGCTTGCAGAAGCGGTTGCCGCCTTCGCGGCGTCGCTCGCAGCAGACGCTGCAGCCTTCGCGGCATCGCTGGCAACGGTAGCCGCAGCCTTTGCGGTGTCGCTCGCAGAAGCAGTTGCCGCCTTCGCGGCATCGCTCGCGGTGCTGCCAGCCGCACCCACGGCCTGGCCCACGGTTGCCGCGGCGCTGCTTGCAGCGCTCGCCGCGGCCGAGGCCGCGCTCTCCGCCGCCTTGGTAGCGGCCGCAGCAGCCTTCTCCACCTGCGACGGCACCGCTGGTGCGCTTGGGGCGGCCTCGCGCGGTGCAGGGGCCGCAGCCGGCGCCGGGGTAAAAGCCTGCAAGCAGGGCAACAACGGCGGGAATACATTGTGATTACTTTGTTAACGCTGCAATTTCGCGTTATTGCTTCATGTGCAGTGGCTCAAATGCGTTTTACGGTTGCGTCGTCACAGGACCTTCGCGCGGACCCGTGGGTCGCGAATTGGCAGCCATCAGGCTTCGGGCGATCTGATGGTTTGTGATAGTATGCCCAACGGCAAGCCATGATAATATTTCCATGCTGCTTTTGTCCTACTAGCAAAGGCTTCAGTAACAACGATCGACCTCCACACCACAACGCCAACCTAGGTCTACTCGGGCTTCACTCCCTGTTTCGCGGGTCGCTGTCGCGCCGACGCGGCCACGTACAGCCCGGCTGCAAACTTCCAACACCGGGATATTCCGTTCATGACACCAGTGGCTGTGTTGGCTGCCTGCAGGAACACACTTTGAACACCAGCAAACACCTGCTCGTGTCCATAATGGGCCACGCCCCGTCCCGCCAACACCACGCCACCTCACCGTCACCTCCCCTCCCACCAGTCCGGCCACCTGCCTCTGCCCTCCTCGTACCTGCAGCAAGCTCCTCCACAACAACCTCGCATTCCTTCAGACCCATCCGCCCGACCCGGCACCGCTCGCTCACCCGGAACCTCGACAACCACCACCGTTGCCACCACCACCACCACCACCACCACCTGCTCAAAACCCTGCAGCGCCCCCGGACCCGCCCTGCGCCCGCATGGCCTCAGCCCGAACGCACCCCCGTCACCGTCTCCTTGACCGCGTTCACCACGCCCTTGACCGTCTCAGCCGCCGTGGTGATCGGCGTGGCCGCAGCAGCGGTGTGCTGCGCGCTGGAGCTGCCTGCGGAGGGCGGAAGGCAGGGGCGTCGGTGTTGTGTGCTAAGGGGCTGCTGTACTTCCTCCCGTGCCTACGCCTCTGCACGTGCTGCTGTCGGGCCCCACATCTGGAATAACGCAACATCGCCACCTGGGTGCTAACTAATTAATTAGTTAGCAGAGCACCAATCAATTAGTTAGCACCCAGGTGGCGGCGTAGCGTCATTCCAGTTGTGGGGCTCGACAGCATTGTTAGAGCTCAATCTGGTGCAAGGGTCGTGAATGTATGGCCATTGCGCGCGGGCTATGCGGAGACAGGCGACAACAACAGGACGACCAAGGCCCACCCGACGTCCACTGTGCAGCATCTGTGCAAGGAAATGCAAACCGCCTGTGCCGAAAGGCCAAGATTGGCCCTTCGGCACAGGCGCTTTGCAATTCCTTGGCCAGATGCTGCACAGTGTGCCGAGGTGCCCGTGCACAACGGCTGTGCAAGTCCGCCTTTGCGAGTGCAATGCATCCACGCTGACCATCTGCAGCTACAGCTAACGCGTGCTCTGACAGCTCATGCGCCATGTACGCAGTCGCGTTCACGCCCCGGCGCTCCCACCCGCGGAGAAGGCCTTATCGGCGGACAGAGCTGCGCCCACGGGGTGCTTCTTGCCTGGAGGTGGGCGTGAGGCGGTGTGCGAACAGGGCGGTGCGCGGCAGCCGGGTGTGCGGCCGTGTGCAGGTTGCGTGGGCGTGTGCAGACCACGTAGGCGTATGCAGGCGACGTATGGTGGCTACGGAGGCGTGTGAAGGCGACGGAGGCGCAGGGTGCGGCTCGGGTTTTGAACGTTGCGCAGCAGTCACCGGCCTGTCAAGCACCTCACCACGCTTATCGGGACCGTACAGTGCAAATGACGCACACTGCGGCTCCGCATACGCAGGGGCAATGCGCGCTTGCCACCTTTCCTCGCCTCCCCTGCCCAATTCACCCAGCCCACCTTCTCCGCCCCAACGGCCCACTTAAGGCACAGCGCAACACGTGGCAAAACCACTGCCCCGTCATCCGCCCCACGCCACAGCCGCCTTGGTATACCAGCGCAGCGCGTGCCTGCCTGCTCGCCCAGTCCCCCGCCCCGCAGCCGCCAATCACCCACCCGAGCTGGCGGCCTTGCCGGAGGCCTTGAGCGCCTCCAGGCCGGAGCCCACCGCCGCCGCCGCCTCCTGCACGGCGCCCACCGGCGTGGCGGCCTTGGCCTCCTGCACGGCCTCCTCCTTCTTCTGCTTGCGGCTCTGCAATAAGCAAGAGCAGTACTCTGGTCGGTCTGGCGAATTACAAAAAAAAGCCGTGCCGCAATGCCATGCAGTATGTTGCATGTAGCTGCGCAAGGCTATTCCGGACATACACATGTCCGGCGTCCCTTGCGGGTGCGCCCCAGCGGGTCTGACACTCTGACAGGTGATGCTCCCCACTTCCCGTTTGCAAGCGGATGTGATGCGTGCTGCTTCAATACCCCGCTTCCAAGGCGCTAAACAGGACGATGGCTGCACGCAGCCCAGGCCCAACCCACCTTGATGAGGCGCTCCGAGGGGTTGTCGATGCAGATCTTGGCGTTGAGCGCCGCGGCGTACGACACCCACACCAGGTAGGGGATCATGAGCGGCAGCTGGATGGCGGGCTTGGAGGCGCGGCTCATGGTCACCGTGGCGGCGGTGGCCAGGCCCAGCAGCGCTGCAGGAGGGGTTGGGGCGAGCGTCAGGGTGTTGGGGATGTTGCGGGGGCAGAAACTGACGTTGAGAGAGGCGCCGGAAGGCGGTAAAGAGATACTACCAGGCCCAGCAGTGCTGCAGGGGGGTTGGGGCGGTGTGGGACACGTGTCAGGGTGTTGGGGAGGTTGTGGGGACAGACCCCGAAAGTGAGGGTGGCACTGGCAGGCGGTGGCCAGGCGCAGCAGCACTGAGGGGAACACAGTTTACGCACGAAGCGGGGATGGGCCCCGTGGGGAGGCGGTATTGGGATAGGTTGCGCTAGCAAACGACGCGGCGGTTTTGTGCTCACAGCCACAACCGCCATGCTGACTGCAAGAGCTCCCCCGACTGTGCGGCGCGGGGATGAACCATAGAACTTGTGACCCGTATGTGGTCATGTGGAACGTGCCCCGCGTGCCGGATAGGGATGCCGTGGCCTTTTGCCTACTGCCGCGCTGCGTGCGAGTGCACACTGCAAGCACGGTGGTGGCCTACCGGTGATGTCCACCAGGGCCACGTCGGTCTTGTGGGTCTTGAAGAACAGCGGGTTCCTGTAATACACAAGTGCCATGGGGCGGGGCGCATCAGGATGTGAGGCTGCTGGGAGGTGGTACATGGTCAAGCGGAGGGAACTTAAGCGCCGTGACAACACAGCTATTCAGCAGCACCTGAGCTACTGCACAAGGCGCGTGCACGACATCGTCCGCTTGCACACCACCACTAAGCATTCCAGCCCCTAGCCCACCAGATGAGGTTGAGCACCAGCTGGGCGCCGTACAGGCTCAGGGGCAGGACGCGGCCGGGGCCTGCGGGGAAAGGGCGGGGTGAACGCGTGGAGGCGGAGGGGCAGGGCGCTTACAGGGCTTGTAACGCATTGGAGCTGGCCGCTGGCACACTGCAGTGTGTAGCGAAGCAGTTGCATGGACAAGGTAGCACGCTGCAGCGTGTGCCATCGCAGGCGTACAGCCGGCGCCTCCTTTGATGCAGGCACTGGTGCCCGACCCACGTGGGCTCACGCTTCACCCTTCTCGCTTCCCACGAAACCTGCAGCCCCCACTGCATGTTGTATGCCCTGCCGCTCCCCCCACGTGGACCCACCCTTCTTCTTCCACACGAACCACGAGGCGGTGCCCATGCAGCAGTACAGCACCGTCCACACGGGGCCGAACAGGAAGTTCTGAGGTAAGGGGGCAAGGGGAGAGGAGGGCCGAGAGGCGGCGTGCTTGGGGTGGCGGGTGGGGTTAGCGGTTGTGGGAGAGGTGCAGGACACTCAGCATACGAACGATAGGAGCTCCCGTGTACGATTGATGCCATGACATGTGTTGGACGGGTGTGATTGTGAAGTTTAGCGTACATGAGAACGGATGCCACATGCGGCATGCGACCCTGTGGACACGTGGCGACACGTGCGTGGGGTTGGCTGGTGGTGTTGAGGCACCGCATGCTGGATCCGTTGTGCAGCAGCCATCTTGACCGGTAGGCATACCGATAAGCAGCATGGCTGCGCAGCGGGCGGAGGCGGGTCTGGAGTGTAACAACAACGCCGTGCAACACCCACCGGTGGCGTCCACTTGGGCTTCTTGATCTTCTGGTACCTGCGGCGGTCCCAAAAATGTAGTTGAACATGAGTTAAGCTTGCTATAATGTTCCGGATCGCCCAGCAAGGCAGTGCGGCCATGGAGAGCGGACATAAGCATGAAGCGGAAGGTTGCAACTAGGGTCTCAGTGCGCGCTTGCGCCGACCGCTCCGCTGCGAACAAGATCCTTATCGTTTGAGCAGTAATAGTTTAAGGGTTCTGGGTCCTGGTTCTTGTTGTGACCCTGCAGTGCCAAGCGTTATGGCCATCGGACTACTGTACCCCCGTCCCAGCCGGATGTGGGTTCAAATGACGCATTGTCGGAACAAGCGCACCTCAGTCAAACAGGCAGCGGGAACCTAAGGCAGCGCCGCGACCGCACGTGTAAGGCCCCAAGTGACAGGCCTCGAATTCGCGACAGATTCTACGGACGGTCCCAGGCCACGCTCACCAGGTGGCAACATCCTTCTGCGTCGTGATGCCTCCGATAATGCCACCAGCAAGCGGAACGCCGATGGAGATTGCCTAGCCGGGTGAGCCGAGGGGTGTGGCGCAAGTGTCGGGGTTCGGAACACGAGCCTTGCAAGACCGGACGCCCAGTTGCCAATCAGTGACCTACCAGGCTAAGTCCAGCGCCCATCTTTGCTGGCTGTGGTGGTCAGACCGCACGGAGAAACTGGAAGCCGTGTAGGGGACAGTAGGGCAAGTAGGGTGTCTCTTTGCTCACTAGCGTTTCCAGGGAGCTCAGTAGCTCTCTTCAGTACCAAACCAAGTGTATGCACAGATGGTTCCAAGCCGCCTATGTGGCCCTTCCGCTGAAAAGTTCCAACTCTGACGATCATGGCGGGTGGAGCGGTTGGTGCGGACGCAGAAAGGCCAGGACGCCGTAGTCGACGACAGCGGCTCAAGTCGGGGTAGCATACTAGGTGACATGTTACTCACAGAGCAATGAGGAAAACCGTTGGGGCCGGGGCAGCCCTGCAGTGCGTCTTGCTCCTGCCTCTCTTGTCTGGGGTAAGAGCTGTACGTTTGAGCTAGGAACAATCAATATATTCAAACTAAGATGCAAATATTCAGCAGGCAGTTTGCAGTCAGGTGTGCTCCTCGCACATGGACACGCCTGCGCAGGCCCTTGCCGCCAGCCATGGAGGCAGTCTATATGTGGAGACAAAGCTTGTCAGCATATCCGTTGCGCGGCCGGACTTGGAAGCCTGGACAGCCCGCACCTTGTTACAGGTACGATGCCCGCGCACCGTTGCATCCGCTTGTGCGGCTCACAAGCCGCCTCCTCCTTATACGAACATCTCATAATCAGCACGCTAGCTATGTTGCTCCCGTCCTTGCCTGGTAGACTGTTGTATATCCGGGTGGGCGGACACGGAGAAACGGGGAGAACGGGCACGTGGACACAGTCCAGGCGCTGCGAAGGGCAAAGGCTGGCCATGTTGCCCTTGCTTACCAGGTTGCTACGCAGCACATTTTTGATCTTGGTTCTATGGATGACTTGATGGGCGCTTTGGGTGCTGCCTGTCCTTGAGAATGGCACATGCCACGTGTCACAGAGCTGTCCCCCAGGAGGGCTGTTGTGTGCGTCGGTGCCGTACTGCATCGTGCAACAGCTAGGGTGGGGCGGGGCGAGGCACGCGTGACGTCGGGAAGTAGTCATTCGCACCTCAGCCAAGGGTGGGTCGCGCTGCATGCGTGCTTTTGCCCGTGGCGCAGCCGCATGTTTTCAAACTCACATCGCTTGCTGGGGCAACGAGGGCCTGTAGCAACACTGCATGAGGACTCAGTTGGGCGGGAGACGGGGAGAGGCAGGCCAACACCGACTGGGGGACTTCAGCAAGGCGTTGTGCAGCCAGCCCAAGGGTGCCTGGCCTGAATTGTGTGCCTTGGCTGGGACGCCACTCATTACTGTCCGCCGCTGTGCCTCTGATCGACTCGACCGACGCCCCACGTCCCGCCCCCTTCGTGCGCCCCCTTAGACCTCCATTTCATTAAACCGCACACCCCTTAGCATGATGACATGGGACGATGGGAGCTGCACAGCCCAAATCCTAAACATCCTCCAGCAACGCTACACCGCGTAACCGAGGCCATTTGGAAGCGGGGTACCCGCAGGGAACGGCTGTCCCACTTGCCGTACAGCAGCCAACTGTGTTGCACCCTGGCCCACTCCTGCATGTGCCGTGCTGCAGGACGACGAGACCCCCAAGCACGAGGACGAGGTGGTGGCTGCGCTGCAGCTGGCGCTGAACCGCACCACCATCCGCCCGCCGCCGCTGGAGGCGGAGGAGCGGTGCCGCCTGAGCAAAGGGGACTGGTGCACGCAGTACATGCTGCAGGTGGGTTACGGGTGGTGGGCTGCCAGGGGCCAAAGGCTCGAGGCGGGTGGCCAGGCGGCGGCGGCGCGGGGAGGGGTTGGGGAGTGGGGGTAGGGGCATACAGCCGTGCGACTACAAGCTGATTAGCCTGTGGCGCGCCGATGTGGGAGTTGGCCCGGGGACGTTGCAAAGCGCACGCTCAACGGCATGATGCCGCCCGCCCGCAGGACCCCACACCTCGCTACCCGCCCAAGTACTACGACAAGCCCTGCCCCAGGAACTGCAGCGGCGTGGGGCAGTGCAACCACGAGTACGGCATTTGCTTCTGCCCCGCTGGCTGGGGCGGCGAGGACTGCTCGCAGCCGCGCAAGCGGCCGTGCAAGCACATGGGGCCGGACAAGCGGGACCTGGGGTGGCTGGCGCACAAGGACTGGGCGCACACGCGATGTGCAGGTGCGCGCTGTGCGTGGGTGCGCACGCTCGACCAAAGCATACGAATTTCCGGCGAAGCCGGGTCCTTTCCTACGTACAGCTGGCACATTGTACTCCGCACGCTGGGCTCGTGTCCAGCCCCATGCAGCCATGCTCCTCCGCAAACCGCCCACTGCCCTGACCCCTTGGCCTGTCCTGCCCTCCTCTCCTTTACCCCAGGCATCTGCGACGACGACATCGCCATGTGCTACTGCCCCCCGGAGACCAAGTTCGGACACCAGCCGGCGCCGGCGGGGTCGGCCCCGGGCACGCCGCCCGCCAAGCGGGGGAGACCGCTGTTCATGTGCAACCCCAACGCGGTGAGCCGTGGGGCGGCGGTGCCTGGGGATACAGGTACCAGTGCGCGAGGGCCGGCACAGTTGCCAGGGTCGCCTACGCACAGGTACTGGCACGGCGCGAGGACGTGCTGGTAGCTTGAAAAGGGTTGCTTTGCTGGGTTGTGGTGCTACAGGAGCACGGTGAGCCGCCGGTCCCCGGCCTGTGCGACAGGGACACATGAGGTACGGGGTTGATCCTGCTTGTTACCGGCACTGTGCCCTGCCCACGCCCTTTTTCCCTTTTTGCTCCAGGACAAGGACGGTAACAAGGTGGAGTGGGGCGGCACGCCGTACGCCGACATCTTCGGGCCCGACGGCTGGTGCAACAGCGAGAAGCCCACGTTCTCGTGCCCATGCAGGTGGGCAAGGGTGTGCATGTTCACCGTCCCGTGTGTACGCGTGTGGTAGGGTGGGCCCGACGGCTTGTAAAAGGAGCATGAGGCCCAAGTTGACGTACCCGGGCAAGTAGGCAAGGGTGTACTGCTGGTGCTGGCGGCTATTTGACTGCTATTTCGTGCTGCTCGCGAGGACGTGCAGCGTGCGCTTGCTGCATGCGGCCAGCTTCGGCCCATGCCTAAGAAACAGGGAGATCCCAGAGATTAGAGCTAAGGCCAGCACCACGGGCTGCCTGGATAGCTAAACCTGTAAGGCCTGGCTAGCGTTGGGGGAGCTATCCAGCTGCATGGGCTTGTGCGACTCGCAACATCACACCCTGATCCCGACAGGCTGGACGGCCTGTGGGGCCCGCTGTGCGACCAGCCCCTGGAGCAGACGTGCGCCAACCAGTGCAGCGGCCACGGGGAGTGCAACGCAGGGTTCTGCAAGTGAGTGGCTGGCTGCTGCAGGCAAACCGGTAGCTGTGTTGTGACTTGGAACGCTTGCGCAAACGGGAGTGCTACGACACGGCGTATGCACGACTGCATCTTACCGTAGCAATCACGGGTTGTCAGTGCGTTCCCAGATGGTATTGCAGCTCTGCGAACGACATGAGGACCAGGCATGCTCAACACTCTTCACGGCGTGGGTACAACTGATGATCGCGGCCCAACCCTTGCTGCGCGGCGGACGCGTGCAGGTGTCACGAGGGCTGGTACGGCTCGGACTGCGGGAGACACCGCGGCGGGCCGTCGTACGAACCAGGTGGGGCGTGCACGGCACTGTCGCCAAGTCATGGCGTCAAGGTACCGTACACGTGAAATGCGCGGCTTCTGCTTTGGCAGTCGGGCGTGCCTGTACAGGAGGACATCACCCGCGCATACCGGTACCTGCTGCGAGCACCGCAGGCCACAGCGTCGAGTTGCTTACCCTCGACTAACCCATCACGTTATCACTGCGACGGCCCCACAATGTTCGTGCTCTGTGCTGGCCGCCACACCCGGTTCTAGCGGTCCATCAAGCCGCACTAGCATCTAAGCACCCGCCAAACTCCCAAAAGCCAAAAAGCACCTGTCGAACCGACGGCGCCCTGCAGTTCCCCGCTGCACGCCCCTGCCTCACGCTCTCATGGCGTCAACCCGCCTCCCCCAATTGCTCCCCGTCATGTACCGAATCCTTCCCTCCCTCCTTCCCTGCCGTATCATCGGACGACTACCGCAAGCCCCACAACGCAAGTGACATACTTCCCGCTGACTAACTGCTTTTGCCTCCCTCCATTCCCAACGTGCAGGGGACCAGTTGGTGCTCAAGCCGTGGATGGCCGAGGCCATGACACACGTGATCGCAACCGAGGACCCTCCCCTGACGCCCTCCCGCCGCCGGCCGTACATCTACGTGTACGACATGAAGCCCGACTACTCGACCGATTACTGGCAGTACAGGATCGAGGCGGCGCACTGCATATACCGGTGGGTCCTGGGATGCGCAGTGGTAGGGACCTTGAGTGCAGCGCTTGCATGGGTGCCAGCGGGACCAGGTGGTGCGTTGCTGCTGCACGGCCACAGCGGCATGCTGCGGCTAGTGTTGTACCGGTGGCAAGGTACAAGCCCTTGTGCACCTGGCCTCAGCATGACCGAGGGGCCACGGGATCCAGACTACCGTGATCGCTACTGCATACGGACGTCCCTCTGTGGACTCGGCCTCACCTGCGGGCCTACCCCTGCCGCGCCCCTCCCCAACCCTGCGCAGGTCGTTCCAGGCCCACAACCGCAGCGCCTTCGTGGGCTACAACGCCTACGCCGTGGAGCCCCTGCTACACGAGCTGTTCCTCACCTCGGAGCACAGGACGCTGGAGTGGGTGCAATGAACAGCAAACCTGTTTGAACCCCGGGGTGTCCGCTAGACACCGCTTTGGCGTGGAGCCGCGTGCACTGCAGGCACTGCTCTGCTGTTTGCGATGTGGCACCTCCACCACCTTGCCCCCCGCTCTCACGCTGAAGCTTGCCTTCTGCCCTTCCAGGCCGCCTAGTGGCCCCGGCCGCCAAAAAATCTGCACTGTGGGCCCGTCGCACAGGGGATGCCTGGGGCCCTGGCGACCGCCACGCACCGTCAGCGTGTGGAAGTCAACTTAACGAGGATGTGTAATGCCACGTCGGTTGCTACCCCACAACTGCCCCCGTGCAGCCCCGAGGAGGCGGACTTCTTCTACGCGCCCATCAGCATGGGCTGCCTCTTCGACGTGTACGGCTGGAACGACGTGCCGCGGTGGCCCGCGGACCTGCACGGTGGGTGCACGGTGGGTGCACGGTGGGTGGCCGCCCCCACTCCCTTGCCGTGTGTCCCACAACGCACAACATCCCATTGTGTCCGTGCATGCCCGAAACTCGATATCAACTTCTTCTTGCTCTTCATGCAGTGCAACATCAGACACTACATGTCATGTTTTGTCTGTATTCACAAGCACCCTTTTTCACCCGTGCCCTGCAGCGCCCCGCACGCATGGCGCAGCGGCCATGCAGCGCGAGGCCGCCCGCTGGCTCAACGCCACCCTCCCCTGGTTCGCGCGGCGGGGTGGTCGCGACCACATCTGGCTCACGCCCCACGACGAGGGGGCCTGTGCGGTGTGGAAGGAGGTGTGGCCGGGCATCATGCTCACGCACTGGGGCAGGACCGACTTCCCGCACTTCTCCGGAACAGAGTACGGCTCGGTAGGTCGGAGCACCCGCAGCTCTGCACGTGTGCAGGGGTGTTTGCGAAGCATTGCTTGGGGGAAAGTGCTCTAAGCGTCGCAGCGGGTGAGGCAGGGAGTGGCTGTGATGTGTAGGCTGCAGGTGTGCGCTTGTGCAGTTGCTGCCGGGGGCTTGCGGGGGAGTGCACCCCCGACTGCTGTGGGCAGCGCGTGCTGCTCTGGGCCATTGCATGCCGCGCGCAAGAGTGTTGCGCGTACAACCAACGGGCTGCATGGCCCCGTCTCATGTCGCGACTGTCACGTGAAGCTGCCTCGTGAATGGCTGACGACTTCACACCTACCACACGCCACCGGCCGCGTCCCCCGCGCTGCGCCTACCGGTGTTGCACCGCTGCAGGACAACTACAGCAAGCCCATCACGCACGCCTACCACCCCGGCAACTGGCTGGACCACACCTCCCGGGCGCACCCCTGCTTCGACCCAAAGAAGGTAGGCCAGATGCTTACACACCCAAGTGCTTAAACCCGACACCTGTCTGGGGAACACCCGGTCCTGAGCCGTTGACCCCAACCTAGCGTACCCTTACCGCCTTGATCGTCCTGTTCACACTCCCACGCTCACCGCAAAGCCCCCCGCCCTGCCCCTTCCCCCTGCAGGACCTGGTGATCCCCGCCTTCAAGCACCCCGGCAACTACAAGGCGTCGCCCTACCTGGGCGGCCCCGCCCCCAAGCGCGACATCTTCGCCTTCTTCATGGGGGACATGCGCCAGAACCCGGGGCAGGACCCGCACTGCCTGTACAGCAGGTGGGGCGGTGGCTGGGGCCGTGTGGGTTACGGGCAGGGGCTCAAACAGCAGCTTTAGTAACTGTGTATTAGGATGCGGTGCGACTTAGGCGCCGGGGCAGGATCCGCACTGCAAGTACAGCAGGTGGGACAGCGCGGTGTGCTCACAGGCGCCGAGTAGTTGGCAGCTGGGCTTCGTGCAGCGGGTGGGGCAAAGGGGCCCTGGCAGCAGTGGATGCGGTTTAGATGTTGTCGTGCGTCAAACAGCAAGTGCGGCGTGTGGGCCATGCGCCGGCGACTGACGTGGGACGGGCACGGGCGCAATGCCCGAGCCGGCCGTGCATCCTCCATCACCCCTGCTCAGGCAACCAGTATTGCCCGTGTACACTCGCCAGACCTGGCATCTGCTGTCCCGACTGCCTCTTCCACCTGGTGCACTGTGCCCCCGGTGTCCTGCACCCGGTGTCCTACCAACCCTTCCCACACCCCGCACAGGTGCATCCGCCAGGCCATGCTCAACATCAGCCGTGCGGAGAACTGGCGCGAGAAGCACAACATCATGTACGGCGACCGCAAGGACATCAAAGGAGACTACAGCGAGCTGCTCGGCAGGAGCACCTTCTGCTTCGTGCTGCCAGGTGAGGCAGGCAGTGCATAGATAGAGTCCTGGACTGCTTGGGTCTGTGGGTCGTGGGTTCCCCGGCCGGGGCGGGGACACGACTGTGAAACGTAGAGGTTGAAGTGCCCGTGGCGTCCAAGCCGCTTGGTGCCTTGCCACACCAGCTATACAAATTCTTTGCTGCTATGCCGCGTCCGTTGCCGCTCCTCGTGTGCACAGGCGACGGCTGGTCCCCCCGCCTAGAGGACGCGGTGCTGCACGGCTGCATCCCCGTCATCATCATGGACGACGTGCAGGTGGGTGTGTGGCCAGGTGTGTTAGGGGGAGGTGCTCCACGGCTGCATCCCCGTCATCATCATGGACGACGTGCAGGTGGGTGTGTGGGCAGGTGTGTTAGGGGGAGGTGCTGCACGGCTGCATCCCCGTCATCATCATGGACGACGTGCAGGTGGGTGGGGTTGCATAGGTTGTCAGCAGCGCGGTGGTAGGAAGGGTGAGTAAGAGGAGATGGCTTTCCAGGGGAACGTGCACGCAAGTCAACATACGTCGGTGTCCGCGGCGTACAGCCCGCACCTGCTTTGGAGAGCGCTCCCCTAAGCATGCGCATATGCCACGCAGTTGCTTCCTGCCCTTGCTCCCTGCTCCTAGCTCCCACGCGAAACGGGGCGTTGCGCACCATGCCGGACCAGCGCTACCATCCGCCATCCCCCATGCACCACTCCTCCCCCCACTGCATCCGTGCCATGCCGCCACGTCCCACGATGCCACGTGTCGCCTCCCTCCCAGGCCGTGTTCGAGACCGTGCTGGACTTCTCCCAGTTCTCGCTGCGCATCGCCCAGAAGGACATCCCCCGCGTGGTGGAGATCCTCAAGGCAGTGCCCCAGGACAAGGTCACATCCATGCAGGCGGCCATACACAAAGTCTGGCACAGGTGAGCTGCGCGTGGGGGCAGGAGGGAAGTGCGGAGACCAGTGTGGAAACACCGTGACCGTGCGGCGAGAGGGTCACATGGGGCCTGCTGCATGACGTAGCTGCAGGGCTGTGTGCGCGCACCTAAGGTTGCCTGCCCCGGCGTGCTGTACGGAGTTCATGTACATCCATCCCATGCGAGCTTTTAGCCTTGTGCCCTTGCCCCTTACCCGTTGTCCCATATACCGGTAGAACGATTGCGCAAAACCTTGACCATCATCCATGTGCTGGTCCTCGAGCTTTACACCTCATGCTCGGTACTTCGATCCCTAAGCCGACCCCTAAGCAACTCCCTGCCCGCCTCCTTTCGCCCCATCCTCCCAACGCGCAGGTTCCGCTACATGGGCCTCAAGATGCTCAACACCGAGGCCAAGAAGGTGGTGGCGGCGCACAGCGAGGCGCACCACGACAACGCCGCGCCCACGCACCCAGGCGTGGAGTACGCCACCGTGGCGCAGGACGACGCCTTCAGCACCATCGTGCAGTGGCTGCACAGCCGCATACCCGACGTGCAGGGCACGCCCGCGTGGGCGTACAAGCCCAAGCCGCAGCTACAAGGGGCGGCCTCGGGGGATAAAGCGGAGGCGCGGTGAGGGCGTGGAAGTGGGAGGCGGGGTTGCGGGGAAGGGGTCGAAGGGTGGGGAGGAGAGGGGTGGACGTAGGGGTTAAAGTAGGGATTGAGGCGGGTTGGGGCGCGCGCAAAGGGGTATGGATGAGGTGGATAGTGTGCAGCGAACGTGCTAGCCAGGCTGCAGTTAGGTGCAGGAGCGGTATGGGGCAGCTGCAGCAGTGCAGTCGGCAGCTCCGGGTGATCACTGGCATGATTGACGCAAGAGCAGTGCTGGTGCAACGCATGACAAGCTGTGATAAGCGACGTGCGGGGCACTGGGTGCTTTGCAGGTTGAGCAGTGAGGGCCTCCGTGCAGGTGGATGGATCGTGTGCAGGACGTAGGAGGACTGTGAACCCAGAGCAGTACGTAGGGCTGGCATTGTTTGCATCTTGAAGGGAAGCCATGCTGCAATTAAAGCCAACTTATGGAACGCTGTAGGGCCGAGGTTCCGCGCAACATGCGATGCATCAGCCTCGATGCAATCAATGGCACTCTGGCACTGTGGCATGGGAGCCCTAGAGAGGTGCAGGTGCCCTGGACGAGCAGCAGGGAAACGGTGCAATGGCGCGCCTTCCGCTGTTTCGCCAGTCTGGCACCTCGTTTATAATCAATAGACATACCATCTGTTTACAGTACTGCCTACGCTTAGACCCGGTTCAACCTCCAAACTTTTGCCGTTCGACAGCCGCAACAAGGGAGACAGCTACCGGACCTTGCACCTAGCCATGTCCATACCAGCTCTGGCCATCGGGCTAATTGTAATGCACCCTCACGCTTGGCGTTGCTCTCCCTAGGAAGCAGCTTGGAACGGCAAACGCGATTTCGGGGATGTCCCAGCCAATTTCTCAACCAGCGGCTCGCCATGCCAGGACGATTGTCATTACTGGCTCAGGTTAGCCATAATGCTTTTACAGCTCGAACAAATCCCACGCGGGGCGCCACTGAGCTACATACCGTTGCTCCCTTGCTTTTTACGCGTTCGGCCCCCTTGCACATCCTTCACAGGCTTCACAGGGGAAGAGCGAGAAGTCATCAAAAACTGGGCAAGCCAGCTGGGTGTCACGTACAGCGGGGACCTCGTCGCGCGCAGCACGACGCACCTCGTAGCCCGGGACCTCTTGGCCGTCTTCAGCACGCAGAAGTATTTCGCCGCGCTGCAGTGGGGCATCAACATCGTCTCGTTTCGGTGGCTGTACGACTCGCTGCAAGCAGGACGGCTTCTGCCTGTGGGGCCCTACAAATCGGATCCGGACCGAGCAGGGCCTGCGGACAGCGCCCTCTTGGAGGAGGTCCAGCGGCGCAGGCGAGCCCTGGTGCAGCTTCGGCCCCATGGTCCTGTTGCGCAGCCTGGTAGGTGCCCACTCCAGCAGCTCAATGCCAACAGCTTTTTGACTGACAGGCCAGCCGTATCATGTGGAGCGAAGAAGGATGGCAAGGCAAAGGCTGCTGCGGGCGGCGAGCAGGCGGCGGGGTCGGACACTGCTGGGACCACAGGGGTGAACGGCGGCGGACTGAAGCGGAAGTCCACCGTTGATGTACCACCCAACTCAGCGGTCGGCACCGCTGGCAACAGCCGGGACGCAACCGGGCACGAATTCACATTCGACATACCCCCAAGTGGCGCAGTCACCACAGCCGCTGGCAGCCCTCGGCGGCTTCTGGGGACGGAGGGAGGCCAGCCCGGGCTTGCACATGACCAGGGGACACCAGCTGCACTGGCTCCTGCAGGTGCACCGACGCCTACCAGCCTCTGCCACTACCTCGAACAGATACCGGTAGTCACGTCGTCGGCAGCGCCTGTCGTAGCAGCACCAGCGGCCATGGGAGCCGTGCAGGGGGCTGCAGCAAACGCCGCCGCTCCGTGCGCAGCCAGTCCCAGCCCCTCCCTGGAGCTGGGCGTGTCTCAGCTAGGTGGCGAAAGCGTCATCAGCATCAGCGCGGCAGCTATCCAAGGCGATGACGAGGCACACGGGGTTCTGGCTGGGGCGGAGGGCGGAGAGGCTCATGCGGGTCGGGACAGCGTCGGCAGCTACGGGCAGCCCAGCGGAGGGGAACCTGGAGGCGACAGCACTCCTACGTCTGGCATCAGCATGGATGAGACGTACGTCACCCGGCGGTCGGCAGCGGTGCGGCCTACGCGGCTGGACTTGGAAGCAGCTGCAGGTGCTGGTGCGTCCATGGGAGGCGTGGAGGTGCTAACGGGGGGCGCTGAGGAGGCGTCAGGTGCAGCGGCGGCAGGCACAGCCACTCCGCAGTCGTGCCGGGAGAGGGAGAATGACGGGGAGCAGGCGACCGGTGCGGAGGAGGAGTGGGTTGACCTCCTGACCCCGTGCAGCAACGCCAGCCAGGGCGTTGCGGCTGCGGGGCGCAGCAGCGGAGAAGCACCCGCGAGGCGGACCCGCCGCGGCAGCAGTAGCAGCAGCATCGGTGGCTGCGAGGAGGAGGGCAATATGCGCCCTGGCGGCGCACCGCTGGGCCAGGACACACAGGCGGCAGAGGGTGAGGCTGCGGAGGTCTCCTCCCCTCCAGCTGCGGCTGCGGCTGCGTCAGTGCTGTACAGCGGCTTTGACCTGCCGCTGGCCGCTGTGGCCACGGCGACCAAGAGCCGCCGCCTGGTGCGGAACGACCAGCGGGGATCACAGGGCCTCGAGCAGGTGCAGGAGGCTATGCCGGACAGAGCACATGGGAACCATGAGGACCTGGAGGACGACCTCGAGGATGACATACATGAGCAGGGAAATGCAGCGGATGCAGCTGGGGGCGGCAGGCACGGGGGTGTGGGGCAGCGGGCTAAGGACAGGGCGGAGGCGTTCCCTCCTGGAGGCGTGGGCCAGGTGGGGCCACTTGCTGCAGCGCCACGGCCGTCGCTGGCCCACAGCTCGGTGTCCGTGGAGGCTCTGCGGAGTGTGTGGCAGCAGCGGCAGCAGGAGCAGCAGCAGCAGCCGGGGCGACGCCTGGGAGGGCGTCCGCACGGAGTGGGGGCTGGTGCCGGCGCGGCACCGGTGGACATGTCGGAGGGCTGCAGCAGCAGCAGGCCGGCAGCCCGCACCCTGCGTGCAGTGGAGCGCCCCCCTGCGCCTGCTGCGGCCATGCACGTGAAGCAGGAGCCGGGGACGGAGGGACCTAATGACATCCCTGCCGTGCCGCGGGACGGGGCCGCGCCGCAGCATGCCAGTGCAGGGCCTGGGAGCCACATGGTGCTGCAGGCGGTCAAGACGGAGCCGGGCAGCGGTGTAGGAGCCGCCGCCGCCGCAGCAGCAGCTATCCGTGCGCCCTCCCTGCGTCGGGCCGCCGCAGCGCAGGCCACCGTGTCCCTGCTGGCGGAACCCGTGCCCATGCCGCAAGCACGGCAGCCGCAGGGCCCTGCTGGGGCAGCTGCTCGTAGCCAGCGGCGTCGGCAGCAGCTGGAGGAGGAGCCCAGCGTCAGCGGGAGCGAGTCCGATGGTGCAGACCGCAGTGCGGGCCTAGAGGGCTACCAGACCGATGCGTCATCGCATGAGGACGCAGGAGAGGGCACAGGTGCTGGGGGCACTGCTCAGTACGGCAGCGCTGCAGGACCGAGGAGCCTGGGCGCAGGCCGTGCGCTTGGTGCCAGCAGGGCCGCGGCGCCGGAGCCGGTGCCGGCCGAGACGCCTCAGGCACGCCGCCGCCTGCGCCAGCTGTCCTTGTCCCAGGAGCCGCCCATGCAGCAGCAGGAGGCGGAGGAGGAGCTGTACGACACAGACTGTGGCGAAGACGACGCAATCGTGACCCCCGAGCCAGCCGCCGCGCCCAGCCGCAATGCCGCGTCCGCCGCGGCCCCTGCTGCAGTCGCTGGGCCCTCAGGCCTTACCCAAGCCGGTCATGGCGAAGGCCGGCGACCCGGCCGCCCTCCGCTGGCCCCGCAGCCACCGGCAGCTGCTCCCACCATGGGAGGCAGCGTGGAGCGGCACGAGGAGGCGCGAGGTGGCATGGGCAACGGCGTGGGCGGGCAGCTGCCCCTGGGCCCGCTGGCAGGTCCGGCCACCATCAACCGCATTCTGTCGCAGCGCACCGCCGGCCTAACGCCCCTGCGCGGCGTGCGGAAGCTGGTGATCGAGCCGGGCGCATGCTCGTAAGTGGTTAGTGTAAAGCTGCTGCAGTGTGTTATGGTCCTGCCTATAACCTGGCAGGGAGATGCAGTGACTGACCTGATAAGCGCATCACATGGTTGCCCATTTGACCATCTGTGTACTCGAGTGTCAATCAAATCGTGCTCTGACGTCCTTGCATGCAGGTCTGATTCGGACGACCCCTCCGAGCGCGCCGCCACCTCGACCGCCCGCGCTGCTAGCAGCAGCAGACTCACCGCTGACGCGGGGTACGACACAGAGACGGCCGAAGACGACGACAGCATAGACGATGACGTAGACCGCGGCAGTGATGCGGACCTGCGGCCGAGCTCCTCCAGGCCTGGTGCCCCCAGCGGCAAGCCTCGCAGCAGGACTGTCACCGCAGGCGCCCGCTCCAGGGTGACAGGCAAGGCGGCTGTACGGCAGCCGGCTGCAGCGCACAGCGGCGGCAGCGCCCTTACTGGCAGCACCGCTGCGGCGGACACGGTCACAGCAGGTAGCAGAGGCAGCCTGCAGGTGCAGGTGCAGCCGCTGCCGGACGATGTGTCCATCAGCCGCTACCTGCGGGCGGCGGTGCGCATGGCGGAGGCGGCGCTGGGGCTGGGGCCTGGTGCGCCGCTGCTGCTGTCGAGCGAGGCTGCGGGAGCGGGGCCCCGGGGAGGCGGGGTGACGGTGGTGAAGGCGCTGAGCCGGCCCCCGCGGACGCACACCGTGCGCGAGGCGCACCCCGGAGTGGTGCTCAAGACCATCACCTTTGCGGAGCAGGTCAACGTAAGTAGGCAAGGGGGAAAGTCCGCAGGTGCGCTCTTGGGGAACCAAGCAGGTAGCGGAAGCGGATAGACCATGCCGGCTCAGCAAGCGTTAAGCCGCCGCCAAATACTTTGTCATGAGCCAGTGGCTTCAGCAGTAGCTGACTCACCCTGTGTCTTGTCCTGCAGGTGGAGCCGCTGCGGCTGCTGCTCAACTGCCGCGACCGCTCCCGCCGGGCGCGCTGCCCCATCATCGCCCTTGCACACCAGGCGGCGGCGCCCGGCGCACCGGGCCTGGCGGCAGCTGGCGCAGCCGAGGGCGGCGAGGCAGCCGGCAACAACGGCGACGGTAGCACCAGCGGCAACCTGGACGTCTTCCTCGCTGAGCCCTGCGTCTTGTACAAGCTTCCGGACGGTAAGCCGCCGCATGACGTAAGCAAACACCGCCCCAGCCCCAGCACGCCCCGCCCCGTGCACGTGCATGCCCGGCTCGGCTGCTTTTCTCGCACCTCCCGCAGACGCAGCAGACCCGCTCGCGTACCAGTTGTCACCGGCTACCCACCGGCTACCCCGGCTACCCACCCTACCCGCCCCTGGCCACCCAGGCGAGTGGTGGCTGGAGTACTACCGCTACTACAGCGCCAGCGACGTGCGGCGCATGGCCACCGCCATGGGCCGCGCGCTGGCCCTGCCGCAGGACTTCAACACGCGCAGGGAGCTGCTGCGCGACACGGACCGCCGCCACTGCAGGTGAGCCGCCGTGCGGCAGGGTATTGCCGAGTATCACCTGCAGCAGCTCAGCAGGCGCTTGCGCTCGTGTGGACTGCCGGCCCTCCGTCTCACTCCCGTGCAGAACGCGCACTGACTGCAGTACTCAGTGCTTGATATATACGGTAGTGCTCTGTGTGCCAACGTCGGGAGGATACCGGTATGCGCTGACGTGTCTTCCGCGGCGGTGGTTGCAGGCTGGGCGCGGTGCGCGGCGACCTGGGTGTGCTGCGCACAAAGAAGCTGCCGCCCGCCAACGCGCGGCCGGGCGACAAGCCGGCCTTCTGCCGCTACATCTTCGACAGCCACACCGGAGAGGTGCGGTGGCGTAGGTGTCACAAGGATTGGGACGTGACGGGGCAGCAAAGCTGTGCATGCTCATGCCGGCTTCCAGCAGCCAAAGCAGTTGCGGCGGCACACAACACAGCGCTACGCCGTCCTTGCTTGACATATGTACCGGTATACTGTCCCCTATTGTGTGCTGGCGCTGTGCTGCAGGTGCTGACGGACCAGACAGGCGCGGATTTCATCGTGGGAGCGTGAGGACTGCACATCAGCAGGAGGAGACGTGGCCTAGCTGGGACACAGCCAGCTGCAGTGGAAGGCGGTACCGTACCAGGTTGCACTGCAAAATCGTGCGATGAGACTCGCGACTGGGACCTCCCGTGTGATATTGACTATGGGCAAGAAGCGTGTGGGATGTTCGTCCTGAACACTGACGCCAGTTGCTGCAAGGCGAAGGCACTTACACGTGATGTGTGTACCCTGCTGCTTGCGGCTCGTGAGCCAGGCACGTCGTAGTAATCATGCCGCTTACTACTGCCGGATACAAGATGCCCTAGGGGCAGTGCTGCATTAGAATGCATTAGAAAGTCTATACGGTACGTTACCGTATACGGTATGTACGGAGTGCGAACGGCACGGCTCACCTAGGGGCTGGGCCATGTACGACAGGTGTTACACTGACAAACCTCCCGGACGGAGGTCCTGGAAGGCAAATAGGCTTGAAAGTACGCTAGGTGAGCGCCTCCGGTAACGTGCACGGGCACCCATGATCACAATATGCAGAGGCACGGGCAACCTTTACCAGTACATTCGTAACGGTCACCAAAGTGTGCCGCACCGTCAACTCTCCCCAGATCCAGTACTGCCGTGGAGTAGGCACTCTAGCCACTCCACGTATGCTGCTGAAGTGGCCTCACGCAGAAGATTCAGCCGCGTAACAGCGCACACCGAAGACAAGCAGTCCTGGGCAAGGCCAGATGCACCGTCACCCTCATTTGTACAGGAACGAGCGGCGCTTGCAGCAGCCCCTTCCTGCTCCCAAGCTCCGGCCTTGCACTGGCGGCCGTTGCCCTCGGGCACACCAACACCCGCCTTATCTCGTCCCTCTCCCCCAGCCGAATGCTGCCCACATGCACCTGGGCAAGGAACGCACCAGCAGAACAGACGTCAGTAGGCCTAGCGCTGTGCCATGCGTTCAAGGCAGCCAGTCACACACCGTCCTTCCAGCTGTACGCGCGTCCGTGCCGACGCTAAGCCACAAAAACACGCGTTGTGCGACACCGTCGCAGGAACAGTTGGTCAATTGCCAGACTCTGTGATGCCCAAGAAATGCGTGTCAATGGGTGTCGCATGTACAGTATACGGCCGGCGCGCTCACCTGTCAGTTGCCTATACGCCTCCCTGGCCATGTCCGCCCGTACGCCCTCCAGCCGCCCCCTGAGCCGAGACAGCTCCGCCTCCAGCTCCGCCCGCGACGCGCCGGGCCCCAGCGGGCTGTACGACACCTTGCCTGCCCGTGCCGTACTGTCGTACTCCCGCTGGTCTATGGCCAAGAGGTGTGGTGGCTGCAGCGCGCTTGCAGGATCTAAGCCATTGGGGCAGGCCCGCTGCGGCTGCTGCGGCTGCTGATGGTGACCTTCCTCCTTCCCAGGCTGTACGTGGTCACTGGGACCGTTTGCGCCGTGGGTCGTATCGGCTCGAGACACGAATCCTGAGCAGCGGGGAGACAGAAAATGAGTGCGAGGTTGGTGGTCATCGCCACGGCCGCACTTGGCCACCCCGCATTCCCTGACCCATCGGTACTCGCACAGGAAAGTATCACAGAACAACGAAGAGGGGAGGAAAGTCCTGACACAAATAGCACCCAGCCAATGGGAACACTGAAGTCATTCGGCAGTGCGGCTGCAACGCAAAGCATCTGTGAATCGGGGCAATGCATGTGTTGCGCAGCTGTACCGCGTGAACCACTGATCTGCAACCACGTACCGTAGTATAGGAGAGTCTCGTCAGGTGTAAGGTCTCCGTAGCTGATGCACACCTGGTGTACGGAGGGCAAGAAGAACAAACTGACCGCGTAAAAAATGCCGTACCGGCATTACAGTCACAACCGCACGGCCGCTGCCGCCGTGGCTGCCCGCACCCTGCTGCCCCGGGCCCCCAGCTGCCCCGCCGCCTGCGCTGCCTGCCCTGAAGCGCAGCTGGTCTGGTGCTACGCGTGGGTTGGCGCCTGCGGTGCCGTTGTCTTGGCTTCCGCTGGCGTGGCCGTTGCTGATGCTGCAGTGGTTGGCGAGGTCTATGAGCGGGATCATGAGCATGGTGCCGCCAGGGCCGGAGATGGAGCGGCTGGTGACCTGCAGTTGCGCAACCAGATGGCAGCAGTCAGCTGTCGACACGAGCTTGCAAACAGACGAGCGCCCTCGCCGGCCATGCAGTGCCGGTACAGTGAGGCAGTCCAGGCGGGACTACCACTACAGTATCATGCACACCGTGCTGTATCATGGCGGTGAAGTTGGCCCCTTACCGGCCGTCTTACGGGCCGGCTACCCAGCCCGCCCAGCCTACCATGCACGTGGCCCATGCAAACTCCTGCAGGCTGACCGCCCGCCGCGGCACGGCACGTGCCAGGCTCAGCCGCCCGGGAGCCGTCGGCGCGGTGCCCGACCACACCGCGCGCATCCACTCCCGCTTCGCCTCCGCAAGCCGGCGCTGTGTAGGTGGCAGTTGACGGCAGTCGCAGACCATGGACGCGTCAGCACACAAACGCAACTGGCGCACAAAGGCATACTACCCGGTGTGAGCTGTTGGCCAGGGCTTGGACAGGAGGTGCCCAACAGTGCACACGGCGGTCAACGGATTGGGTGCCATTTGGGGAGAGCGAGGTGGCGGCCTGCCAGCCTGTCGACTCACCAGGTCTTCTCCGGCCAGTGCCTGCACCGCCCGGTCACACATCTCCTCTACACACGATGGCAGCCAGCCGCTGCTCGCGCTGCCTCCAACAGCATCGTTAGGCGGCTCTGTCACCGGCTCGGAACCGGGTTCCGGAGGCGGGGGCGGCGGCGGCAGCACCGCATAGTACGGGCCGTGCCGTGGCCGCGTCCGGTAGCGCTCTCGCAAGAGCTGCACAGCCAGCTCCTGTGCGGCAGGTGCACGTAAGGATGCTGATTTGCTTTAGATTATGATGCCAAGACGTGCTCCAGGTAAGCCTTTAAGCCTGCCGCTGTGAGCTGCAAATGCAGACATGGCAGCCTTGCTAGTGCCTGGTGGGCTACCGCATTAGGCGTCGTCCACACTTTCAGGGAGTACATGGCAGCCCAGCACAGTAAAGCCGTGCAGCCTCCCAGACTTACGGCCTAGGTCCAGCCCGAGGGCGATTGCATCCCAGCGCACATGACATTCATGATCAAGTATCCTCGTCCGAACCCACCCACCCACCGGCCCTGTTTCGTCCGCTGCGCCCAGTGCCACCGCCGCCGACAGGGGCACGCGCACGAGCAACTCCCCTTGCTCCACCGCCCTGGAGGCGTACAGGCCACGTAAGCCATTGCTGCCCCTCTTGACGTCCACATTCACCTGATGTTTAGTGTGCAGCGTGTGGCTGTTTGGTACGGTCTGGCGGGCAGGCAGCTTGGGCATCGAACAGCTCGGCTTGTGGTTGATACCTTAATCCTACCTCCGACCCCTGATCAAGTAGCCATGCGATCAGATTAGCCTCTTGCTGGGTGGTTGCCTGTTCCGGGTGCCCAGGCAGGCAGAGGCAGGGGCGGATGTGGCGTTGTGCAAGGAACACTAGGACGACCAGGGGCAGGATACAGGTCATACCCCGACTCATGCATGCAAGGTTGAAGTGGTCAGTCAACTTACTAGATCTCGCGGTGCGGTCCCTTCGCTAACGGTCGTCACCCCATGTTCCCATTGCGGCAGAGACCAGGGGGCGCGAAACGGGAATGCATTCAGGCAGCACAGTGGAGTCGTAGCCCAAGGCCCTGGAACTAGAGTCTCACATTATTTATATGTCCCGCCAACTCCCTGCTGCTACCCGGGCAAGAACGGGGTTGCCCTCCGTCCCCGAGTACCCGTCCTAACACGCCAGCAGGTTCACATATTTCTCTTATGGTATTCTAGTCCTTCAATATTTGACGTCGCCAAGAACCTGCTACGCACATTGTTGGGTCGCGACCTGAGGTCAACGTAGCGTATCCGTCTAAGGCTGGAGCAGCAGTAAGTACAGCGAAAGCTTCTTTGTGATACCGCTGCTTCATTCATGGTCCCTCCGCGTGCTGAAAGAGTTCCGCTTTGCTGCTTGCCCTGTTTGCCCGGCAACAGCAGAGGGACAAATGGTGAACCTTTGCTGCTTTCGGCCTAAGGACGAACTCGAGGACCTTAGCGCGCCCCTGGACCCGGCAATTCCGAAGCCGGGCACGGGTAAGTGGGTGGGGCGGGCGCTGACTGTCGCAAGGATCCTCCTTGGTAATACACTCCGGCATAGAGCTCTCGATATGCCCCATCTGAATGTCGTTGACTGTGTGCTTTTGCAGCTCCATCGAATGGGGTCGTCAGGGGCGGACCGCAGCAACAACGTGAGAACGGTGCCCAGCCTGCTGCTGCCAGCACGGGACGGCACGGCACGAGCAGGTTTGCCAACGGCAGCAGCTCGGGGGGACCTACAGCCGCAGCGGTCTCTCCTTCTGGCACACCACCTGCGACATCCCCGATAGGTGCCACACCGGCAGTGCGGCAGGGGCCATACGACACCCGAATGCCTCCCAGTGGCGGGGGAGCAGCTGCGGAGGACGATGATGATGACGATGCTGGATACGGCAGGGCTCGTGGCCATGGGCAGGGGAGACCGCCTGCTCTGCAAGTACCCACCTCGCCTCCGGCTCAGCCAAAGGCAGGTCTACCTGGGTGCAATGCAGCTTCCTGTGCACGGCCCACCAACCCCAGTTGGTTACGTTGTTTGGTTTCCGATGGACCCGTTCGGGCATAGGGACAGTGTTGGATGTTGCGACTGTGATGACTGCAACGCTTGCCCCGGCTTGCCTTTTTCACACAGGAAGCAAGCTGGGGTGTAACGCCCATGGAGGAGCAGCCGGAGGCCAACGTGGATGACATCGAGGTGGGGACTGTTGCGGACACACCCATGAACGGGGCAACAGCCCGCAAGCTGACAGAAACAAGCGCTGAAACAGCGGGAGCTATGCGTCCGGGAGGTGCTGTACATGCAACGCGCTGTGCCTTGTGCACGGGTGCACAGCACACCACCTGGGCGCTCTCCGACGCCGTGCAGCATCCCCAATGCGCCCTTCCAGCACGGTGTGTATTCACTGCTATGCCTCCCCTCCACCAACGTATACTTACATTGGCAGCAACCACCGTCGCCTTGCTTGCCTTGTACCCCACTGCGCAGGTGGACATGGAGGAGGTGCAGGAGCTGAGCCCCATTCCCAGCCAGTCGGCCAACTCGCAGCAGGTGACGCCTCGCCCGCGCAGCATGAGCGGCACACCGACGCCCCGCAGCCCAGGGGCCTATGCGCACAGCTCAGGCTTCGCCCACAGCCCCTCCAACCTGGGGCCGGGGCGCAAGTCCGCCCAGAGGCCAGGGAGCATTGACAGCGGTGACAACAACACAATATCGCGGGGTGGCGCAGGCGCCGGGTACCAGCGCCCAGCGAGCGGCTCGCCGCCGGTCTCACCTGTGAGCGAGGTGAGGGGCGGACTGGCGGAGGACCCCTTGCAACCAGTGCGTCAGGACCGGTACAGAGTTGCTGCGTGCTCCTCGTGCAGTATGAAACGGGTCGTACGTGTCCTGCACGTTGCAAGGCTGCCGTACAAGTGATAGCTGGTATGAAGGGGGCACAAGGGACCGGGTATCTCCCCTGAAAGCTGCACAGGAATGCAACTGCAGTCTAACCGCCAAGCAATACGGTCGTACAACCAGATATGACCTTGCCCCTTGGTCCCCTAACGCAGGGTGCGATGGAGCCGCTCCTCAGCCACCAGATCGAGGAGCAGCGGCAACGGAGGCAGCAGCAGCAGCACCGCGGGGTGGCAGCCGACGGCGGCTACCCCTACAAGCAGGGCTCCGGGCGGTCGCTGGGGCAGCTGCAGGGCCAGGCGTCCGAGGACTGGGACGAGGAGGAGCACTCGTCGCGGCAGCGGCACTCGCAGCAGCAGGGCCGGCGCAGGGGTCACGACGGGCAGGCGTCCGAGGGCGGCAGCCAGGACGTGGGCGACGACGAGGAGGAGGAGGAGGGGGAGGAGGGGGGGCGCAACCTTGTGGGCGGCTTCAGCGGCAACATTGCTGCTGCAGGTGCTGCGGCGGGGCGACAGCAGCAGCAGCAGCAGAACCGTTACACGCCTGCTCATGGTGCGGCGGACAGCGAGGAGGAGGATGGTGCTCCACGTGGGGGCCGGGAGGGGCAGCGGCGCGGGGACGTGGGTTACGGGGAGGCGGCGGCGGCGGGGTCCAGCGCCGCGGAGGCTGGGCACAGTCCTGCCGGCCCGCAGTCGTCCGGGGCCGCCCCGCGCTCGGAGGGCGGCCGCGGCAGCTCCGGCTCTCGGCCGCGGTCTGGGGCGGGGCCCTATGCGCCTTCGCGGCCGTCGCCGCTGGGCAACGGCGTGCGGAAGTCGCACGCTGCGGGGCCTTCTGGACTGGTGGGTGAACGGGCGGGTGCTGAGGGGCAGCGCCTGGCCTTGGTGGCCTGCACCCCGGCTGCTTATCGGCGTTCCTCTTGTACGCTTACGGTTGTGGCTAGTGGTAGCACACTCCTTTGCTGGTACAAGGGTTAGCAACTTGTGCATACACGGTTTCGGTTCTGCGGTTGCAGGCCCGTCACGACAGCGGCAGCTCGGACCTGTCGCTGCCCGGCGAGTACGAGCGCTACGGCGGGGGCAGCAGCGACGAGGACGAGGAGGCGGACCGGGAGTACGAGCAGGCGGTGGTGGCGGCCGGGGGGCAGGTGCTTCCACACGCGGGCAGCCGCGACGGGCGCCCCAGCGGGGGCGGCACGCAGGCACTTGCAAACCCGGGCAGCCCCCGCGAGGCGGCGGCTGCAGCGGCGGCAGCGGCCGGCGGCAGGCTGGCTGCTGGGTACGACAACCCCATCTGGCGGGAACCCGAGGAGCAGGAGGACGAGGAGACCGCCTCGCCGCCTCTGGCTGGCATGGTGAGCTCCTGGGTGTCGGTTGTTGTTGTGGCATTGAGGGTGTGTCGCTGCTTTGCGATAAAGTATCAATCAGGCCCCACCCCACCATATGGCTCATCTGGGCTCATCGCCTGCTTGAAAGCGCCATCTCACACAATGTGTCCTGCTCGCTGCGCAGGTTGGCACCACCAGCATGCGCTCGCTGAGCAGCAGGGCAGGGGCCATGGCGGCGGTCGCCCAGCAGGCGGGACCCAGCCGCCAGCCGTCCGCCCGGCAGGCCTCTGCGCACGGCCGGTCCATGTCCTTCAGCGACTCGGACGACGAGGGGCTGCCGGACTCCTCGTACGACAGGGGCCAGCAGCGACCCGCGGCGCGTATGAGCGCAGCGGGCGCTGGCGGTGGTGTGGCAGGGGCTGGTGTTGGTGGTGTTGGTACTGGTCCTGGGCTCTCCAGTCGGCCGAGTTTCGGGGCTGTGGCGTCTGGCTACTCCGGGAGCGCGTCTGAGCGGGACATCGGAGGCAGAGGCGGGGGCGTTGGGGGCGCGGGGGGTGCTGCGGCCGGCGGCAGCATGCCTCGGGCGACGAGCGGGTTGGATGAGGAGCGGTGGGGGGCACCGGCGGCGGGCTCGGATGATGATGAGGAGGAGGAGACGCCCAGGCGGAAGGGGGCACCGATTGAGTGGACAGGTGCGTATGCGGAATCAATCGTGTTGTCGCGGCGTTCATGCACTGCCGCGCATGGGAACCAGCGTTGCTAGCGCCGTCCGTGTTTGTCTGCGCGTTTCCAACCGGCGCACCTGTGCTGCTGTCCTGCAGGCGTGTACAGTGGGCCCGCGGGTCCCAACGCGCCTCAGCCGGCCACCACCGTCCACGAGTCCCTCACCGCCATGACCACCCTCGCGGAGGCAGCTGCTGCTGCGGCAGCAGCAGCCTCCAAGCGGGTCAGCTCTGCCGGCGGCGCCGCCATCGCCACCGGCGGCGAGTGGGGCAGCGCCGGCGGCAGCACCCCTGGCCAGGAGGGCGACACGGAGGGATCCGGGCGGGGTGCGGGCACGCCGGATGCCAAGGCGGTGATCGGCCAAGCGCATCGGATTTCAGAGCTAGGTAATGGGAAGCAGTCGGCGGAGGTGGAGGCGGGGGCGCGTGGGGCGAGAGCGGCGGGGGCGCAGGACGTTGTGCCTCCTCGCGATGGCGGCAGCGCGACGCTGGTGGGCGGGGCGAGTACGCAGAGCTTAGGGTCCTCCACGGGACGCGAGGGGCAGCAGGAAGAGGGGGCAGGGGCCCAGGAGCGCCAGGCGGACGCTGCTTCGTCTGCTGCAGAGACGCCCAAGACGCCCGCCGCAGCGGGTGCGGCTGCAGCGGTGGCGGCGGCGGGGATGGGGGCGGATGGCACTAAGGTCCCAGCGCCTCAAGCCGGCTCGGCAAGCGCCCCACCGGCTGCCAAGCGCATGGGGTCCACCGCCCGGCCCGCTCCCCCCGGCGGCGTCCCGCGCTTCATGCTGCCCACCCGCTCCGCCGCCGCCCACCGCCGCTCCAGCGAGGACGGCAACGCGGGAACGCCCACACCGCCGCCCGCCGCCCGCGCCTCCACGGAAAAGCCCGCCGCCCACCCGCCCGCCAAGACGGCGGCCGCGCCGTCCTTTGCGCGCTCGGGCACCACCGCCGCAACGGCCGCAGGCAGCGCATCCCATTCCCGCACCGCCACCCCAACGGCTCCAGTTCGGTCCAGCACCATTTCCACCGGCCCCGGCACCGCCAGCGCAACCAAGCCCGCCTACACCCGTGCTGGGAGCACCACCGCTGCCTCGCCAGCAGCTGCCGCCAGCTCCACCCCAGGGGCTGGCCCTCGCACGCCGGCGGGGACGGCGGCTGCGAGCGGCCCTGGGGTCACCAGCCCGGGGCCGGCCACGGGAGGGAAGATCTCCACCAAGCCAGCCCTGCCCGCGGCAGCCCGAGGCGTTGCCACATCCAAAGCCACACCCGGCAAAGCCGCCGCCGCCGCCACGACCCCGGCAGCCAAGGCCGAGACACCGGCGTCCGCAGCTTCCGCCGCGAAGTCCACTCCTGCTGCGCGTGCAGCACTACCGGAGGCGGAGCACAGCACGGGCTCCGCGGGCCAACGCACCGCACCTGCAAGCAGCAACGGCGACGCTGCCGATGGTGCATCCGAGCGCACGCGGCCCGATGCGCGGCAGCCCCACCCGCCTGCCGGTGCAGCACCACAACCAGCCTCGCAGCCGCAGACGGAGCCCACGACGCCATCCACCGCGCCAGGCTCCGCCGCCCCGTCCCGCAATGCGTCCCGCAAGCTCCGGCCGGAAGGCCCGCCGCCCACCGCCAGCTCGGACATCGGCACCACGCCCCCGGCAGCGTCCTCCGAGCCTGCCACGCCGCCTCCGGAGCGCACGTCCTACGCCCGGGACGTGCCCGCCAGTGGGGCTGGCGCTGCGGCTGGCGGCGGCGGCGGCGGCGCGCTGCCGTTCGGGGAGTGGCGCATGGTGCGGCTGAAGAAGGAGATGCGGTGCTGCGCGGCGGAGGGCACGGTCGCCCAGGAGACGCACGAGGGGGAGCTGGAGGTGTTCCAGTGCGAGGAGGTGCTGCAGCCTGGGGCGCTGGCGGCGGTCGTTAGCCACGAGGTGTACCCCGAGGGAGGCGGCGGCGGGGGGAAGCCCAGGACCTGGGTGTTCTGCCCCGACCCGCTGTGCATGGAGAGCCGGCCGCTGGGCAGCAAGCTGCCGCACTGGTGCGTGGGGTGTTGGGGTGGGGGACTGGGGGTGTGGGGGGTGGGCGCGAAAGGTATTGCTTGCACGTGAACGCGGATAGGCTGCGCATGACTGTAGCGTGTGCTGCTAGTGGTGGTGCCTGCTTGTGTCCAACCTTTTGCATGGGGCTGTGCAGCTAGCTGACAATGGGTCTGTGTGCTGCATTGGCGCAACCGCAGGCCTCCCAAGATCATCCTTGCCGGCGGCGTCAAGGTGACACGTGCCGAGTACGACAACCTCAAGGGGCTTGGACTGGACGTCACACTGCCTCCTAAGACACCCGCAGCAGCGGCTGGCGGTGGTGCAGCGTGATATACGTCATGTTGACAGCAACGAAGGGCTCCGTGTGCACGTTCAACGGAGGCTGCGATTGGCGACAGCGCGGCGACGTGAGCTGGCGGATGGCCGTAACCGTTTGGGGAATGCAGCATGACTTAGAAGCGCATATACCATATCTCGGTGACTCGACGGTGTTCATACTTGGGACGACACGTCTTGGGGTGCAGTGAGACTCGACAGCACGCGATTCTTTTCATGTGAGGTACTTGTCGGCAGGTCACGGAGGACTGTCGCGTTTGCCCCCGCCGTCAGGCGGGTATGTGCCTGGCCTTGCAGCATTCGTAGCGTCAGCCTGCAGTGTTACCTTTCTGCATTTTTGCGTGCGGGCGTGCGATTCCTTATTAGCCCGTTGCTGACGTTTTGGCAGGCAGAGCTGGCCGGCAGGAATGTCGTACAGCGCATATGCCTCATGGACCTCTTCCCGCGCGTTGGTCTGTGACTATTGCCCGTAATGACAGTGGGTACACCCCACGAGCCAGGCCTTGCATTACGTTCAGGGGTTTTCGACTTGTCGTGTTCGACTCGTCGTGTGCCGTAGGCTGTTCCATCCACTTTGATCTGATCCGAGCATGAGCTGAAGGGCGTGGAGGTCATTCGTGATCCCGCACGCCGACTGCCTGGCCCATAGAACTTGTCGGCTGCATGGTACAGCTGTCGGTAAAGCGCTTTGTGCACGCGCGGCGGGGCTATGTTCATTCATTATCAGTCGACCTAGCTGGCTACTGGAGCTGTTGGCTAGTGGTGCGAGCGTCAGAGGAGCTGGCTAGAGGCCCTGAAGGCCGTTGGCCGTGTCGCTCCGCTTTGTAAGGCGGTTATAAGCTTCATAAAAGGCATCAAGTGCTGCGGGTACTGTACACGAGCGGGTACTGAGCACGAGAGCGTTGCGGCTCAGCAACGGCCTGCCAGGAATCACCACCACCCCCAACGAGCGAGCAATGCCGTCCACGGGGTACTAACATGTTCATGGTTTATGTTCATCGGTATAGTGAATCAGCCCTTGAAGCTCTCCTGCCAGCCCGTTCGTACAGGTCAATGCGCCCAGCCACGCCTTGCTACCTTCTGTTACTGCAACAGCCACACGCCATTCAGCTGTTCCTCTTCTTTCTTTTGCTGGGCTCCAAGCCCTCCTCCGCCAAAATGGTCTTCACCACGCTCAGCCCCTCCAGCCCGCCTCCGCCCAGCACCTGCTCCCTACTTGTCCCCAGCATCACCCCCTTCAGCTCCACCGCCCCGTACGACACGGACGGGCGAGACGGGTCGCACGGCTGTACGACAAACGTGTACGACAGGTCTGGCGCCATGGGCTTGAACAGGTAGCCCCTCTCGTCCGCGGTAGTGCCTCGGACTCCAGGTGGGGTCACCACAGTCAGGTTGGCACGGAGGGGTGCGCGTGTCTTAGCGTCCAGCACCAGCACGCGCAGGCCCATGTGGCTTAGCTCCATGAGGCGGAGCATGGGCTGGCGGTTGGCGGCCCACAGGTCCGGCAGCGAGGCGGCGGGCGGGTTCTTGGCGTCGTGCAGCTCCAGGGTAATGTGAAGGCGCCCTAGCGCATGGTACACCCAGTCCTGGGGGTCGTGGCGTCGTGGGGGATAGTATCAGGAGCCGGCAGTTACAAGACGTGCAAAAGCTACACATCAGGAGCCGGCACTTACAAGACGTGCAAAAGTTACCTGGGTCGCATGAGGCACGCGGAGGACTAGCGGGCCAGCGTAGTGTCTGGGCAGCACACTGGCAACCAAAATGAGGTAAATGATGGGGGAAATCCCTCCCCTGGCGCCAATGGAACCAGCAGGGCACACGACCCAGGCCCTGGTCTTCTGGTCCCCACCACTCTGCGACGCCACGTCCCAAACAACCCGCTGACGCGAGACACGCGTCAGCTCCCACGTGTCAACCGCCGCGTGCCAGCAGCCACGTGTCAGCTGCCCACCTGCATGCTGCCCAGCACGGTGTACCACGTGGCAATGCACGGTGGCATCCCTCGTCACACCGCCCGGCCCAACAAGTCAACACCGATAGCTGTGTATTAACAAGATGTCTCACCACCACCCACCTGCATGCTGCCCAGCACGGTGTACCACGTGGCACCCTGCACCGTGCCGTTGCGGAAGGGGCTGCCCGCGCCGCCCCCAGCCCCGACCCGGCCCGCGTCCCCGTCGCGGCCTCCGACAGGGGTCCACGTGCCCATAGTGGGGTGGCGGGCGGCGTACGACAGGGCCAGGATGTACGGCAGGGGCTCGTCCGCCGTGGGGCAGTTGTCAACCTCGCCCTGGAACCGCGGCAGAAGGCTACCGTTAGATGCGTAAATGACTACATGTGACAAACACACAACACCTACATACGCTCCACACGGGGGGCGATGGAAAAGGGTGCACAAAATCAGATGCACTGCAGCATGCAACGCGTTAGGGGCATGCAGCGTGCCAGCCCCCAGCCATCCAACACCAGCGTGTGGCCCAGTACATGCGGCACAGAAGCGTGCGCTCATCCGGCGGTCGCACGCGTCCAAGGGGCAGCACGCAGCAGGCTACTGCTACCGGTATACCGGTATAATGCGAACCAGTGTCAATAACTAGAGTTGTATCAATGTTTGCCTACCAGGCCGCAGCAGCGTCGCAGGCGTACATAAGGTAATTTGGCCATGCATCATCTACTTCAACAGGTGCGTGTGTTGATGTGTAGCGTTGCGACATTGAGCTGCAGCTGCCTACCAGGCTGTCGCACGCGTCCATGGGGTAGTTGGCCACCACGCTGCCGCCGTGCAGGTTGGCGGACAGCTCGGGACGCAGCGCCCGCAGCAGATCCGCCACGCCCCGGCCCTCGGGCTGCAGGGAGAAGTTGCCCACCTGGGGGGGTTTGTGTGTTTGATTGTAGGAGCAGGGTGCGGTACGTAGGGCGGTTGGGGGAGGGCGGTGGGATTGCGTGTCTGGTGAAGGCAGGGCGTCTTGGCTGTGCGTAGGGACGTGCTGCGTGCGCAGCAGCTGAGTCCATGCTGCTGGCGACAGATGGCATCACCAATGCGCAGGCCCCTTGCACGGGTAGCAACCTCCAGCGTTGGAGTGCGCCCGCCAGCGCCCGCCATCCCCTACCAGCACCCGCCTTGGCCCAGCCAGCCCCTACCAGCTCCCAGCAGCACTACGTCACCAGTCCCTGCCAGCATGGCAGCACCCACCACGCCGCCAGTCCCTGCCACAACCCACCTGGGCCCAGCTGGCGGCCGCCGGGTGTGCCCAGCCGCCCGTCTCCTCCCGTGCAAACGCCTCCTCGGGCCAGGGCTTTGCTGGTAGGGCAGAGTCACACCAGCAGAGACATGCGAGTATGGCGAGAATTCCAGCAAGATACCCCGCACAAACACAAGTACGCCATCATGCAACGTAGCACCGTGCCGCGGCAACGGCAGTGTGCCTGGTTGCGCCCATGCCCCGTTGCCTCCTCGTCGCTCCTCGGCTTGCGTTAGGTTGGCTCTCTGCTACGCCAACCCTGCTCGCTTTGCTACCGGGCGTGCACATCCGTGCCGTCAGCGTGAATACACACGTGCACTGGTCCCCAACCCCTCCCGACGTGTGGGGCCGTACGGAGGGGCGGCTAGCACAAGGCTTCCTGCCGTACGTGCCCCAAAAGCCGTACACATGACGCATAGCTGCTCACCGTATGGGAAGCTGTCGTCCCACCAGTTGCGGTTGAGGTCCACCTGGGCGGCGTTGTAACGCTGCAGCCTGGCGAAGCTGGGGATCACGGGGGGAGCAACAGCGCGGGAGGGACGGCAGGCAGGAAAGGGAGGTGACGGTTTCACGAGGAGTTGGTCCAGGTAGGGTTTGGCTTGCAACCACCGAGGTTGGGTGGGCAACCCTCTGCTGACTGGTGGACCGATTGCAGCATTTACACCTCCGTGTGGAACGGGCTGCACAACACAGGTCCATTTCTATGTGCAGCTGATGGGACAAAAGCGAAACGCGAGCCTGAACCCTGAAGCGGCTGGGTGAAAAGACCCGCACGGCATGTCTGCCCAGGCACCACACGGCGCTGCCGCTCACAGCTTACCCGTCTGGGTTCATGGTGGGGATGATACGGACCACCGTGGAGTTGAGCAGTGCCCGCAGCCGAGCAACCACGTCAGCAGCCACGCCTTCACCCGCACCCGTGGCTGTCTGTGACGCCGCTGCGCCCTCCAAGCTGCCGCTGCCCGCGCCCCACACTCCCGCAAAGCTGCTGCTGCTGCTGTCGGCTGACTGCTGGGCCCCTGCCGATGCCAGGCCGCACATTGCGGCAGCCAGGCGTAGCAGCAGCTCCCGATTGGCTGTCTCATCGCCGTGCATGTTGCCGATCCACTGAGAGGGACGATACGTGAAAGGGAGCAATAAACTTCAACACATGGCCACCCACATAGGTTGCGGCACCAGGTCTCACTGCTTAACGTCGCCGTGAAAGGTGTCAGGCATGTGAGTCGGGTTCGGCAGCTGGCAATGCAAAGGTAAATAGTGAAGCGCCGAGCAATAAACTATGCAAGATCACGGGAAAGCAGGGCAGAACCGGTGCGGGGCAGCGTTGCGCAAGACCCACGGTTGGGACACAGGAAGCACCCGAGGCAGGGCGACACAGAGTGACACAAGCCCTGCAGCAGGGCGACAAAGACGATGGGGCTGGCCAGCGGCAACGGCAGCGGCACTCCACGGTCTGCTTGCTTCTACCTGTACCAGCTGAGCCTTGCCGACACAACGCACGGATTTTGTCCACCTCCAAGCCCCGCCCCAGACTCCTCCTCCCTGCTCCTCTCCTGCTCCTCCCATCCCCTGATCCGTGCAGACACGCGGCACACAACACCTGACAACACCCCGGCCCCCGACACTTTCCATGCCTGGGGCCTGGACCGGTGACGTACCACGAAATTGGGTTTTGGCAGCTCCCCAGGTGGCTGACCAGCAGGCTGGCTGCTACCGATGGCCACGGACACGATGCGCCTCCCCTCGATGCTGTAGGGAGGCAGCGGGTGGCATGGCACCGCATCAAGTTCTCGAAGAGTGACACGGACAGAGCGCAATACTCCTTGATAAGCCACATGTTAAATTGATCGTGGTTGTGCGGCGATTCACCGCACACTCAGAAGCCCGTGCTACACCCTGAACCTGCGTCATGGCGCTCGCCTTGCAAGTACATGCCATGCCGTGTGCGCGAGTGCATGCCAAGTTATTAAGGACATGGCCTAGCTGTGGAAACTGTCCTGCCGCCCCACCTGTCTCCAACGTGCTCCAGGCTGCACGCCCCCGAGCTGTCCGCCGCCAGCTGCTCCAGGTACTGCAGCATGGCCTCGTGGCTGTGGTAGCTAGCCCACGTCCACTCCTTGGGCGCCGCTGCAGCTCCACCCTGCTGCAGCAAGGCGCTACCATCACCTAGATCAGTGACTCCTGCTGACGTGTCATCCCACGCCTGAAACTGCTGATACAGGGCGGTGAGGGGCCCCACGCCGCCGGGTACTTGGGGGCTGGGCCCGGCGGCCGAACCGGAGCCTGTGGAGGCACCAAGCACCAGGCAGCGCAAAGTGGTACAGCCGGGAGGCCGTGTGCAGAGGCAATGTGCAGGGGCAGTGTGCAGAGACATGCGGTGCTGGCGCTGGGTGTGAGGCGGCAGGGTGCAGGAAGTGTGTGCATGCATGCAGGCACGTGCTGCTGGCGCTAGGTGCGAGGCGGTACCGTAGGATGATGTGCGTGCTAGTCAGGCCAACAGGAGGCAATTCCCTTCCTTTGCCAGCTGGGGTGAAGGCAGACGCGCTGACGCGGTGTGCTTGCACGTGCCCGCCCGGGCGCAGTCCCAGTGATGATGCAGGATCGCATGCTCGTGCCGTAGGGAGCATTCAAAGCCGCAGATCTAGCCGCAACGCGGTTGACTTACCATCCCTTAGTACAGCTGTGGGCAGCAGGATGTCGGCATCAGGGCGAGGGTACCGGTGGCGCTGGGCGCTACGGCTGGTGCTGCTGGTGGTGTTCGCGGTATATCTGGAGCTGTCTATGCTGCTCTCGTTGCCTGTCGAGTGTAGAGCCTGTGGTCCAGCAGCCCCCGCAGCCAGCCCGCAGCTGCAGAAGGTGGCTGCCGCCCAGAGTAGTACTAGCAACGTCGCCGCCGGCTGTTGCAGCGACCAACGCATGGCTGCCATCCTAAAAGGCAGCATGTACCACTACAAGAACACAAATCTTGCTGTGATGCGGCGTTGCCACCTGGATGCGGCCTCCTCCAGTGTCCTTCGGTCCGCCTGGGGCGGACTGGCATGCGGGTAAAACGCTTTCGCTCTATCCTGGTGCCATGCCATTTATGGCTGACGACATCGCATTCACACAGTGGTCGATAGTGCGCATGTCTGTGGCGGTGAGGAAACGTGCTCGAGCTGCTGAGCTGCGACACCTGCATTGCGCCGAGGCGCTGGATCCGAGGAGCGTTCAGCGCGATGGCTTCGCAGGGAATGTTTTGCAATGAATAAACCCTGTCCTGGTTTGTGCGCATTGGTGTGCGTCTGTTCCTGTCCAACTCTCGAGTGAGGATCGACACTTGCGCGACTGACCCATGGGTCGGGAAGCGTCACAAGCTCGTACAACTGCGTCTGGCGGTGGGCATGTACTACAGTGGACGTGTCGTTTACTCGCAAGTGCCTAGCAGAATACGTCGTGCGTCTACTGGAGCCATCCTGCTAAGGAACTGCCTTTGTCCAGCAGCCCAATGTCCTGTCAGTTGCTCCGCCCGTCCGGGCCTATCGACCGACACAGCCGGCCATTCGTCGTGCTCGCTATTGTGGCAAGCAATAATAAATGGGGTCTCTGAATGCATTCAGCATGCATATGCCTAACCCTCTCGCCACTCTCCCGCCAAATGGAAAAATGCTTGAACGGCCTGGCCCGGCTTCATTCAAGGAGCAAACCAGAGCAAACCAACCATCGAAACCTCACACCACAAAAAGCACACGCTCGCTTTGTATATGTACACGACGCCTGCGACCCCTGCTCACAGCGCCGCATGACGTTGCAAGTCCCGAATCTTTCCAGTTCAATCCCATGCCACCTAATACCACACCGCCTCCGCCACCTCCTGCCTACCCCTCTACACCTGCAGCGACCCCGAGAACACCAACTCAGCCGGCCCAGTCATGTAGATGTGGTTGTCGTCCTTGGACCACTGGATCTGCAGCGGCCCGCCGGGGAGGTCCACCCGCACCGTCTGGTCGCGGTCCAGGCGGCCCTCCAGGATGCCGGCAACCACCAGCGCGCACGCGCCCGTGCCGCACGCCAGCGTGCGCCCCGCGCCGCGCTCCCACACCACCATCTTGACGTGCGAGGGCGACACCACCTCCACAAACTCCGTGTTGGTGCGGGCGGGGAAGACCGCGTTGCGCTCGAACTTGGGGCCCAGGGTCGCCAGCTCAGCATCAATCTCCGAGAGCTGCAGGAGAAACCCAGAGGGAGGCGAACAGAGGTGAAGGTTCGTGCTTGGGACGAAGTGTTTGGGTGGCAGTGGGTTTGCAATGCGTGTGCGGATGGTGATCAGGCAAGGGTGCTGGGAGTGCAACGTCTGTCAGTGTACGAATACGGTCAACATTGTTGTTCTGATTATTGCAATAATTTAGCATCATCCAGACGCTGCCATGTCATGAACAAGCCCGTGCGTGTATGCAGGCAGTGGGCACCTGGGGACGGTAGGTGCTTGCATGCGTGCGTTGCGTGCCACGTGTGCCAGGACCAGGACCTCCGCTGTCAGGCAGTACGAATACAGATAAAGCTACACAGATGATTCAGATTTTGCCCTATCATGGTTTGCATCATTCAGCGGCGTCAAGGTCCCGGAAACAGTGTGCCATAGTGGCAGCCAGGTGCTATGCGATGCATCTGGGTTGTTCAGTACAATAGTGCCCATCGCAACCCGCCAGCCGAGTTCAAGGTGCTGCAAAAGAACATGGAAAAGTAAGATCAGCTCTGTGAGCTTGTTGTGGAGCAGGCTGCGACTCGGCAACTGCATACCTTGATGGGGCTCCCGTCGCAGCTGTAGATAACGGCGTGGGGGTTGCCCATGCTGACGCAGGTCACCTTGTAGGTGCGGCCGTCAACAACGAGGTCCTGCTGGACCACGGTGCTGCCCTGAGTAGGGGCCAGGGTGGTAGGCACCTTCGGGCCCTCAAGGATCGGTGGGCCCATGTCCACGCGCACTTGGCCGTCAGCCAGCAGCTCCGGCTGAATGAGGCCAGCCAGGGTGTGGATCCTGTACTTGCGAGGTTGCGCCTTGTCGACGTCAGCAACGAACTTGGCAAGGCAGCGGATGCCGTTGCCGCACATCTCGGGCTCAGAGCCGTCCGAGTTGAAGATGCGCATGGTGTAGTCCGTGTCGCCCACCGGCGGAAGGGCAAAGATCACCTGCATGTATCAGAAGCAGAACGTCAGGAATAGGCCCCTTTGGTTGTCGTGCCTCGCTCTGCCCGGCGCGCCGGCAGCTGTGGCCGGCAACTTACCCCATCGCCGCCAACACCGAAGTTGCGATTGCAGATCTTAACAGCCTCCTCGGGTGTGACCACAGGCGTGCTGCTGTGACGGTTGTCGACCTGTCAGGGCCAAAAGCAGACTGCGTGGGGAGACTGATAAAGTCGCTGTCGGGCTGTGCTCAGGGTCGCCTTGCCCTTTCCATTCTTACCAGTACAAAGTCATTGCCGAGGCCCTGGTACTTCGCAAATTGCAGGGACTTCGACGCCGCCATAACACACAAGCCACCGCGACCACGCTGAGCGCAGGCGCGTGGGCAAGTGCCCGCCGCCGCACGGCGGTTCAACAAAGTGCTCATCTTGACGAATACTGTCAGTCGGGTCGCTGCCCTGCCTTAACCTTTCCTCGCCGTACGTTTTCGGAGCGCGCCCCATGCTCGACTCACCTAAGCTTGCGCATACGCTTGTATCTTATACAACATTTTGGTAGGGAGTAATATTAGAAGATCAGCTGTGCTTCCTTGCCATCTGCCTCAAGCGGTTGTGACTTCGTTTGACCACCGAACACCGCCGATAGTCCCAGCCCGTATAGGAGACATCAGGGACAATCTAAAGAAAGGAACCAGTTAGCGCAAAAGGGAGGTGGCTCGCTCGCAGCGCCGGTCTGGCGTTCAGTCTTGTCTCCAGCTTTCAACCCTGTGGAACTACAGAAGCGAGGACATACCACTCTTGAAGTTCCTCTTGTTGGCGTAGCGTGGGCCTAGTGCCGCGCTAATCAGCCACCCCAGAGCGCTGAGGGCTTGGCCAGAACTATGCAGTCCGTGGAGCAACAGAGGCGGGAGCTGAACAAGCATGCCTACCTACTAATATCCAAGTACCTGGCAGCAGCAAACAAGGAGGGGCAGGTGGGTCTGAACACCTTGTGCCGCTCAGCACGCACTCAAGTCATAAAAGCAGCCCAGGCCCCCACACCTGCTTATCCCCTTGGCCACACCGGCCTGCCGGCCGTATTGTAATACCACCAGCCCACATGCGATTGGGTACTGTACATTTTCTCTACCGAGGCGTACTCTTGAGCCGCAGTTGCACCTGCAGCCCAGTCCGTGCTGCTGCCTTCCCTCGTCGCCCTCGTGCGTATGCCGCCAGCCAAAGCTGTGCAACCCAGCCCAGCCCCTACCCCCGCCTCCCACTGACATACCCGTTCTGCCTGCCTGCCCGTGCTCTCCTTCATGCGCAGGAAACCTTTGACTTTCGGCGAAACCTGCGCAAGAAGGATGCGCTGGACATCGACCTGTCCACCAACAAGGAGGTGCTGGCGGAGGTGTCCAAGTTCAAGGAGTCGGGGGGCGCGGCGCTGCTGACGGCGGGGTGGGTGGGGTCGGGCGGGCAGCGCTGACGGGCGTGGTGTGCGCTGTACAATAAAAGTGCCAGTTTGCAAGCAGAGGCACCCCTTGATATGCTCCGTGCTTGTCAGCACGTAAATGCGCGTGCGCATGTTGCAATACCACCGCATGGGTGGTCACTGGGTGCGATGTGTGTGTGTAGGTGTGCCGTGTGCGTGTGTCTGTCAGCCCGCCCGGCCCCTCCCGCCCAGCCTGCTGCGTCCCTCCTAGCCCTTTTGCCATGGGCCTTGGATGGAGTGCTGCTGCGCTAGGATCTGCTGGCTGAGGGATTGGCGTAATGCCGGCTGGATGATTCTGGCGACTAAGCTGACGAGCAAGGGTGCCTTGTGTCGACTTTGCTGTGGGTTCCGAGCATGAAGGCGTTTGCGACATACCAATTGTGCACAGACCGACTGTACGCTTTTTGTACCTTACATGTTATTGCTTTGGCAAATGACCCGTTCATGTCATACTGATAGGACAACCTTGCATGATGCATGCGGACCGCATGTGTCTTGCCTGTTCCGGTGCGAGCTCGAGCAAGAGTTGGCTCAGCTGGCCGGGCATTTGGCCATAGCGTGCACTCACATTGCAGTGCCGAGACACCACCTGGACCTACGACATGCTCGCATCTTGACTCCACATGCGTGTACAATAAAGGACCAACATCGCCTGTAATGCTCCTGTTGCGCCCACGGCAAACGGCACTGCCTATGCTGCTTGTCCGGCGAGCTGTCTGGAGCTCAGGATGCAGCCGCAGTTATGTTGAGGGCCAAAAGAGATCCGCTGTCTTGCTGCACCAACCGGTCAACAAGCAATCATAAACGACCAACATCACCTGTAATGCTCCTGTTGCGCCCACGGGTGCTTGTCCGGCGAGCTATGTGGAGCTCAGGAAGCAGCCGCAGTGATGCCGATGGCCAAAAGAAATGCGCTGTCTTGCTGCACCTAGCGGTCAACAAGCAACCAAGTCAGCTGTCCTACGGGTCCTGCCCTGACTTGCTTAGGTCACCGTCCGCAAGCACCTGCCGGCGTCCTGGGCGTCACATGCACGTCCTCTGATCACGGCAATCACAGACACCCTCCTGCCACCGTCCCGCCGCCCAGCTGCATGCCCCTGACGCCTTACACGACTCCTCACGCTTCACGCAAACCCACCTGCATGTCGGCCGCTGCCGCCGCAGGTCCCTTCAGGCGTCTTCGGGGTTCGCGGCGGGCGTCAAGGCGGCCAAGAGCCGGGGGGCCACCACGCCGCTTGGGGGAGGCACCGCCGCCGCGCTGCCGCCGCTGGCTGGCGGCACCGCCACCCGCCCCAAGCCAGGCGCCAAGGGGGCTAAGGGCGGCAAGGTGAGGCCTGGGGCCCCTGCTTGGACGCTCTCCTGCGGCTGTCTGTTTGCACTATGGCCACGACCAGGATAAAAGCCTTGCAGTATTGGGATATGCCGTGCGTGTAGAGCCTAGCCTGCCACCGATATCATGCTGTTTCAGGAACACGAAACAATAGATTAGCACTGAACAGCGCGTGCTTAATGGGTTTCCCTGCTCAGCCGTCTTCCGCTTCCTCTCCTATCGTCGCAGCCGGACCCCTCCACGCTTCCGGCCAAGATCGGGAGCAAGGTCAACCGTTGGTGGCCCAACGAGGGCCAGTGGTTCACCGCCGTCATCACAGACTTCACGCCGGAGACCAACGAGTACAGGTGGGCCACAGCGCGGGCCGAATGCCGCGCCCCCTCTTGGGGCATTCAAAGACCAGGTCCTTGCGCTGCTGTCCCACCGCACACAACTCTCGGTTACCCTGGCTCGCACCGCGCTCCCCCAACGCAACAGTCTGTGTGAAACAGTCTCTAATCTAGAGTGCAGCTGCACTCGAGCTGCCGCACCCATCGCATCGCCTTCGCCGGCCTGCCACCAACGCCGCTCTCCTCTGGCACTCCTGGCTTCCTTTCCTCTTCCTTGACCACTCTGCGTTTACGCCCTTACCCTGGAGGGAGGAGGTGCATCCGAACCCTTCGATGAATGCGTCTTTTGCCCTCCTGCCCCCGTTCCTCCCCCCCCAGGCTGACGTACAACCTGGGCAGCGCCAACGAGACGTACGAGGACCTGGACCTGGACCTGGCCAACCCGCAGGAGTACGAGATGACGGGCGAGAAGGTCAACCTGCTGGCGCAGAAGGGCAGCGCGGCGGGTGCGTGGGGGGAATGTTTGGAAGGCGATACAGCCGTGCCAAGGGTCAGGGGGTCACGGAAACGCTGGGGCTGGGGACGGAGGGAAGGGGAGGTGGGGCCAGGCGGCTCCTGCTGCTGCGGCCGTCGGCGCGGCTGCATAACAAACGGAGATGTAGGGTGGGGGAGCAACGTGCACATGGGGGCTGTGGCGGTGCGGCGTGGCACAGCCCTCGCACGGCCCTTGCTGCGCCTCGCCCTTGCCGTGCCCCTAAACGCGCCCTGCCCTCGCCCCCATCTGTCCCCGCACAGTCAACAACTCGAGCGTGCTGCAGCCCTTCCTCGCCAAGCCTGCGTCGGGCAGCAAGGCCAAAAAGCGGAAAAGCAAGAGCAGCGACGAAGACGAGGACTACTTCGACTGAGGGCAGGCTGCACTGCGCCGTCGGACATGCTGCGTACGCAGCCGGCGGTGGCGGCTGCGATGCAGCCAACGGCACAAGCGGGTGGCGTAGCTGCAGCAGGAGGCAGCAGCAGCGGCACAAGCATGAGCCGTAGCTGTAGCAGCGGCAGCGGCAGCACGTGCCGTAGCTGCAGCAGGCGGCAGTAGACAGCGTTTAGGAGCAGCAACTCGCCTCGATCACGGCCATGGCCGCAGCTAGCGGAAAGCAGGAGCGGCAGCAGCAGCAGGAGTCCCCCGTGGCGCAATGAGAGGTCAGTACCGCCGTTGGGTTTGGCAGGATGGGGACACCGCTGTCGAAGTGGAGGTTAGGTTAGCGCCATACGAGGACAGGCGCCTATGCGCGAACAGGGTCACGCGGCTTAGCAGCAAAGCAGGATGGCGTTGGGGGTCAGTTGCTCGGAGTGGTTGGTTTGGTAATGCATCTGGCCAAGAGCAACTGTGAGCCCTGATGCTCAGGAGATTACAGTTGGCGTGTTTTGGTAGCGTAGGAAGAGAGAAGATCACGGACAGGAATTAGCACAAATACATGCGCTGTGTGCAGGAGCACAGCGGATGCTAGGCAGGCAGTGTTGCTTGGGATGGCCAGCGCAGACGCAGCAGGCGCACGTGTGGCTGTTGCGCTGGCCCTTGGTCGGGCGTACTGGTGGTGCACAGCTAGGCAGGGGCTGTTGAGTTGCCCGGGAGTGCACTGGCGGCAGGTAAGGGCTGGGAAGTTGATCAGGGTAACGCATCGAGCTGTTCCGTATGGGCGCAGGGCCCTTGCAAACCTGGGGACGTCCGGTAGTATACACACAAAATGGTAGGAGCAGGAGGTACCGCAAACCGCATGCGAGGGCAGAAACAGGACGGCACGCCACGGTCGGCAAGGTTACGCTGGCTGGGTGTGCTGGTGTGTTTTGGGGTGCAGTTTGCGAATGCCCAAGGGGCAGGCGTTGTTGTAGGTAGGCTGCAGCGGCATGCACTGCATTCTTTCTTCGTACTGAATTGTCGTTTGCAGGAGTTGGCACCTTGGGCTTTGAGTTGCCTTCGTTGCGCTGCTGGTTGCCGCGCTTCCCAAAGATCGTGGTCAAGGAACCGAATGATTATACAGAGCAGGGGCGAGGGGCAGGAGTGTCCACCGTGCATATGGTAACGGACCGGATACCGTGCCCTGTGGTACCCGTGCTGCAGCATCACAATCCAGGGCTGTGTGGAAAGTGAAAAACCGTGTTGCCCCATGGCCCTGCAGCCTTTTCATAGTGAGATTTCCATGAACTGCCATGGCGTCTCAACAGGCATCCCGCAGTGTAACGTTGGCGGGACCAGCCACGTTACCTGGCCCTACTGACCGGAGTTGCACACTTGTCCATGGCGGGTTCCGGAGCGTGACTCCGGTTGACCATGTGGGCTTGACGATGTAAGCCAGTAGCTTCTTACTTTGTGCACATTGACGCGACGAAAAGGTCCAGTTTGCGGCCAAAGGATAACCATCAGACCAAACACGGAACTGCGGAAAGCTATGCGGGCGGCATACGATGGCATAGGTTACCGATAAGGATGCTGCGAGAACAATTGGAGTCGATCCTGTGTAAGCTATCTTTAGCGCGAGGCCAGCTCCCCAAAGCATGGCCGTCTGCGGCGATGTCCACGCTGGTGAGTACCACGCGATTTGCATCCTTGACAAGGCGATTGAAGTGTGGAACTGCGTTCTTCTATGGTCAGACACATGGGAGCTGGCTGTAGCTTGGGTAGGGGTCTCCCTCGGCGTGATGGGTTGGCGTGCTGCACGCTGCATGCTCCCCGCGCCTTGCTGCGCTCCCTGTCCTCCCCACGCCCTCCCTTCGTGCCGCACTGGCGCTCCCCCCGTGCAGGTGCCTCTAGACACCGCCCTGGTGCAGTGCCATCGGTCCGCCCCCCGTGTGCGGTTGCCGGGGGAGGTGGAGCGCCAAGTGGACGCCGCGCTGCAGGGTGAGGGGGGCCGTGGAGCTTGAAGGGTGTATTGGACGCGGTGCGGGATGCAGGCATAGTGAGCCTGAGACAGGTACAGGCAAGCAGGATTAGAACACAGGGTGTGGCAAGGCGAAGCCTGCAGGTTGTAGGGTGTGAAATTCAAGTACGGTTTGGGGGGAGGGCCCCGAGGGCGGAACTAACCACGGGGTGAGGTTTGCCACTCTGCGGGACGATGGCGTTTCAGGATTACAGGCTCTTCCGCATCCTGGGTTCGTGGCAGGGTAAAGGGAGCGACCGCAGAATGAGGGGTGCCACCTCGGGGGTCCTGGCTCTGTAGGATGAGGGCGGAGGTCACGGGGCAGTGCAGCGTGAGGGGAGCGTGCACGGGCATGCCGTGTAGACGGCGTTCCCATCGTGCTGGTACGCCTTACACGTTCCACCAATTCTTGCACGGTCCGCATGTCCGCAGAGCAGGGCTTCCGCGGTCGGGAGCTGCGGCAGCTGGGCCGGCAGCTGACGGAGGAGCTCAAGGTGGGGGCAAGGGGAGAGGCGGGGTGGGGTGGCGTGGGGTGGGGGCCAAGCAACTTATCGAGGAGCTCCAGCTTCTAATGGGGGCAGCTGGGATGCAACCAACAGGGGAGCTCAGTGTGGGGCCTGGGTGAGCAGGCTGGGTGGGGGTTTCCGACAGGCGGGACAGCTGGATGGCGGGCGTGGGGCCAGGCTTGAGCGCCAGGACCCAGGAACCCCTCTACGGGTGTTAACCAATGTAAATTGAAAACCGGTACGGTAGGCTCTTTAGCCCCTGCCTCCCTGGGTTTGTGGTGCGTCATGCCAACCCAGTGCCTCCAAGCCATTCTCCTCATTTACCCCACCCCAACCCATACTCCATTTTGTCTTCATTGCCCGTCTCCTCTCCACAGGCCCTCAGCCGCACCACGCAGCACGGGGGCCTCCGCCAGGGCCCCGCCTCCCAGCCGTCCCGCCCCAACAACCGCCACAACGACCCCGCCGCCCCCTTGGTGTCCCCGCCCGACCTGACGCCCTCGGGCCGCCCGACGGCACGTGCCGTGGCGGCGGCGCGGGCGGCGCTGGAGGAGGTGGGCCTGCCGTACGATGACGGCGGCGGGCGCGGCGGCGGCGGGATGTCGGGCGGGCGGGCGGTAGACGCGAGGGTGCTGAACGCCGCGCTGGGGCTGCCGCCGCCAATGGCAGACGACGAGCGCCAGGGTGGGTTGCACATGCTTTACTTCTAGGGGCACCGGTATGCCTGTTATGGGATGGCGCTCTGCAAATCTAGTAGTTGCGCAAGCCCACCTCCCGGTCCACCGTGAAGACGCACCCCGCTGCCCGTGCACAAGCTCCCTTCCATGCCCCCATCCGCCCGGGCCCCACCGCAGCCGCCCAGGTGTCCAAGCGAGTACCCAAGTACACACGGCAGTCGCAGGTGCGCCCCTTGGCCCTCGCATGCTATCGTCCAGCGCCGCGTCATGGTCCAGGCATTGACACCCCTTGGCTCCACTGCGTCTCTGCACCATGCACCCGATTAGCGAACAGCGTCATTCCATCAGCGTCAGGCCAGGGCTGCAGCCTACCCGTCCACAGTGCATGCTCTGGCGCCCACTCGTAGGCCCGTGTCCACGTGTTTAAGCACCAACGTACCCACCTTGCCCGCAGGTGGCTGCCTACCTGGCCACCCGGCTGGCTCCCGACTACGCCGCGTGCGTGCGCGTGCTGCGGGAGCTGCACAGCCACATGCACTACCAGCAGCAGCAGCAAGGGCGATCGAGGCAGCAGCATGGGAAGGGGCAGGGGCAGCAGGAGGCGCGGCGGAGGCCGGTTGCGGTGGATGCGGTTGAGGCGTGGCAGCCTCGCGAGGTGCTCATCCACGGGGCGGGCGTGGGGGCGCCGCTGTGGGCCCTCATGGAGGTGAGGGGCAGTGCAGGGGGCGGGGGCTGAAGGGGCTCCCGCCCTTCACAGTCCGTTCCTTGAGGCCTACATGCTGGTGCTTGCATCAGCGCAAGTGCTGTGTACCGGTAGTAACGTGCAGTCCCCGAGGGAAAGGGTTTTGAGGAAGCATGTCGACATGTGAAGGTGCTTTGACCTCTTAAATGGCCAGAGTGTGCACTACGCAGAACCGACCGTGCATTGGTGATGTAAGGTTTTCTTGTTGGTGTGCACCTGCAGACATGGCCCGACGGCGGGGTTCAGTCCGTGGCGGCGGTTGAGCCCAGCCCCCTGCGGCGGCTGCTGGGCAGCCGCCTGGAGGGGGCCATGCGGCTGGAGCTGGGGCTGGGGGGCGGGGTGGGGCAGGCAGCGGGGGCGGGGGCGGAGCTGGGAGAGGAGGGCGCGTGGGGGCGGCACTCCCGGCGCCGCGGCGGCGGGGGCGGGGGCGGCGAGGGCGGCGGCGGCGGCGGCCCGCGCGTGGGGTGGCTGAGGGAGCTGGTGCGGGTGAGCAAGGCGGCAGCGGGGGGGGGGTGGGGGTCATGGGGGGCGACCGGGCGGTGAGTCAGGAGGATATGGGCAGTGACGTGGCAGCGGGAGCTGACTTTCTGGGCATCGAGTGGGTGCTTAGCAGCAGAGGCGGTTAACGGTGTACGGAGTGGGCCGGACGGGACCCAAGGAGCGCTAGGGTGTGCCGGTCATATGTCCAACGTTGGTTGGTATACCTGTGTGCGCTGACGTGTGGAGTGGGGCCCTGGCTGCTGCCGTACAGGTACGACCTGGTCGTCGCGCCTTACCAGCTGACGGCGCTGCCGACGGCCGAGGAGAGGCGGCGCCTGGTGATGCAGCTGTGGGAGAGGTGGGGCAGGCATGTACACGCGGACGACTGCGTTCGTGATATGTGGGCGTAAAGGTGTGTTCACTACTCTACACGTGCACTCTGACTGGCACGGTGGCCTGTCTGGCGCGATGGCTGCACGGCAAAGGGATACCTACCGTTACTCCGCCGCCCCGTCGGTCTTGGTCTTCCTCAGTCTCTCGCATCCATGCCCCACCCCCCAGGTGCGGCGGTGTGTTGGTGCTGGGAGCCAGGCATCAGTTCGCGCCCTTGCCTATCGCACTCACGCATGCGTGTCCCCCACCCCCCAGGTGCGGCGGTGTGTTGGTGCTGGTGGAGCCGGGCACACCCGCTGGGTTCGCGGATGTGGTGGAGGCACGAGACCTCATCCTGGGGCTGGAGGTGGGTCAAAGTGGTAGGGGTCGAGTGCTGACGACGACTGGGTTGGTTGTCTGCGGTCGCTGGAGCGGACGCGTGTGCAGGGCCACCGCCTAGTTGGGCGGGTGTGGGGGATACGCGTGAAGCGGCTGTTGGGAAGCACGACTTCGCTGCAGGTAGGTCGGACGCCCTGGGTTGCGGCCTGTGTGTGGGTTGATAACCTAATAAGCGGTGTAGCCATTGTGAGTGTGTGTACCAGGCGGGCATGCCGCCGCGCCGTTGATGGCGTGGGTCAAAGGGCGTGCTGTGACATGCAACGTCGCTGTGCCGGCATTCGGCAACTCGCAGCACTCTCTGAATGTGTGGATGGCCATCGTTGGCCTTGCACCCTCTACAGGGCCGCAAGCGCGCAGCGTTGCTGACTAATGGCGGGCACGCCGACCCACGGGTCATGGAGAAGCTGCAGACGGCGGGCGCGCACGTGGTGGCGCCGTGCACGCACGACGCCACCTGCCCGCTCAAGGTAGGTGCCCGACAGGCTTAGAGTAGCCGGGGAGGAGGTCTGGTCGCCCTGCACGCATTAGGGCACTACGGTAGGGCCCTAATTAGGGTATTAGGGCCCAGCAAGCATCAGGGCAGCTAACACGAACCCTGGTTGAAACTTGTGCATCAACCTACACCTGCATGGCTGCGTCAGCCTCCAAGCGCTGTGCGCACGACGAGTCCTGCTGCCCCTGTCTCACGTTGCATTCAAATTCCCCCATGCACGCGCAGGGCAACCGCCGCGGCTGGTGCCATTTCGAGCAGCCGCTGGTGCGCCCCCGGGCCATGCAGCTGGCCAAGGGAGGGGCGGGGGGCGGGGCTGGAGGAGGGGCCGGCGGAGGGCGAGCCACGGCCAAGAACACACAGGTGGGATAGGGTGTGCCGGTGTGGCTGGGAGAAACCCAGCGTATGTCAGGAGGCGAGTAATGACAAGCCGTGCCAAAAATTATGATTGTGCGACAGTCCTAATGCTGCTTGTTCAGCGCTGGCGGTGCAGGCTTGACACAGCGCGTGCCCAAGGTCACCTGTTGTCGTGCATAAACTTACCTGGTTCGGCTGTCGTCTCTGCCTGTGCAGGACGAGAGGTTCAGCTACGTCATCCTCCGCCGCGGCCCGCGCCCCGAAACCACCATGACGGTGTCACCCTGGAGTCGCGCCGGCACCAGGAGCCTCCTCGGCGCCAGCAGGGACAGCAACGGCGACGGCAAAGGCGTCGCACAGGGGCCGTCGCCCGGCTCTGCGCCGCGAGCTTTGCTGCCCCCCTCCCTGCCCCCACGTGTGGTGCTCAACCAGGTGCTGCTGGACCGCCAGCAAGCTGCAGCAGCTGCTGCTGCTGCTGCTGCTGCTGAGGGAGCCAAGAGGGCTGAGGCTGCAGCAGCAGCAGCAGCACCAGCTGGGCCCGAGGGCGCAGCTGCGGAGCAGGGTCCCGTGGGTCCTGTGGTTGCTGCCTTCGCGTCGCAGTACCCTGCGTACGGCCGGGGCCTGGTGGACCGCCTGGTGGTGCTGCAGGTGGGTGGGTGCTGGTGTGTAGTAGCGTTCGCGTGCGTGAGCGTGTGGCGGTGTGTGTTGGGGCCAGGTTTAGCCGTTGCCGCCGCACGAGGTCGGTGGGTAGCTGCGCGTTCGCATGGTGATTGACTGTGAGCTGTGTGGAGTAACCAGGTGACGTGACGGCAAGGCACCGTTGGGCCGCCTGGTGGGAGTGTTGGCGTTGCAGGTTTGTTGCGTGTCTGCTTGAGACGCACGGCGCAGTGCTACGGGAGGAAGCAATGTCAGGCACTGGCACGGCAGGGACTATTACGGATTGCAGTACTTCTGAGCGGGACTGTGATTCTGCTTGCGGGAAAGGGGTGAAAGGGCTTTTGCCTGGCGCCCGCTGTCAGCCACGGGCCGTAGTGGCTAGACGGAGGCCACAACAGGCATCACAATAGACCAACATTATTTTCCTCCCGCGCAGGAGGCTGGCGTGGATTGGAGTGGCGCCAGCGCCCTGAAAGCGGAGGGAGATGCACAGGAACGGCCGGATGAGGCGCCAGAGGGCGGCCCCTTGGGGGCGTGGGACACGGCCGTGGCGACCCATGGGTCGGAGGCCCCTGACCATGGGCAAGGAAACGAGGGGGCATCAGCAGCTGGGTCAGCAACCGTTCCGGGACAGCACGAAGCAGCCAGTGAAAGCCCACGTAGCGGTGGTGGTAGCGCTGGTAGTGCCGGAGCTGCTAGTGCTGGTGGTGTGGGCGTGGGTGTGGGCAGCCTGCGGCGGCTGGGCCTGGCGCCTCAGCTTGCGGAGCTATCGCTTCTGGTGACATCGCAAACAGGGCAAGAAGACGGGGGCGACGGTGGGGAGGCGGAGGAAGGGGAAGACTGGCAGGAGGGGGAAGAGGGAAGGGAGGGCAACGCGTGGGGTGCCCTGGGGACAGCACAGGGAACGATGCAGCAGCAGCAGCAGCAGCTACGGATGCAGGACGTGAGCCAGGAGGAGTACGACAGGGCGGAGGCCCGCCTGCTGGAGCGGGTGTACGACACCCACGTGAACGGCACCGGGGACGCGTGGCGGGCAGGGGATGACGGCAGCAGCGACGACGATGAGGCGGAGGAGGGGGAGGATCCGGACGATGACCACATCAAGGTAGGTGGTGCACGAGGTCTTGAAAAAGGGGTTGAATAAATTGGGGCGAGGCTGCCAACAGGAGCTGTAATGGCGGACGGTGATGAGACATATGGCGGCCGCCGTATGCAATGCGGTCAGTAACAGCACTCGCCCTCGCCTGTTGCGCTGTCTCATGGCCATGTTCTCTGCGACGGCCCGACTTCAGGATTGGATGGAGGCCGGCGGTCAGGGATCCGACGGGGCAGAAGGCGCCGGCGTGCCCCTCCGATGGGCACGTGTCGTTGCGCCGCCGCGCCGCCGCGGGCGCCACGTGCTGCTGGACCTGTGCGTCGCGCCGCCGCCGCCGCC
>VFQN01000766.1_pt1 | contig 58088 bp, 55 predicted proteins | sample 3512371 | NCBI WGS metagenome assembly VFQN01 (sample SAMN10412370, study PRJNA504923) | tailings metagenome | isolation source: Replicate 2 from Balatoc abandoned mine | place: Philippines: Itogon, Benguet | collected 2017-08-28
GAAGAGCAGCGTGATCACCGCCGACTTCCTGCACGGCGCCGACTACGAGGCGCTGTCCACCGCCGGCAAGACCTTCAAGGGCCTGGTCGGCAGCGAGGCAACGGTGAGCCGCGGCGAAGGCGACAAGCTCAAGGAAGCCAAGGTGGGCGATTTCCGCCAGGCCATGGCCTGGCTGATCGGCCAGGCCGAGAACGCCGTGGGCCGCCAGCGCTACAAGGGCCTGGGTGAGATGAACCCCGAGCAACTGTGGGAGACCACCATGGACCCGGCCGTTCGCCGTCTGCTGAAGGTACAGATCGACGATGCGATCGAGGCCGACCGCGTGTTCACCATGCTGATGGGCGACGAGGTGGAACCGCGGCGCGACTTCATCGAGACCAATGCGCTGAGGGCGGCGAACATCGACGTGTGATCTCCAATCGGTGCACCCGATGCACCCGAAGTCCGAGGCCCGCACGCTCCAGCTCGGGCGTATCCCGGTGCTCGAGCGCGGGTCAGGATGGACTCTGGACCGTCTGCTGGCGAATCCGGACGTCGTTGCGCAGCACTTCCCGGCCGACCGCTACGGGCCGTCCGAATTTTCGTTCCACGAGGATGAGTTCCGGCGCGACCCTCCGGGCGAGGTCGGCTGCTATGGCAGCGACGGAACTCAGGCGCGATGCCCTGAAGTCGCTTTCCATGTGCTGCGCTCGTACCGGACGCTGCTGGAGGTGCTGGGGCTGTACGTGGACCATCACGGCTGGGTCTGCCCGCTCCAGCGGCGTGGCGATCGGGCGAAGCTCGAGGCTGCCGGCGCCGATTTCCTCCTGCCGCGTGTCCTCAGATGCCTGAGCTTGCTCGAGCTTCGGGGTTACTCGTCAGGCAGGTCTGCGGATCGCTACGGATACAGCTATGCCGCAGGCCTGGCGACCAGACTCGTCGAACTCCTGTACTTTCGCGATGACCGGTGCGTGCTGGCCGCGGAGTGTTTCGCCGTCCTCCGCATGGCCTGAGCCGTCACGCCCGGCCTGCGCGAGACTCTGCCTCAAGGCAGGAACACCACCCGATCGCGTCCCTGTTCCTTGGCGCGGTACAGCGCCTGGTCCGCACGCGCCAGCACCGCCGCCGCGTCCGCGTCGCCGGCCTCGATCTGGCTGACGCCGATGCTGGCCGTCACGGGCAAGGACTTGCCGGCAAGCGTCATGGGCTGATCGCGCATCTGCGCCAGCAGCCGCTCTGCCACCTTGCGGGCGCCGTCGCGCTGGGTGCCGGGCAGCAGGAGCAGGAACTCCTCGCCGCCGACGCGGGCCACGGTGTCGGTCTCGCGGGCCATCGCCGCCAGCCGGCGTGCGATCTGCAGCAGCACCTCGTCGCCGGCCGCGTGGCCGTGGGTATCGTTGATGCGCTTGAAGTGATCGATGTCGAGCACGAGGACCGAGAAGCGGTCGCGCTTGCGCGTCCAGCGCTGCCACTCGCGCTGCAGGTCACGCTCGATGGCGCGGCGGTTGTGGAGATTGGTCAGCGCGTCGCGCTCGCTCAGGTCACGCAGGCGGCCGAGCAGGCGGTGCGTCACCATGGCCATGAAGGCGAAGTTGAAGATGGCCGCGGCGACGACGAAGACGAACAGCGAGCGCATGGCGCTGCCGTCGAGGCGGTGCAGTTCCTGCGGCTCGCCCAGGTTCGCCAGTTGCCGGGCGATCGGCACGGCGAAGGCCGCGGCCGTCAGCACGCCGGGGCTGGAGATGAGCCAGGCCAGGCGCGGGCCGTACTCCGCACGCACCGACGCATGCAGCGAGGTGACGATGCGCAGCGTCACCCACATGTTGCCGGCGTAGGCCAGCAGCACGCGCCACGACGAGAGCTCGCGCTCGGGCCCGAGCAGGGACTGGGCGATCGCGAGCACCGCGAACGTGACGAGCATCTCACGGTGCAGCGAAGGACGCCGGTAGAAGGCCACCAAGCCGGCCCACAGCAGCATCAGCCCGCCGAGGAACGCGATGCCGCTGCCGTTGAAGGCCAGCCAGGTGCGCGGCTCGCCGCGCTGCGCGGTGAGAAGGAAGCCCGCTCCGATGCAGGCCATGAAGCCGCCCCAGCACAGCACCGCCACGCGCTCCTCGCGCAGCATCGCGCTGTTGAGCAGCCAGCCGGTGGCGTACAGCATGAACTGCACGGCCACCAGCCAGACGATGGCGGTGAGCAGGTTGGACTCGAACGGCATGGCGCAAGGTGGCGCCCGGGCGCGCCACCCTTCATCATCGGCCGTGCCCGGCCTCAGGCCATGTCGAAGTCTGCGAAATCCTGCGCACGCACGGCGCCGACGTACTCGCGCGTGAATCCCGGCCACAAGGCGAAGATGCGGCCATCGGACGTCCGATACCAGCTGCGGCAGTTCGCCCAGACGGAATGCCCGAGCCGACCGCGCAGCTTCTCGACGGACGCGGCCATCACCTCGGGCTTGACGCCGATCCAGCGCGCGTCGCGCCGCTGCAGCTCGCGCATCGCCCTGACCACCCACTGCACGCCGGGCTCGATGAACAGCAGCGTCGAGGTGTGCCCGGTGGCGGTGTTCGGGCCCAGCATCAGCCACAGGTTCGGAAAGCCCGCCACCGTGATGCCCAGATGCGCTTGCGGGCCGTCGCGCCAGGCGTCGGCCAGCGTCCGCCCGCCGAGGCCGCGGATGTCGAGGTGGGCCAGCGAATGCTCGACATCGAAGCCGGTGGCGCACACCAGCGCGTCGATGGCGTGCTCGCGGCCGTCGGCGGTGACGATGCCGCGCGGCGTGATGCGCTCGATCGCCTCGGTGACCAGCGTGACGTTGCCGCGCGCCAGCGCGCGGTAGTAGTCGTTCGAGTAGATGATGCGCTTGCAGCCCAGCGGGTAGGGCGGCCGCAGCCGTGCGCGCAGCGCTTCGTCGGGGATCTGGCGTTCGAGCAGCAGCTCGGCGCTCTTGAGCATGCCGCGGCGTGCCAGCGACCCTTCGTCGAAGCCGCGCCGGCCCCACTCGAGAAAGTGGTACCAGAAGGCGCGCACCGCCGTCGCATAGGGCGGCAGCCGGGCGAGCCAGCGGTCGAGGGTTCGGTAGGGCCGGTCCAGCCGCGGCAGCACCCAGTTGGCGGTGCGCTGGAACACCGTCAGCTGCGCGGCGCGCTCGGCCAGCGGCGGGATCAGCTGCGAGGCGGTGGAACCGGTGCCGATCACGGCGACGCGCTGCCCCGCGGCGTCGAACGAGGCATCCCAGCGCGCCGAGTGCAGGATGCGGCCGGCAAAGCCCTCGATGCCGGGGATGTCGGGCAGGCGCGGGCGCGACAGCGGCCCGGTACTGCACACGAAGTGCCGGGCACGCAGCGTGCGGCCATCGGCCAGGCGGATCGTCCAGCGCCCCTCGTGCTCGTCGAAGGCGGCGGTGGCGATGCGCTGGCCGAAGCGCAGGTGCGCCCCGATGCCGAAGCGCTGCGCCACGTCGCGCATGTAGGCCTGGATCTCCGGGGCGGCGGCGAAGCGGCGCGTCCAGCGCGGGTTGGGGGCGAAGGAGAACGAGTACAGCGGCGCAGGCACGTCGACATGCGCGCCGGGGTAGCGGTTGTCCCACCAGGTGCCGCCCAGGCCCTCGCTCTGCTCGATCACCACGAAGTCGTCGCGGCGCGCGCGGCGCAGCGCGACCGCCATGCACAGACCCGACATGCCGGCACCGAGGATCACGACCTCGCGTGTCTCGACCTCTTCGGGCGTGTGGGCGCGGGTGGCGAAGAGGGCCAGCCGGTCGATCGCGTCGTCGGCGCTGGCCAGCGCCCCGCCATGCAGCTGGAACACGTGCCAGCGCTGCGGTGTGATCTCGCAGCGCACGCCGACGCCTGCTGCCGCCAGCGCGTCGTGCAGCAACAGCGCCTGGCCGTGCAGCAGCTCATCGGTGCCGGCCTGGATGAGCACCGGCGGCAGGCCGCGCAGGTCGGCGTTCAAGGGCGAGGCCCAGGGGTGCGAAGGCGGCGTGTCGCGCAGGCACAGCGCAGCGCAGGCCTGGGCCCAGGCCACGCTGAGCATGGCCTCGCCGCGCGGCGGCGAGGCGGGCACGTGGCCCGCCGTCATCTCGGCCCAGGGCGACAGCAGCAGCAGCGAAGCCGGCTGCGCCTCGCCGGCATCGCGCAAGGCGATGGCCAGCGCCAGGGCCAGGCCGCCGCCGGCGGAGTCGCCCGCCACCACCACCGGCCCGCGCTGGCTCAGGTCGCGGTACGCGGCCAGCGCGTCTTCCACCGCGGCGGGAAACGGGTGCTCCGGCGCGAGCCGGTAGTCGGCGGCGAACAGCGCCATGCCGGTGGCGTGCGCCAGCCGTGCGGTCAGCGCGCGGTGGGTGGAGGGTGCACCCACGCAGTAGGCGCCGCCGTGCAGGTAGAGCACGGTGCCGGGGCGCGTCGGCGCCTGCGCGGGCCGCACCCATTCGCCGGCCACGCCGCCGAGGCGATCGGGCACGAAGCGCGTCCCGCGCAGCGGCAACGTGGTGTGCGCCAGCGCCTTCAGCCACAGGCGCTGGAAGGGAATCGGCACGCGCGGCGAGAACACCGGCTTGAGCAGCAGCTGCAGCGAGCCGCGCAGCACGGCCGCCAGGATTCGTTCGCGCCAGCCGCCGCGCGGGGGGAAATGTTCGATGCTCATCAGCCGCGTATCTTCTTAGGCCGCTCGGCCCGGAACCTTTTGGGCTTTCCCGGCCTCCGACGCGTTCCTCACTCCAGGGTGGACACGACGATGAAACTCGCGATCTGGATCGTCTTCGGCCTGCTGGCCGCGCTGTGGACGGGTGGCGCCTTCGCCGCCGCGGCGCTGACGGAATGGGCTTCGGGGCTGATCGCCTCGGGCGCGGCGGTGGACATGGGCCGCGCGGTGGCCGAGTGGCCGGTGCCGGCCTGGCTGGCGCCGTGGGTCGATGCGGCCGGCATCAAGGCGATGCAGGCGTTCTTCGTCGCGGCACTGACCTGGCTGCGCGACGCCTGGCCGAGCATCGGCGCCATGGTCGGCTGGCTGGTGCCGGTGATCTGGGTGCTGTGGGGCCTGGGCCTGGCGTTGCTGCTGCTGCTGGCCGGCGTGGGCCACTGGCTGGCCGGGCGCATGAACTCGCCGCGGCTGCAGGCGGCGTGAAGGGGAGTCCGTCATGACCGAACAGGAAACCCGTGCGGTGCTCACCATCAGCCTGCTCGCTGCCTTCGCCGACGGTGCCAAGCACGAACGGGAGCGCGCCGAGATCCGACGCATCGCCGAGGGGCTGGCGCAGGACGACGCCGTGCACCTGCCCACGCTGGTGCAGGACGTGCTGATGAAGCGCGTGACGCTGGCGGGCACCGTGCCGCAGCTGGGCAGCGGCGAATCGCGCCAGCTGGCCTACGAGATGGCGGTGTGCGTCTGTGACGCCGACGGCGCGCAATCCGACGCCGAGCGCGCCTTCCTCGCCCAGTTGGCGAGCGCGCTGCAGCTCGACGCCGGCCGCGCCGAGCAGTTCCGCACCGATGCCGAGTCCGTGGCCGCGGCGCCGCTGGCCGACGAGGCGCTCCTCCCGGCGGCTGCGTCCTCTGCGCCTGCGCTGGCGAAGCCGGCCGTCGACGCCGCCGCGCTGGACAAGGCCATCCTCAACGCCGCGATCATGAACGGCGCGATCGAACTGCTGCCCGAGACGCTGTCGACCATGGCCATCATCCCGTTGCAGATGCGGCTGGTCTATCGCATCGGCCAGGCCTACGGCTACCAGCTCGACAGCGGCCACGTGAAGGACTTCGTCGCCACCGTGGGCGTGGGCCTGACCTCGCAGTACCTCGAGCAGGCCGGGCGCAAGCTGATCGGCGGGCTGCTCGGCCGGGTCGGCGGCGGGCTGCTCGGCGGCCTCGGCAAGCAGGCGGTGAGCTCGGGCATGAGCTTCGCCACCACCTACGCCCTCGGCCACGTGGCCAAGCGCTACTACGCGGGCGGGCGCACGCTCTCGGCGCAGATGCTCAAGGACGCCTTCGCCGGCATGACGCGCGAGGCCCAGGGGCTGCAGCAGCGCTACCTGCCGCAGATGCGCGAGCGCTCCCGCACGCTCGACGCCGGCCAGGTGATGGCGATGGTGCGCGGCCGCTGAGGCCGCGCCGCTCACCAGCTGCCGGTGTTGGGCATCGAGGCCCAGGGTTCGGCCGGCGGCAGCGGCTGGCCGGCCTGCAGCAGCTCGATCGAGATGTTGTCGGGCGAGCGCACGAAGGCCATGCGGCCGTCACGGGGCGGGCGGTTGATCGTCACGCCGTGCTGCTGCAGCCGCTCGCAGGCGGCGTAGATGTTCTCCACCTCGTAGGCCAGGTGGCCGAAGTTGCGGCCGCCGGTGTAGACCTCCGGATCCCAGTTGTGCGTCAGCTCGACCTGGGCCTCGCTCTGGCCGGGCGCGGCGAGGAAGTACAGCGTGAAGCGGCCGGCCGGCACCTCGTGCTTGCGCAGCACTTCCAGGCCGAGGGCGTCGCGGTAGAAACGCAGCGAAGCCTCGGGGTCGGTCACGCGGACCATGGTGTGCAGGTATTTCATGGTGCGATTGTCGCTGTCGCGCTCAGACCTTGCGCGGCTGCACGCGAATGCCATCGCGGGTGGCCGCCGGCGGATAGACGATCACCTGCGCGCCGGGCGCCACGCCCGATTCGAGCCAGGCCTCCTGGCCGTTGCGGGCGCCGAGCGTGACCGGCACCAGGCGGGCCCGGCCACCCTCGACGACGAACACCGCGCTGCCGCCCTCGGGGCGCGGAAACACCGCGCTGACCGGCGCCTTCACCACCTTGGGCAGCGAGCGGGTGACGATGCGCACGCCGACACGGAAGCCGTCGCCGAGCGCACGCCACTGCTCGGCCGGGCTGGTCAGGTCGATCAACACGCGCACGCGCTGCTCCTCGACGCCTAGCGCGGAAATTTTCGTGAAGGCAGCCGGCTCGACGGCGCGCACGCGGCCCTCCAGCGTGCCGTCGCCGCCCCAGCGCTCAATGCGCACCGGGCTGCCGGGCTGGGCGCGCAGCGCGTCGGCGGTGAGCAGCTCGGCCACCACTTCCAGCCGCGCGGTGTCGCCGAGCTCCAGCAGCGGCGTGCCCAGCGCCACCGGGCCCTCGCTGGCCTGTGCCACTTTCAGCACACGCCCGGCCACCGGCGCAATCACCGTGAAGCCGCGGCCGCCGGGGCGGGTGAGCGCGAGCAGCGCGGCGCGTGCCTGCTCGACCTCGTGGGCGGCGATGTGGCCCTCCTCGGTGGCGGCCTCCAGGTCCTTCTGCGCCGCCTGCACGGCCAGGCGCTCGGTCTCCAGCCGGGTCGGCGCGACGAAGCCCTGCCTGGCCAGCTGCTCGCTGCGCTGCTGCTCGTTGCGCGCCTGGGCCAGCGCCACCTTGGCGCCCTCGATGCGTGCCGCCACGCGCTGCACCTGCGCCTGCGCGATCTCCACGCGCAGCTGCTGCTCGCGGCGGGTGCGCTCGTCGAGCATGGCGGGCAGCACCGGGGTGATGCTGGCCAGCGCGGCGCCGGCTTCCACCGCATCGCCCTCGCGCAGCGTGATGCGCGAGAGCGTGCCGGCCAGCGGCGCGGCGACCACGTAGCGGTCGCTCAGGCGCGTCTTGCCGTCCTCCTCGATCGAGGTCTCGAACGGGCCCTCGGTGACGGCGGCCACCTCCACCCCCAGCGGCCGCGGCGCGAAGGCCCAGGCCAGCAGCGCGGCCGTCGCCGCTGTGGCGGCGATCAGCACGATCCAGGTCTTCTTCTTCATCTCGTTCCCTTGTCATTCCCGTGTCTTCAACACCGCCACCATGTCGAGCTGGTCGATGCGCCGGCGCACCACCAGCGCGCTGACCACCCCGGCCGCGAGCACGCACAGCGCGGCCCAGGCATAGGTGCGCGGCAGGATCACCACCGGAAAGTAGAACTGGTCGGAAGCCAGCAGTGTCGAGATCAGGTGCACCAGCGCATAGCCGAGCACCATGCCCAGCGGCAGCGCGATGCCGATCACGATGGCCAGCTCGCCCAGGAGCAGCGCCGACACCTCGGCCCGCGTGAAGCCGAGCACGCGCAGCGAGGCCAGCTCCCAGCCACGCTCGGCCAGCGCGATGCGCGCGTTGTTGTAGACCACGCCGACGGCGATCACCGCGGCGAAGGCGGTCAGGATGGTGCTCATGATGCGCACGTTGCGCGCGCTGATCTCTTCCATGTTGCGCAGCATGGTGGCCTTGCTGAAGGCGCCGGCCACGCGCGGCACGGCCTTGATGGCCTCGAGCAGCCGTTCCTCGCGGCCGCGCTCGGTGGCCAGCACGAAGCCGCTGGAGAGGTCGCCGTCGCCGAGCGCCCGGTTCAGCGCGCTGCGGTCGATGTAGGCGTTCAGGCCCATCATCTCGCGCACCGTGGCGCCCACCGTCAGCGTGATGCGCCGCGGCCGGCCTTCGAGCACCTCCACCTCCAGCGTCTCGCCGACCTTCACGCCGAGCTTGTCGGCCAGGCGGTCGGTGATCACCAGGCCGCGGCCTTCCAGCACCGTGGCGCGGTTGTCGGCGTCGACCACGCGGTACAGCACCGCGCGGCCGTCGTAGCCGCGGATCAGGTTGCGCTCGCTGCGGTGGCCGTGGTGCAGGATCACCGGCACGAAGCGCGTCGATTCCACCTGCGTCACCGCGGGCAGGCGTGCCAGGTCGAGGCGCATCGCGTCGTCGCCGGGCTCGGCCAGCCACACCGCCACGTCGCTGCGCATCGCCACGTTGAACTGCGCGTCGACGATGGTCTCGATCGCGTCGCGGAAGAAGTTGCCGAGCACCACGATGGCCACCGAGGCCGCCACCCCCGCGATCGACAGGCCGGTGCGCAGCGGCCGGCGCTCCATGTTGCGGATGATCATGCGCAGCGCCGGGCCGATCGCCTGGATGCCCAGCCGCTCGAGCAGCGTACGCCGGTAGCGGCCCGGCGCGGGGGGGCGCATCGCCTGCGCCGGCGCCAGGCGCACGGTGGCGAGGATCGCGTTGAGCGTGCCGAGCACCGCGGTGGCCACGGTGACGCCGATGCTCACCAGCAGCAGCCACGGCGCGATGCGGTGGTCGAAGCGCGGGAAGTAGAAGAACTCGGCGTACAGCCCGGTGAACATCGTGCCGAGCCGGTCGCCCACCAGCACGCCCAGCGCCAGGCCGGCCAGCACGATCAGCAGGACCAGCTTCAGGTAATGCGCGGCGATGTCGCGGTTGGCGTAGCCCAGCGCCTTCAGCGCGGCGATCTGCTCGCGCTGCGTGGCCACCAGGCGCGACACCACCACGTTGAGCAGGAAGGCGGCCACGCCGAGGAAGATCGCCGGCAGCACGGTGCCGAGCACGCGCTGCTCCTTGATCTCGTTGTCGAGCATGGCGTGCGAGGTCTGGTCGGCGCGGCCGACGACCTCGCGCCCGCCCCAGGGCTCCAGCGTGCGCGACAGCGCATCGATCGCCGCCTCCTCCGACGCGCCCGGCGCGAGGCGGATGGCAATGCGATTGAAGGCGCCGTTCATGTCGTAGGCCGAGGCCAGCGCCTCGCGGTCCATCCAGAAGATGCCGAAGCCGCGCAGGTCGGGCATGCCCCACAGGCCGGCGAAGACGAACTCCGGCGACAGCGCCGTGCCCACGATCACCAGCGTGCGCTGCCGGCCGTTGACCAGCGCCTTCAGCGTGGCGCCGGGCTTCAGGCCGCGGGCCTGCGCGAAGCCCTCGGAGACCAGCACCTCCAGGGCGCCGTCGCCGCGGCGCAGCCCGCCGCCGTCGAGCGCGCGGCCGCTGGCCAGCGTCACGCGGTTCAGCGAATGCGGGCGGCGCGGATCGAGTCCGATCAGCTGGCCGATGATCGGGTCGGCCGTGCCGGGCAGCTCGATGCGCACCATCTGCTCCACCGTGGTCTGCACTTCGGCCACGCCGGGCTGCGCGGCCAGCTGCGCGGCCAGCGCCAGCGGTGCGCGCTTGACGCCGGCGAACAGGTCGGCGAAGCGTGCGTCGGCATAGAAGCCGTCGCGCGCGAGGGCCAGCGATTCCACCGCCGACAGGCTGGTGATGAAGCCGCCGATGCCGCTGGCCACCACCAGCGCGATGGTCAGCGCCTGGCTCCACATCAGGCGCAGGTCGCGCAGCAGCTTGCGGTCGAGCGCCTTCATCGTGCGTTCACCAGGAGAGCTCGGACGGCGAGATCTTGTGCGTGTTGCGCTCGATGCGCTGCACCGTGCCGTCGCCGAGGTGGATCACAGTGTCTGCCATGCCGGCGATGGCCGCGTTGTGCGTGATCACCACCGCCGTGGTGCCGAGCTCGCGGTTGATGCGCGCGATCACCTCCAGCACCAGCTTGCCGGTCTGGTAGTCGAGCGCGCCGGTCGGCTCGTCGCACAGCAGCACCTGCGGCCGCTTGGCGATGGCGCGCGCGATCGCCACGCGCTGCTGCTCGCCACCGGAGAGCTGGGCGGGGAAGTGGTCGCGCCGCGGCGTCAGGCCGACGAGGTCGATCGCCTCGTCCACCGGCATCGGGTCCTCGGCGATATCGGTCACCAGCGCGACGTTCTCGCGCACCGTCAGGCTGGGGATCAGGTTGTAGAACTGGAACACGAAGCCGACGTGCTCGCGCCGGTAGGTGGTGAGCTCGGCCTCGCTGGCGCCGGTCAGGCGGTGGTCGGCGAACCAGACTTCGCCGTCGCTGGGCACGTCGAGCCCGCCGAGGATGTTCAGCAGCGTCGACTTGCCGCTGCCCGAGGGCCCGAGCAGCACGACGAACTCGCCGGCGGCAATCTGCAGGTCGACGCCGTGCAGCGCCCGCACCTCGACCTCGCCGGTGCGGTAGGTCTTGGCCAGGCCCCGTGCGCGGAAGAGGGCGGCGACGGTGTCCATGATCAGCTGGCCGATTCTGCGGCCCGGCGACCGTGGCCGGCTGAGCGACATCAAGCGAGATTTCGCACGCTGGCGGGCGCTCGCTTCGTGCGCGAGAGGTCGAACTGCGACAATCATTCGCCATCACACCATCCGCACCCCTGGCCGCCGATGTCCGCCCCCGCCATTCCCACCAAGACCGCCCTCGGTCAGGAGGCGATGCGCAAGCGCACGGCCGAAATCACCCAGCGCCACCGCACGGTGCTGTTTCTCGTCGATGGCCGACGGCCGCTGTCGGAGGTGCTGAGCCTGGCGAACCAGGCGGGAGCCGCGACCAGCCACTTCGAGGATCTGGTCCGGATGGGCTATGTCGAGCTGCCGCCCGAGGAGCCGCCGGCGCCGCCGCCCGTGGAAGTGCCGCCGGAGAGCCCGCCGCTGGCGGAAATCACCGCGCTGGCGGTGGATGTCGAGACCGCTGCGGCGCCGCCGCCCGAAGTGCCGGCCCCGCTTGAACCGCCACCGACGCTGCCATCACCGCCCCTGCCGCCGCCGCCAGCGCCACCGTCGGCGGCGCCGCGCGTGATGGCCGCGCCCGCGGCGGACGTCGAGCCGCCGCGCCGCGCCGTCGTACCACCGGTCCGCGTGCTGCCGCCAGCGCCGTCGCCAGCGCCCCCGGTGGTCGTGCTGGCCGAAGACCTGCCCGTGCTCGAGCAGGCGCGCGCGCAGCTGCTCGAGTGCCTGCGCTGCGACCCGCAGCCCATCGGGGCGCGGCTGGTCGAGCGCGTGCGTGCCGCCAAGGGCAGCTCGGAGCTGATCGACGTGGTGTGGGCGATGGAGCGGGGCCTGCACCACCACCAGCGCACCCACCGCGGCCTGATCGCGCTGCAGCGCGCGCGCGAACTGCTCGGCCTGGGCAACACGCTGGTCGACGAGGACAGCACGCCGGGGCGGCTGGACGACGACGACTGGTAGGGATGGAGCCCCTCGGCCGGCGGGTACGTCGGCCGATCCCCCGGGGGATCGCGGGCCGGCTTGGGAGCGGCCCGGCGCTCGGCCCGCGGTCTCAGCTTCCCGCGGTGACGCGGTTGCGGCCTTCGCGCTTGGAGCGGTAGAGCGCCTGGTCGGCGCGGTCGATCAGCGACTCCAGCGGCTCGCCGGGCTTCCAGGCCGCCACGCCGAGCGAGACGGTGATGGTGCCGACGCTTTCCTGCTGGCTGCCGCGGCGGATGCGCGCCGCGGCGATGGTGGTGCGGATCTGCTCGGCCAGCGCGGCGGCGCCGGCCAGCGCCGTGCCCGGCAGCAGCACGACGAATTCCTCGCCGCCGTAACGGGCGACCAGGTCACGGCCCTTCACGCACGAGCGGATCGCCAGCGCCACGCTCTTGAGCACGGTGTCGCCGAAGACGTGGCCGTACTGGTCGTTGATCTGCTTGAAGTGGTCGAGGTCGATCAGCACCACGCTCGGGCCGGCCTCGCCCTCGGCATGCTCGCGCAGCATCTTCTCGATCGATTCGTCGAAGCCGCGCCGGTTGGTCACGCCGGTCAGCGAATCCATCGTCGCCTGCACCTTGGCCAGGTCGAGCTCGGCGCGCAGGCTCTCCAGCTCGGCGGTGGCCGCCTGCAGCCGCTCGGCCAGCACGGCCAGGCTGGCGCCGGCGTCGCGGGAATCGCTCAGCAGCGCCTCGATCTCCGGCCCCAGGCTGGCCGGCATGCCGAGGCTGGCGATGCGGCCGCTCTTCTCCTGCAGCGAGGCGGTGAACTCGGTGACGCGGTCGCCGGTGGCGCTGGCCGTCTGGCCGACGTCGTCGATCACCGCGCGCAGGCCGTCCGACACCTTGTGCGCTGCCGCCGCGGCGGCATCGAGGATGTGGCGCCGGTACAGCGTGTAGACGAGCTCGTCGCCGAGCGGCACGTTGTTCTGGCGTGCCGAATCGATCTCGGCGCGCAGGTCGGCATTGCGCCCGGCCAGGTAGTCGTACCAGACCGCATAGGTGATCGGGTGCAGCGGCGCCGGCTGCTGCGCCATCATCGGGATGGCCAGGCGCAGCAGTTCGGCGGAGCGGTCCTTCGAGTCCGGATAGTGCATCGCTTCCTCAGGGGCCTCGGTCCGGTCTGCCGGTGCCCCGGGGCTGGGCTGCGATTGTGGGCCATCCATGCGAAGAATTCTCAGAAGTGAGCCTCGGCGCGGCCCAGGCCGTCGAATGTCAGCGACACCCGATCGCCTGCGGCGGCGGCCGGCGCGCCGGCCCAGGTGCCGGTGGTGACCACCGTGCCGGCCGGCAGCCGGCCGAACTGAGCCGTGGCATGGCGAAGCCAGTCGGCCAGCACCCAGGCCGGGTCGCCACAGGAGTGCGTGCCGCGGCGTTCGATCGGCGGCTGGCTGCCGATGACCAGCCGGCAGGCCTGCGCCGACCAGTCGCGCGCCTCGAAGGGCCGCCACGGCCCGAGCACCAGCGCGGCGTGCGAGGCGAGGTCGGCCAGGCGCAGCAACGCCGGCGCGGCCAGGCCCTGCTGCCAGCGCGAATCGACGATCTCGATCGAGACGGCCATCGCATCGACGAGATCGCGCGCACGGTCGAGGTCGAGCGTGGCCGCGAGCGCGGCGTCGACTTCGCGGCCGAGGCGCAGCGCGATCTCCGATTCCACCAGCCGCACGTGCATGGGCCAGCGCGAGGCATCGCCGGGGCTGGCCCACACGCCCGCCGGCGGCAGCGGCGCGTGGGTGAGCGGCTGGTCGCGGCCCGGGCCGCCGGACTTCCAGTGGCGCGGCGTGCCACCGGTGAACCAGCCCAGCGCATCCGCCACGCGCCGCTGCACGGCATGGGCTTCGTCGGCGCTGTCCAGCGCCTCGGCCATCGCTGCGGCGTCGGCGGGCACCCCGCTCGCGCGGGCGCGCAGCAGCGCTTCGGTCACCGCCTCGATGCCGGCGCGGCTCATGCCGCGTCCCCCTGCGGACGGCGGCGCAGCATGCCCCAGCCCTCCATCGTCATCACCACCTCGCGGTCCTGGTTGAGCACCTGCCAGCGCTGGCGGATCAGGCCGACCTCCGGCCGGCTGCCCATCGGCCGCGCCTCCAGCACTTCCAGCCGCACGCTCAGCGTGTCGCCGGGGTAGACGGGCCGGGTCCAGCGCAGGCTGTCGATGCCGGGCGAGCCGAGGCTGGCGGCGTCGAGCAGGTGGTCGTCGCAGATCATGCGCATGGTCATCGCGCAGGTGTGCCAGCCGCTGGCCGACAGGCGACCGAACAACGACGCCTCGGCCGCCTCGTCGTCGAGGTGGAAGGGCTGCGGATCGAACTCGGCGGCGAAGGCGATCACCGCGTCGCGGGTGACCTGCTTGGCGCCGAACTCGCGCACGCTGCCGGCGGGGAAGTCTTCCCACCAGTAGCGGATGGTGCGGGGCGGAATGCTCATCGGCCGAGCATAGCGGCGACCACGAGCTCGGCCGCGGCGAGGTCCTCGAGCGCATTGCCCACCGCCTTGAACAGCGAGATCTCCGCCCGGGCGGCGCGGCCCGGCCGCTCGCCACGGCACAGCTGCGCCAGCGTGCCCTGCAGCCGCGCGGCATCGAAGCCGCCCTCGGCGACGGCGCCGAGCACGTCACCCGACTTGGCCAGCGCCTCCTCGGTGTCGACCCACACGCGGCTGCGCGCGAAGCAAGCGGCGTCGGACTCGCGCATCTGCGGCGTGAAGCTGCCGATCAGGTCGAGGTGGGTGCCCTCGCGCAGCCAGGCCCCGCGCACCAGCGGTGCGCTGGCCAGCGTGGCGCAGCTGACGATGTCGGCGCGCGCCACGGCGGCGGCGAGGTCGGTGACCGGCCGCGCGTCCAGTCCCTGCTCGCGCCACGCGCGGGCCAGCGCCGCCGCGCCTTCGGGACGGTGGTTCCACACCTCGACGCGCTCGATCGGCCGCACGCAGCGCATCGCCTCGGGCAGCAGGCGGGCCACCCGGCCGGTGCCGAGCACGAGCAGCGCGGCGGCATCATCGCGGGCGAGGAAGGAGGCGGCGAGCGCCGACGCCGCGGCGGTGCGCCGCGAGGTGATCTCATTGCCGTCGAGCTGCGCCAGCGGCACACCGGTGGTGGCGTCGAACAGCGTGTAGAGCGAATGCAGGCCCGGCAGTCCGCGTGCGCCGTTGCCGGGGAAGATGGTCACCGTCTTGATGCCGAGGTGGCGGCCGGGCCGCCAGGCCGGCATCAGCAGCACGGTGCCGCCGGGGCCGGCCGGGTCGTCGATGCGGTGGGTGTGGCGCAGCGGCACTTCGGCGCCTTCGGCGAAGGCGCGGCGCAGCGCCGGGATCAGCTCGGCGAAGCCGAGACGGGCGGCGGTGGCGTCGGCGTCGAGTTGGAGCACGGTCCGGGGCGCGAGGGGAGCCCCGGAAGTATCGGTGCAATCCGCTGCAGCGGCCGCGGCGTGCGCGGCGGATCGAACCTCACGAGAAGAAGTGGCGGAACACGTCCGGCTCGCGCAGCTCGCGCGTGACCAGGCCGGTCAGCGTCTCCTGGAACGGGCCGCTCTCGGCGATCGGGTCCAGCGCCGCGGGCATGGTCACGTCCCAGGTCTGGCAGATGCCCTTCGGGTTCTGGAAGGCGCCGCTGCGGCGTGCGTCGACGTTGACCAGCCGCTCGCTGAGCGAAGGCAGTTCCTCCCACTCGATCAGCGCGCCGAAGGCGCTGGGGCGGTGCGGCATGCGGTGAATGAAGCGGTTCATGAGGGTCCTGCCAGTGATGCGATGTGGATGGGAAGCTTATCGACCGGCGTCATGACCCATGAACTCGAAAAGACGTGACGTGCGCCGCCAATTCGCCATCGCGACGCTTCTGGCGTGAGAAAGTGCGCGAGCTTCCCGCCCCGGTCCCCGCGCCCGGGGCTTGACGCGACAATCCGCGTCATGCCTCGCATCGACCCGTTGCCCGCCACGCCCGGACCTGCGCCCGCCCCCCGCGTGCGCGGCGTGCCCGCCGACCCGCAGAAGTACGCCGTGCAGGTGGCGCCGAGCCGCATCGACGGCCAGGGCGCGTTTGCGGCCGAGGCGGTGCCGGCGAAGCGCAAGATCGGCGAGATCCGCGGCGAGCCGATCAGCGTGCGCGAGGCGCGGCGTCGTGCAAAGGGCCGGCAGCGCATCATGATCGTCGAGCTGAGCGAGACGCGCGCCATCGACGCCACCGAATCCGCCGACCCGCTGCGCTACACCAACCACTCGTGCCGGCCCAACGCGGTGCTGCGCATCCGCCAGGGCCGCGTCGAGTTCTATGCGATGCGTGACATCGCGCCGGGCGAGGAGATCACCGTCAACTACGGCGAGACCCACCACGAGGGCCAGCTCGCCTGCCGCTGCGGCGCGCCGGGCTGCGTGGGCGCGATCTGAGCGCGGCCATGGGCGCGATCGCGGTCATCGACTTCGAGACCACCGGCATGTCGCCGGCGATGGGCTCGCGCGCCACCGAGGTGGCGGCGGTGCTGGTGGAAGACGGCCGCATCGTCGGCCGCTTCCAGAGCCTGATGAACAGCGGGACGTGGGTGCCGCCCTTCATCGAGGCGCTCACCGGCATCAGCAATGCGATGCTGGCCGATGCGCCGCCGGCATGCGCGGTGATGCACGAGGTGATGCGCTTCACCCGCGGGGTGCCGCTGGTGGCGCACAACGCCGCCTTCGACCGCGGCTTCTGGCTGGCCGAGGCGGCGCGCGCGGACTGCGAGGCCGACCCGGCGCACCGCTTCGCCTGCACGATGCTGCTCTCGCGACGTCTGTACCCCGACGCTCCCAACCACCGCCTGGGCACGCTGGCCGACTGGCACGGCCTGCCGAAGAGCGGCCGTGCCCACCGCGCCTTGGCCGACGCCGAGGTGACGGCGCACCTGCTGCTGCGCCTGCAGGCCGACCTGCGCGAGCGCCATGCGGCGCTGCTGGTGGACTGCGGCGGCGAGCCCGGCCACGACGCCCTGTGTGCGCTGCAGCGGCTGTCGCGCCGCGAGATCGCGAGGTTCAGCGCGGCGGCCGTGTCAGCGCCGTGATGGCGATCGAGCCTTCCTTCGTGAAGCGCACCGCGCCGAAGGCGCCGCCGGCCAGCTTGCCGCGCAGCACGTAGGGCACGGCCTCGCGCGGGGCGCCGTCGGCGAACATCAGTGCCTGGCGCACCGCGTTCATCGCCGAGATGCTCACCGGCACCACCAGCACCGTCTCGCCGTAGCGCGGCACGCTGCCGCGCTGGTCGCTGACGCCGGTGGCCAGCGTCCTGCCGTTGACCTCGAGCTCGAGCGCGGTGCCGTCGTACTCCACCGCGCCGTCGTTCGGGTTCTGCACGCGCAGCTTGACCGCCAGGCGCAGCTCCAGCCCCTGGCCCTCGATCGGCTCGATGCCGACCAGCTCCACGCGCAGCGGGTCGCGCCCAGGCAGGGCAGCGCAGCCGACCATCAGCAGGGTCAGCAGGGCGGCGAGGGCGAGCGTGAGCAGGCGCATGGAACGGCCTCCAGGTGCGACAGGTGACGCTGCCGAGTATGCGCCCGCGCCCGATCGAACCCGGGTGACCGATTGATTCAGTTCAACACGCGGCGTGCCCAGCGGCCTACGATGGGGTCGTTGATTGCCGAGGGCCTGCCATGAAGTCGCTGAAAGCCACGCTGAACACCCCGCCGGAGCCCGGCTTCGACGAGGCCTCGCTGGCCGACGCCTCGCTGCCCGACGCCGGCAGCGTCGTGCGGCACCCCGATGGCTACTACTGGATCGCGCCCGACGGCCACCAGGAGTTCGGTCCTTTCGCCACTGCCGAAGAGGCGCTGGCCGACATGAACGCTGGCAGCGACGAGGCGCCCGAACCCGGCGAGACGCTGCAGGAGGCCGAGCAGGAGCTGGGCCTGGCCGACTGGGTCGATGCCGACACCGGCGAGCTGGCCGAAGGCACCGGCACGCGCCTCGAGGATCACTGAGGCGAAGCGTCAGCGCGTCGCCATCCGCAGCGGGATGCGGCGCCGGCCGAAGCCGCCGGCGGCGGTCCCGAAGCGACCGGCCAGCGCGGTGCCGCAGTGCGGGCAGGCGCCGGCGGCGTCGAGTTCATAGCGCGTGACCGCGTGCCAGTCGCGCTCGATCAGTGCCGCCCCGCAGCCGCTGCACGAGGTGGTGCCGCCCTCGCGGTCGTGCACGTTGCCGGTGTAGACGTGCAGCAGGCCGTTGCCCAGCGCGATGCGGCGCGCGCGCTGCAGCGTGGCGCGCGGCGTGGGCGGCACGTCGGTCATCCTGTAGTCCGGGTGGAAGGCGGTGAAGTGCAGCGGCACGGCGCGGCCGAGGTGATCGGCGATCCAGCGCGTCATCGCGTCCAGCTCCGCGTCGCCGTCGTTCTGGCCCGGGATCAGCAAGGTGGTGATCTCCAGCCAGCAGCCGCTGTCGTGCACGATGTGCTGCAGCGTGTCGAGCACCGGCGCGAGGTGGGCGCCGGTCTGCTGGAAGTAGAAGGACTCGGTGAACCCCTTCAGGTCGACGTTGGCCGCGTCCATCTTCGCGTAGAAGGCGCGGCGCGGCTCGGCGTGCATGTAGCCGGCCGTCACCGCCACCGTCTGCACGCCGAGGGCGTGGCAGGCGTCGGCGGCGTCCATCGCGTACTCGGCGAAGATCACCGGGTCGTTGTAGGTGAAGGCCACGCTGGTGCAGCCGCTGTCCCGCGCGGCCCGCGCGATGGCCTCGGGCGAGGCGGCGTCCATCAGCCGATCCATCTCGCGGCTCTTGGAGATGTCCCAGTTCTGGCAGAACTTGCAGGCGAGGTTGCAGCCCGCGGTGCCGAACGAGAACACCGCGCTGCCCGGGTGGAAGTGGTGGAGCGGCTTCTTCTCGATCGGGTCGATGCAGAAGCCCGAGCTGCGGCCGTAGGTGGTCAGCACCATCGCGTCGCCCTGCTCACCTGTTCCTCGGGCACGCACGAAGCACAGGCCGCGCTGGCCCTCGTGCAGCTTGCAGTCGCGCGGGCACAGGTCGCACTGCAGCCGGCCGTCGTCCAGCCGGTGCCACCATTGCGCCGGGTGCGTGCCGTCGACGGCCTCGTCGCGCGCGCTCACGGCCGAGCCTCCCCGAACTTGCGCACGCGGTAGCGCGCCAGGCGCAGCGCCTCGGCCCAGAAGTCCTCCGGCAGGCCGGCCTTGCGCTTGAGCGCGGCGAGGAAATCCGCCGGCGCGGGCAGCTGCTCCCACACCTGCGGCAGGAAGGTGGCGTGGCGGCCGCGGTACTCGAGGACCACGCCGTCGACGCCGGGCTGCAGGGCGCGCAGTGCCGCGGCCTCGCTGGACGCAGCGATCGGTTCGCTCGCGCCCAGCAGCGAGACCTCGATCTCGAGCGTGTCGAACTCCCAGGCCGCCAGCGGCGCGAAGCGGCTGTCGCGGAAGGCGGCGGCGAGCGCGTGCAGGCGCACGTCGTGCGCCAGCGGGCGCCGGGCCTCGAGCGTGCCGATGCAGCCGCGCAGCTCGCCGCCGCGCCGCAGCGTCACGAAGGTGGCTCCGGGCTCGTCCAGCGCGTGGTGGCCCGGCTCCGGGCGGGTGGGCAGGCCCAGTGCGTCGGCGATGGCGTTGCGGGCGCGGGCAAGCAGCGCCGCGCCGAGTGGATCGGGTGACTCGAAGGCCACCGCGGCATAGCCGACCACACGGGTGCGGTCACCCGCGGTGTCGCCGGAGTTGCGCAGGTCGAGCAGGCGCGGCAGCAGGCCGTGCGCTTGCGCCGCCAGCAGCGCGCCGCTCAGCGGCGTGGCGCCGCAGGCCTGGGCATGCGTCAGCGCGGGGTCGAGGCGCAGCACCTGGTCGATCGTGGCGCCGTCCTGCGCCCGCGCTTGCGCATAGGGAAGGTAGTGCGACAGGTCGGAGCTGATGAGGATCAACGTCTCGTCGCCGCCCCACAGCCGCTCGATCACCTCGGCCACCTCCTCGGGCGTGGCGTGGCCCACCACCAGCGGGACCAGGGCGAAGTCGCCCAGCACGGACTGCAGGAACGGCAGCTGCACCTCCAGCGAATGCTCGGCGGCGTGGGCGTCGTCGCGCCGGCTCAGCTGCGGCAGATCGGTGAGGGATGCAATCGCCGCCTGGTCGACGGCCACGCGGCCGAGCGGCGTCTCGAACGCCGAGACGGTCGGCGCCGCCAGGCCGCGCAGCGCCACCCGGTGCGCCGGACCGAGCAGCACGACGCGGCGGATGCGTTCGCGCGCGCCAGCCAGCGCGGCGTAGGCGTGCCCCGCGACCGGTCCCGAATACACGTAGCCGGCATGCGGAACGAGCAGCATCTTCGGCACGATCTCCGTCGGTGCCGCGTCCACGGCGGCGAGCGCGCCGTCGATCTGCGCGCGCAGCACGGCCGCCTGGCCGGGGTAGAACTGGCCGGCGACGACAGCGGGGCGGACGGTGGACGGTGTCATGGCGGTCTCCTGCTGCGCACGTGGGCACGGGCGGCGCAGGATCAAGGGTGGGCGGCCGATTTCAGAGTCGGCTCACCAGGGCCGCGCAGCGGCGCGCCACCGTGGCGCGGTCGGCGTCGGTGTCCAGGCGCAGCGCGGCTTCCTCGGAGGCTGGGATTTCGCAGACGCGCAACTGCAGGGAGAGCACCTCCTGCCCGGCGTCGGAGGCGTCCTGGCCTTGCGCGGCGCGGCGGGCGAGGCGCTCACGCAGCACCGCTTCCGGAGCCACGCACTCGACGAGGCGGAACTCGGCGCCGTGCGCCGCAGCGAGGGCACGCAGGGCGTCGCGCTCGTGACGGCGCAGCGCCGCCGCGTCGACGATCACGTTCAGCCCGGCCGAGAGCAGCGTGCCGGCGAGCGTGCCCAGGCGCGCGTAGGTGCGCAGGGTCATCGCGCTGCCGTAGAGCGCGCCGGTCTGCTCCGGCGTGGGGCGCGCCGTGGCCGCCAGGCCGGCCAGCCGCTTGCGCTCGACGTCGGAGCGCACACGCACCGCGCCGAGCCCCTGCAGCAGCTCCAGCGCCACGGTGCTCTTGCCCGATCCCGACAGGCCGCAGGTCAGCAGCAGCAGCGGCCGCGGGCGGCGCAGGTGGGCGAGCTCGCCGGCCACGCGCAGGTCGCGCTGCAGCGCGGCATCGTCGCCGCGGATCGCCGCCACCTGGGCGCGCACCAGGGCGCGGTAGACGGCGAAGAAGGGCAGCAGCGCCAGCCCGGCGAAATCGCCGCCGCGTTCGGCATGGCCGCTGGCGAAGCGCCAGGCGCCGCGCGGCAGGCCGTGGCGCCACAGGTCCATGAAGACGAAGGCAGCGTCGGCCATCGTGTCGGTGTGGCGCAGCGCCGGGTTGAACTCGATGCCGTCGAAGGGCAGCGGCTCGCCGTCGATCCGCACGATGTTGCCCAGGTGCAGGTCGCCATGGCCCTCGCGCACGAAGCCCTGGGCGCGGCGCAGCGCCAGCAGCGACGCGATGCGCTCGAACTCGCGTTCGGTCCAGTCGTGCAGGTCCGGCGGGGCTTGCCCGCCGAGCGCGGCGAAGTTGGCCCGCGCCCAGGCCCGCACGCCGTCGGGCGCACCCCAGGCCGCCGGCGAGGCCGGCAGCGCGGCGTGGAAGTCGGCCACGCAGCGAGCGAGTGCGTCGATGTCGGCATCGCCCAGCGCGCCGCGCGCGGCGAGTCGGTCGAGCAGCTGCTCGTTGTCGAAGCGGCGCATGCGCAGCAGCCAGTCGATCGCCCCTTCGCTGTCGTCTGGCCCGCCGATGCGCGGCGATTCAGGCGAACCCAGCACCGGCCGCACCTCGAGGTAGAGCTGCGGCGCGGTGCGCCGGTTCAGGCGCAGCTCCTCCTCGCAGTCGCGCCGGCGCGCCGCGGCGCTGGCAAAGTCGAGGAAAGGCAGGCTCAGCGGCTTGCGCAGCTTGTCGGCGAAGCTCCCGTGCAGCAGCAGCGTCGAGATGTGCGTCTCGATGCGCTCGGTCTGCGGCCCGAGCGTCGCCTGCAGCGCCGCCACCATCGTGCGGTGCTGCTCGGGCGTCAGGTCGCGGGCCGTGTCCACCCGCGCGAGGTTACAGCCCGCTGCGGGTGAAGCGCGCGACGATGCCGGCAAACTGTGCCGGCCATTGACGGATCGCAGTGTCGTCGCCCTCGAACACCCGCTTCAGGAAGGCCACCGACAGCGCGCGCGTCGCCTCCTTGACCTGCGGGTTGAGCGTGGCGCCGCCGGTGCCGCGCCGGTCGGTGAAGATGCTGTGCGAGCCGCCCTCGAACACCGCCAGCGCCTTGGCACGGCTGCCGGTGGCCTCGAACACGCTGACGCGGTCCTGCGCATCGGAGTAGTAGCCGGGGATGCGGATCACGTCTTCGGTGGCGGTGACGTGCAGCGTCGGCACGGTCACGTGGGCGAGGATGCCCGCCGGATCGCTCTCGCCGTAGAACGGCGGGGCCGACAGCACGATGGCCGCCTTGATGCGCGGGTCGCGGAAGTCGACGCTGCGCCCCTGGCGTTCGAGCTTCGCGCCGGCGGCCAGCAGCGTGGTGTTGGCGCCGTAGGAATGCCCGGCGGCGACGATGCGCGTGGCGTCGAGGCGTGGTGCCAGCGGCCCGGCCAGCAGCGTGTCGAGCGCGAAGCGCAGGTCGAGCACGCGGGCGATCGCCTCGCCGTCCTGGGCCGCACCCTGCAGCCGATCGACCAGCGCGAACGGATTGCCGCCCCACAGGCTGCGGTCGCTGCCCACGTGCTGCAGGTGCAGGCTGGCGTAGCCCTGCGCCGCCCAGTGCTCGCCGAGGTAGCGGTAGCCCATGCGCGAGCCGCCGATGCCGTGCGAGAACACCACCAGCGGCACCGGCCGCGCGGCGTCGGCCTGCGCCGGCAGGTACAACCGCACCGGCACCGGGCGCTGGCGCGCGTCGTCGTGCCAGTCGAAGTCCAGCGTGGTGAAGCCGGCGCTGCCGTCGGCCCAGGCCGTGGGTGTCAGCGCGGCCGACAGCAGCAGCGCGAAGCAGGCGCGCCGCTTCACGACTGGGCTCCCGCCGCCGGCAGCGCAGGCGCCGTGGGGCGGCGCCGGTGCGCGAGCCGGCCGAACCACTGCACCAGGTCATCGACGAAGGTGAACACCACCGGGATCACCAGCAGGCTGAGGAAGGTGCTGGTGATCAGGCCGCCGATCACGACGATGGCCATCGGCGCGCGGAAGCTCGGGTCGACGCCGATGCCCAGCGCGATCGGCATCATGCCGGCGCCCATCGCGATGGTGGTCATCACGATCGGCCGTGCGCGCTTGCGGCAGGCGTCGAGCAGCGCCTCCCATCGGCTCAGGCCGTGCTCGCGGCGCGCCAGCACCACGTAGTCGATCAGCAGGATCGAGTTCTTCGTCGCGATGCCCATCAGCATGATCAGGCCGATCATCGACGGCATCGACAGCGACGACTGGGTGACGAACAGCGCCAGGAACGCGCCGGGGATGGACAGCACCAGCGCGGCGAGGATGGTCACCGGCTGCACGAAGTCCTTGAACAGCAGCACCAGCACCACGTAGATACAGAGGACCCCGGTGGCCATGGCCAGGCCGAAGCTGGCGAACAGCTCGGCCATCGCCTCGGCGTCGCCCACCGAGGTCTGCATCACGCCCGGCGGCAGGTTCTTCAGCGAGGGCAGCGCCAGCGCCGCCTGCTCGACCTCGCCCAGCGGCTGGCCGTTGAGCTCGATCTCGAAGTTGATGTTGCGCATGCGGTCGTAGCGGGCGATCTCGGCCGGGCCGGAATCGAGCGCCAGCGTGGCGACGTTGGACAACGGCACCGGTCCGCGCGCGCCGGGCACCGGCAGCCGCGAGAGCAGGTCGAGGTCGGCGCGCGCGTCTTCGGCGAGCTTGACCACCACCGGCACCTGGCGCTGGCTGAGGTTGAGCTTGGGCAGGCCCTGGTCGTAGTCGCCGTTGGTGGCGATGCGCAGCGTGTCGGCGATGGACTGCGAGGTGACGCCGAGGTCGGCGGCGCGGGCGAAGTCGGGCCGCACGATCAGCTCCGGCCGCACCAGGCTGGCGGTCGAGGTGACCGCGCCGATGCCGGGGATGGTGCGCAGCTCGCGCTCCACCTGCGCGGCGTGCTCGCCGAGCACGCGGCCATCTTCGCCGGCCAGCACCAGCACGTACTTCTCGCTCGAGGCGCCGAGGCCCACCTTGACGCGCGCACCGGGCAGCACCGCCAGCGCCTCGCGCAGCTGGCCCTCGATGTCCTGCTTCGACAGGCCCGGGCGGTCGTTGCGGTGCGTCATGTTGATCGTCAGCACGGCCTTGCGCACCTCGGGCACGCCGCCCGCCGCGAAGGGGTCCGAGCCTGCGGCGCCGCCGCCGATGGCGGTGTAGACCAGCTTCACGTGCTCGTTCTTCTCCACCAGCGCGCGCGCCTGCTCGGCGGCGGCGTAGGTCTCCTTCAGCGTGCTGCCCGGCGGCAGCGTCACCGTCACCTGCGTCTGCGACAGGTCGTCCGGCGGGATGAAGCCGGTGGGCAAGAGCGGCACCAGTGCGAACGAGCCGACGAAGAACACGGCCGCACCGAGCAGCGTGAGGAAGCGGTGCTTGAGGCACCACTTCGCCCAGCCGAGGTAGGTCGTGATCCAGCGCGGCTCCTTCTCCTCGTGCTTCGGCGACTTGAGGAGGTAGGCCGCCATCATCGGCGTGAGCATGCGCGCCACCACCAGCGAGAAGAACACCGCGATGGCCGCCGTCCAGCCGAACTGCACGAAGAACTTGCCGGCCACGCCGCTCATGAAGGCGGTGGGCAGGAACACCGCGATCAGCGTGAAGGTGGTGGCGATCACCGCCAGGCCGATCTCGTCGGCCGCCTCCATCGCCGCCTGGTAGGGCGTCTTGCCCATGCGCAGGTGGCGCATGATGTTCTCGATCTCGACGATGGCGTCGTCGACCAGGATGCCGACCACCAGCGACAGGCTGAGCAGCGTCACGACGTTGATCGTGAAGCCCATCATCCACATCACGAAGAAGGTCGGGATGGCCGACAGCGGCAGCGCCACCGCCGAGACGAAGGTGGCGCGCCAGTCGCGCAGGAACAGCCAGACCACCAGCACCGCCAGCAGCGCGCCCTCGTAGAGCAGCTTCATCGAGCCGTCGTAGTTCTCCTGCACCGGGTCGACGAAGTTGAAGGCCTCGGTGATGGTGATGTCGGGGTGCTCGGCCTTGAGCTTGTCGAGCGCTGCGCGCACGCCGTCGGTGACCTCGATCTCGCCGGCGCCGCGCGAGCGCACGATCTCGAAGCCGACCACCGGCTTGCCGTTGAGCAGCGCGGCCGAGCGCGGCTCGGCCACGGTGTCGTGCACATTGGCCACCTGGTCGAGGCGGATGCGCCGGCCGTCGGACAGCGCCACTTCCATCGCGGCGAGCTGCTCGGCCGATTGCACCGTGGCGATGGTGCGCACCGACTGCTCGGCGCCGCCGAGGTCGGCGCGGCCGCCGGAGGCCTCCTGCTGCACGCTTTTCAGCTGGCGCGAGATGTCGGCGGCGGTGGCGTTGAGCGCCAGCAGCCGCGCCGGGTCGAGCTCGACGCGCACCTCGCGCGAGACGCCGCCCACGCGCGACACCGCGCCGACGCCGCGCACCGCCAGCATGGCCTTGGTGACCTGGTTGTCGACGAACCACGACAGGGCCTCGTCGTCCATCTGCGCGGAGGCGACCGTGTAGGTGAGGATGGGCGTGCCGGCGAGGTCGACCTTCTTGATGACCGGGTCGCGCAGGTCGGCCGGCAGGTCGGAGCGCACCCGCGAGACGGCGTCGCGCACGTCGTCCACCGCCTCCTGCGGCGCTTTCTCGAGGCGGAACTCGGCGGTGATCGAGACGGTGCCGTCCTGGATCGTCGTGTACTGGTGCTTGAGCCCCTGCACCGTGGCCAGCGAGTTCTCGATCTTGCGCGCCACCTCGGTCTCCAGCTGGCCCGGAGAGGCGCCGGGCAGCGAGGCGGTGATCGAGACCATCGGCAGGTCGATGTCGGGGAAGTTCTGGATCTTCATCGACTGGAAGCCGATCAGGCCCGCCAGCGTGAGCATCAGGAACAGCAGGATGGACGGGGTCGGGTTGCGGATCGACCAGGCCGAGACGTTGATCGCCATGGCGTGCGCTCCTTACTTCGAAGCCGTCTGCTGCGCGGCGGCGGGGGCCGCCTCGACCACGCGCACCAGGTCGCCGTCGCCTAGGAAGCCGCCGCCGGAGGCGACCACGCGCACGTTCTTGTCCAGCCCGCCGGTGATCTCGACGCGGTCGGCCCAGCGCCGGCCGGTGCTCACCTTCACCTGCCGCACCTTGGAGTCGGGCCCGACCTGGAGCACGTAGCTGAAGCCCTCGCGCAACAGCACCGCGCTCTGCGGCAGCGACAGGCCGGGGGCCTGGCCGATGGCGAACTCGCCGCGCGCGAACATGCCGGCGCGCGCCGTGCCGGGCTGCGGCAGGTCGACGTAGACGATGCCGTTGCGCGTGGCCGGATCGACGGTCGGCGCGACCATGCGCACGGTGCCGACGATGGGCGTGCCGCCGGCCGGCGTCACCGCGGCAGCGAAGCCCGGCTTGAGTTGCGCCAGATCGGCCGCGGCCACCTCGGCGCGCCACTCCAGCCGGCCGCCGCGGATCAGGCGGAACAGCTCCTGGCCGGCCGGCAGCACGGCGCCCACGGTGGCGCTGCGCGCCGAGATCACGCCGTTGTCGGGCGCCAGCACCTGGGTCTGCGCCAGGCGCAGCTGCTGCGTTTTCGCCGCCGCCCGCTGCGCTTCCAGGCGCGCCTGCGCGGTGCGCTCGGCGGTGAGGTACTGGTTGATGGCCTGGGCCGACAACGCACCGGTGGCCTGCAGCTCGCGCGCCCGCTGGGCGTTGGCGCTGGCCTCGGCCAGCGTGGCCTCGGCCTCGGCGACGGCGGCGCGGGTCTGCGCCAGCTCGGCGGCGATGGTGTCGGCGGCGAAGGTGGCGAGCACCTGGCCGCGCTTGACGACATCGCCCACGTTGACGCGCACCTCGGCCAGGCGCAGGCCGTTGGCCTCGGTGCCGATGCTGGCTTCCTGCCAGGCGGCGACGTTGCCATTGGCGGCGATCCTCAGCGGCACGGTGGAGGCTTGCGGCGTGGTGACGGTGACGGTCAGCGCCGGCTTGGCCGGGGCGGCGGTGTTCTTGTCGGCGGGCTTGTCGGCCGCGTGCACGGCCAGCGTGACGACGAGGGCGGTCAGGGCCACGGCGATCGGCGTGGCGACGAGCAGGAGGCGAGTGGAGCTGGGCATGGTGGTGAGTCCAGTGGTGGCGTCGGGCTTCGTGGGCGGTCGGCCGGTGTCGTTCAGCTGCGGGGTGGGGCTTCGGTCTGCGCCTGGGCGGGCTCGCCGGCCGTCCAGCCGCCGCCGAGCGATCGGTAGAGAGAGATCCAGGCGGCGACGCGTTCGCGCTGCAGTTCGATCAGCGCGGCCTGCGCGGCCACGGCGCTGCGGCGGGCGTCCTCCAGCTCGAACAGGCTGGCCAAGCCGCCGCGGTAGCGCGATTCGACGGCGCGGTAGCTGCGCTCGAAGCCTTCGGCGGCGATGCGCGCATCCTGACCGCGTGCCGCCGTGCTCTGCAGCGCGACCAGCGCGTCCTCGACCTCGCGCACCGCTGTGCGCAGCCGCGCGGCGTAGCGAACCACCGCGGCGTCGTAGGCAGCCTGCGCGGCGGCGGTATTGGCGCGGCGCACGCCGCCGTCGAAGATCGGCAGGCTCACGCTGACCGGGCCGATGCTCCACAGCGTGCCGCTGGTGCTGCCACCACCCGTCTCGAACCGCGACGGGCCGATGCTGCCGGCCAGGGCGATGCGTGGGTAGCGCTGCGCGCGCGCCTGGCTCACGTCGGCCAACGCGGCGGTGAGCTCGCGCTCGGCGGCGGCCAGGTCGGGCCGCTGCGCCAGCACCTGGGCCGGCACGGCGGCCACACCGAGTTGGGCGGGTTGGGGCAGCGAGGCCTTGCGCGGCTGCAGCTGCGTGCGCAGTTCGGGTTCCGGCAGCGCCGTCAGCGCCACCAGCGACTTCACCGCCAGATCGCAGGCGGCACGCTGTTGCGTGAGCGTGGCGTTGCCCTGCGCGGCACTGGCGCGGGCGAGGTCGGCGCTGGCCGGGGCCTGGAAGCCGGCCTTGGCGGAGAGTTCGGTCAGCCGCGCGGTCTCGGCGCGCGAGGCGGCGTCGAGCTCGGTCTGCGCGAGCTGGGCCTCGCAGGCGCGCAGCGCCAGGTAGGCCGAGGCGGTCTCGGCGGCCACCGAGATGCGCGCGTCGTGCCAGGAGGCCTGCGCGCCTTCCAGCCGGGCCTGGGCGGCGTCGCGGCCGGCGCGGCCGCCGCCGAACAGGTCGATCTCCCAGGCGGCCTGCAGGCTGGCACCGGCGCTGGTGCCCACCGGCGTGGCGAGGTCGAAGCGGCCGCGCGCGGCCTGCGCAGTCGCATCGAGCGTGGGTCCGAGGGCGGCGCCGCCGGCCACGCGCGCCGCGCGGGCCTGTTCGATGCGCGCGCGGGCGTCGGCCAGCGTCGGGCTGGCGGCCTGTGCGGCGTCGATCAGCCGGGGCAGCAGCGGGTCGTCGAACTGCTGCCACCACTGGCGCAGCTCGGCGCCGGGGTCTGCGGCCGGCAGCGGGGCCTGCCACTGCGCGGCGGGTGTCGCAGCAGACGCGACCGGGGCGCTGGCGTCGAAGCTGGCGCAGCCCGCCAGGGTCAGCGCGGCGGCCAGGGCCGCCAGCCGCGCGGCGCGCTGGCGGGTGAGGAGTGTCGTGCGGTTCATGCTTCTTGTTCTCCCTTCGTGGGGACGCGTCAGCTGCGCCGCCGCCGCACCTCGGCGGCGACCATGGCTTCGGCGTACATCACCAGCGTGTCGAGCCAGCGGTCGAGGGCATCGGGCGTGCTGTTCAGCGTCGGGGCGATGGCGTCGGTCACGTCACGGCCGACGTGCAGGTGCACGCCCAGCGCCGACACGCACACCGCCAGGCGCTGGATCTCGTCGTCGGGCTGCGCCACGCCGACGTGGCGGCACAGCACCTTCACCAGCGCCTCATGCATCGGGCGGATGCCCTGGTCGATCTCCTCGGCCCACAGGCCGGTGGGCTCGAGCATCTCGCGCATGTGCAGCTTCATGCACAGCGTGGTCAGTTCTCCTTGCTTGAGCGGTTCGAGGAAGCCGAGGTAGAAGCCGCGCAGCGCCTCGCGCAGGTCCATCGCCTCGTTGCCGTAGCGACGAATCTCGTCCTCCGGTTTCGACTGCAGGTCGAAGAACACGGCGCGGTACAGCCCCGCCTTGTCGCCGAAGTAGTACTTGATGGCGGCGAGGTTGGTGCCGGCAGCCTCGGCGATCTCGCGCGTCGAGGTCTTGGCGAAGCCCTGGTGGGCGAACAGGTTCAGCGCGGCGTGCAGCAGCCGCTCGCGCGCCGCCTCGCCGTCGGCACGGGCGGCGCGCGGCGGGCGGACGGGGTTGATCTCGGTCATGCCGGCGATGCTAGCCGGCAAATCAATCGTTTGATTGAAGTCGAGGTTTAATGACCGACTGGTCAGCAGGGACTTCGGGTTCCCCCGGGGGTGTCCCTCCGCGGCGTCGGCAGCTGCGTCAAAGCGGCAAGGCCACCTGCCGGCCGGCCGGCGAGCGCCGCATCAGCACGGCATGCGGCACGTAGCCGCGCGATTCGAGGTTCCAGCCGTCGGTGGCGTTGTCGGTGTCGATCTGCTCGATGCGCTGCGTCGCCAAGTGCTTTGCGGCTGCACGTGAAAGCAGGTCTTCACATTGGCTCGGTGTGAGCAGGCGGGCGAAGGCCGTCCAGCGCTTCATCACCAGCGGGTTGCGCCAGGCGTCTTCCACCGCCCAGCGCGCACGCATCGGCTCGTCGGTGCGGCCGGCCTCGAGCACGCGCGGCAGCAGCGCGTGGAAGAACATCTGGAAGGCGCGCCGCGCCGGCTTGCCCGGCAGCAGGGCGTCGAAGCGGGCGATGCGCTGGCTCCAGCCGGGCGTGAGCAGCTGGCGGCTGACGAAGGCCTGCAGCGCCTGCACCGGGTTGAACAGGCGCAGCCGGTTCGGCGGCAGCACCAGCATCGGCAGGGCACTGGCCTCCTCGTGCGTCAGCGGCTCGACGAAGCTGCACAGCACGGCCACGCGGGCCCACTGCGGCACGGTGAGGCCGCCGCCGGCGGGCGAACCGGCGGCTTCCAGGTCGCGCACGATGCGCAGCGCATCGCGGAAGCCGTTCGCCGCCTTGGCGTGGTTGGCCTGGGTGGACATCATGGCCAGGTTGCCGGCGGCGTAGCCGGCGTCGTTGCGCACCCGGTCGACCGAGGCGTCGCTGGCCTCCAGCGTGGCGCTGGAGAGTTGCATGCGGGTGATCGGGCAGTGGCTCACCTCGATCTGCTGCAGGTGATTGGGCGTGACCTGCACCAGCTCGACGCTGCGGCCGCGCAGCCAGGCGTGCAGGCGCAGCTGCAGCCACTTGCGCACGTGGCGGCTGGGCAGCAGGGTGCGCCGGCCGAAGGCGGCCTGGCCGGCCAGCAGGCCGTGGCGCAGGCTGGAGGGCTGCAGGTCGTACGGCGCCTGCGGCGTCATGCCGTGGTGGGCGTAGTCCCAGCCGAGCTCGAAGCCGATGTGCTCGTGGGTGGTCAGCGTGGTGGCGGGGAAGAGTTCGTGGGTGAAGGCGGTGGCCATGGTGCGTTCCTCGGTGCGCTCCGCGGGCTGCGGCATGGAGGGCAGTCTCGCGGCGGGGTGGCTCAGGGCGTGAGCCACCCTGGCCCATCGAGCTCGGGGTAAGCTCGGGCCGCCTGGCTCATCTGGTGAGCCACCCTTCCACTACACGTCGGCGATACGCCCCCCATGGACCGCACCGAACGCTTCTACAAGATCGAGATGCTGCTCAAGAGCCGCGGCAGCGTGAGCTTCGCGGCGCTGCGCGAGGAGCTCGGCGTGTCGCCGGCCACGCTCAAGCGCGACCTGCAGTACCTGCGCGACCGGCTGCACGCGCCGATCGTCTACGACGCCTTCGACAACGGCTACCGCTTCGACCACGGCGCGCCGGGCGGCGGCCGCCACGAGTTGCCGGGGCTGTGGTTCAGCGAGCATGAGATCCACGCGCTGCTGACCATGCACCAGCTGCTCGCCGGGCTGGACGACGACGGCGTGCTGTCGCGCCACCTGCAGCCGATGCTCGAGCGGCTGCAGGGCCTGCTCGGCGGCGACGCGGCGGAGTCGCGCGAGCTGATGCGCCGCATCAAGGTGATCGGCACCGCGCGGCGCCGCGTGCCCAGCCGCTGGTTCGAGCGGCTCGGCAGCGCGCTGGTGCAGCGCCGCCGCGTGGGGCTGCGCTACTTCAAGCGCAGCGAGCGGCGCGAGAGCGAGCGCGAGGTGTCGCCGCAGCGCCTGGTGCACTACCGCGCTACCTGGTACCTCGACGCCTGGTGCCACGCCAGCGACGGCCTGCGCCGCTTCGCGCTCGACGCGGTGCGCGGGGCCGAGGTGCTGGAGGCGAAGGCGAAGAGCGTGCCGGTGCGCGAGCTGGAGGCCGCGCTCGATGCCGGCTACGGCATCTACGGCGGCGGCGACGCGAAGGTGAAGTGGGCCACGCTGCTGTTCACGGCCGAGGCCGCGCAGTGGGTGGCCAACGAGGAGTGGCACCCGCAGCAGAAGTCGCGCCACCTCGCCGACGGCCGCTACGAGCTGCAGGTGCCCTACGCCGACGCCACCGAGCTGGCGATGGACATCCTGCGTCACGGCGACAGCGTGCGGGTGACCGGCGACAAGGCGCTGGCCGCGGCGATCGCGCAGCGCCTGCGCAGCGCCGCGGCGCAGTACGCTTGAGTCCTTCCCAAGACAGGAGCGCGGCATGAAGGCCATCTGGAACGGCGTGGTGATCGCCGACAGCGACGACACCGTGGTGGTGGAGGGCAACCACTACTTCCCCGAGGCGAGCCTGAAGCGCGAGTACACGACCTTCAGCAACCATCGCAGCAGCTGCGCCTGGAAGGGGCAGGCGCATTACCTCAGCCTGCTGGTCAACGGCGAGATGAACCCGGATGCGGTCTGGTTCTACCCCGAGCCCAGCGAGGCGGCGAAGGAGATCAAGGGCCGCGTCGCCTTCTGGAAGGGTGTGAAAGTCACCGAGTGACAAATCGGTGCGTCTCGCTAGCATGGTTCTTGCGGCGCCGTTCCACCCACGCGGCTGCCGAACCCCTCCCTCACGAAGGAACGAACCGATGCACAAGCTCGCTCTCAGCCTGATCGCCACCACCACCGCTGCAGCCTGCGCGCTGCCGCTGGCCGCCCAGGCCCAATCCACCCTCGACAAGGTCAAGTCCAGCGGCGCCATCACGGTGGCCTACCGCGAGTCGTCGATCCCGTTCTCCTACCTCGACGACAAGGCCCAGCCCACCGGCTTCGGCTGGGAGATCTGCGGGAAGATCGTCGACGAGGTGAAGAAGGCCACCGGCCGCGCCGACCTGAAGGTCAACACCCAGGCGGTGACCTCGGCCAACCGCATCCCGTTGCTGGCCAACGGCACGATCGACATCGAGTGCGGCTCCACCACCAACAACAGCGAGCGCGCCAAGCAGGTCGCCTTCGCGATCAACTACTTCTACACCGGCACGCGCTTCCTGGTGAAGGCCGGCACGCCGGTGAAGTCGCTGGCCGACCTGAAGGGCAAGCAGGTGGTCTCGACCACCGGCACCACCAACTTCAAGATCATCCGCAACCTCAACGAGGAGCAGAAGCTCGGCATCGACCTGCTCGGCGCCAAGGACCACGCCGAATCGGCGCTGATGGTGCAGACCGGCCGCGCCGTGGCCTTCGCGATGGACGACATCCTGCTCTACGGCCTGAAGGCGAGCTCGGCCAACCCGGCCGAGCTGGCGGTGGTGGGCGATGCGATCCAGGTCGAGCCCTACGCCATCATGCTGCGCAAGGACGATCCGGCCTTCAAGAAGCTGGTCGACGACACGCTGGCCAACCTGATGAAGAGCGGCGAGTTCGAGAAGCTCTACAACAAGTGGTTCATGTCGCCGATCCCGCCCAAGGGCATCAACCTGCAGGCACCGATGAGCCAGGAGCTCAAGGACAACCTGAAGGCGCTGTCGGACAAACCCGCGACCTGATGCCTTGATCGTTGTCGAGCCGCTCTCGCGCCACCCGCGCCACCTCGGCTTCATTGCGGCGCTGGTCTACCGCGAGTTCTGGGCCGAGGTGCCCGACGGCATGACCGAGGCCGAGCTCGCCGACGCCTTCGGCGGGCGCGCGGCGCCGGGCCGCGTGCTCGCCAGCCTCATCGCGCTGGAGGGCGACGAACCGCTGGGCTGTGTGCACCTGATCGACAACGACGACCCCTCGCTGCCCGAGCTCTACCCGTGGATGGCGGCGATGGTGGTGGTGCCGCAGCGGCGTGGCCAGGGCATCGGTTCGATGCTGGTGCGCGCGCTGATGCGCGAGGCGAAGGTGATGGGCTTCGAGCAGGTCTGGTTCGGCACCGACGGGCCGGGCTTCTACGAGCGGCTCGGCGCCGTGAAGCACCTCGCCAAAGGGCGAGATTTCTGGATCATGACGCTGCCGCTGGCCTGATCAGAGCCTGAGTGCCAGCCGCGTGCCCTGGTCGATGGCGCGTTTGGCATCGAGCTCGCCCGCCTCGTGGGCGCCGCCGATCAGGTGCACCGGCACGCCGGCCGCGCGCAGCGGCGCCTCCAGCTCGCGCAGCGGTTCCTGGCCGGCGCACAGCACCACCGTGTCGCACTCGATCAGCTGGCCGTCGCTGCGCTTCTCGCCGTAGGTGACGAACAAGCCTTGCGGCGTGATGCGCTCGTAGTTCACGCCGCCGATCATCTCCACCTGCTTCATCTGCAGCGCGGCGCGATGGATCCAGCCGGTGGTCTTGCCCAGCCCCTTGCCGAGCTTGCCGGCCTTGCGCTGCAGCAGCGTGACCTGGCGCGCCGGCGGCGCGGGCTGCGGCCGCGTCACGCCGCCACGCACCTCGGCCGGATCGGCCACGCCCCACTCGGCGAGCCACTCATTCAGGTTCAGCGTCGGCGAGTGGCCCGCCGGCGTCACGAGGAACTCGGCCACGTCGAAGCCGATGCCGCCGGCGCCGACGATGGCCACACGCTCGCCGACCGGCTTGCCGTACAGCAGCACGTCGATGTAGCTCAGCACGTTCGGCCCGTCCTGGCCGGGAATCTTCGGGTCGCGCGCGGTCACGCCGGTGGCGAGGATCACGCCGTCGAGCTTCTGCGCGGCCAGCGTGGCCGCCTCGGCCCGCGTGGACAGGTGCAGCTGCACGCCGGTGGCCGCGAGGCGCCGCTCGAAGTAGCGCAGCGTCTCGTGGAACTCCTCCTTGCCCGGAATGCGCTTGGCCATGTTGAACTGGCCGCCGATGCGGTCGCTGGCTTCGTACAGGTGCACCTCGTGGCCCCGCTCGGCCAGCGTGGTGGCGGCAGCGAGGCCCGCCGGGCCGGCGCCGACGACCGCATAGCGCTTCTTCGCCGGCGTGCGGTGCAGCACCAGCTCGGTCTCGTGACCGGCGCGCGGGTTGACCAGGCAGCTCGCCAGCTTGAGCTGGAAGGTATGGTCCAGGCAGGCCTGGTTGCAGGCGATGCAGGTGTTGATGTCCTCGCTGCGGCCCTCGCGCGCCTTGCGCACGAAGTCGGGGTCGGCCAGCAGCGGGCGCGCCAGGCTGACCATGTCGGCGCAGCCGTCGGCGAGGATCTGCTCACCCACCTCGGGCATGTTGATGCGGTTGCTGGTGACCAGCGGCACGCTGATGCCCTCGGCACGCAGGGTGTCGCGCATCTTCTTCGTCACCCAGGCGAAGGCGCCGCGCGGCACGCTGGTGGCGATGGTCGGGATGCGCGCCTCGTGCCAGCCGATGCCGGTGTTGATGATCGTCGCCCCCGCCTTCGCGATCGCGCGGGCGAGCGTGACGGCCTCGTCCCACGTGCTGCCGCCCGGGATGAGGTCGAGCATGGACAACCGGTAGATCAGGATGAAGTCCGGCCCCACCGCCTCGCGCACGCGCTGCACGATCTCCACCGCCAGGCGCATGCGGTTCGCGTAGCTGCCACCCCATTCGTCGCTGCGCTGGTTGGTGTGGGTGACGAGGAACTGGTTGATGAAGTAGCCCTCGCTGCCCATCACCTCGACGCCGTCGTAGCCGGCCTCACGGGCGAGCTTCGCGCAGCGCACGAAGGCGCGGATCTGGCGCTCGATGCCACGGGCCGACAGCTCGCGCGGCGTGAACGGCGAGATCGGCGACTGGATGCGCGAGGGCGCCACCGCGAGCGGGTGGTAGCCGTAGCGGCCGGTGTGCAGGATCTGCAGCGCGATGCGTCCGCCTTCGGCGTGCACGGCGTCGGTGACGATCTTGTGGCGCCGCGCCGCCCCGCTGGTGGCCAGCGTGCCGGCGAAGGGCTTGGCCCAGCCCTCGATGTTCGGCGCGAAGCCGCCGGTGACCATCAGCCCCACGCCGCCGCGTGCTCGCTCGGCGAAGAACGCGGCCATGGCGGGAAAGTGCTTGCGCCCGTCTTCCAGCCCGGTGTGCATGCTGCCCATCAGCACGCGGTTGGGCAGCGTGGTGAAGCCGAGGTCGAGCGGGGAGAGGAGGTGCGGATAGGCGCTCATGTGCGCATGCTATCCGGCGCATCGATCGAGCGGCCGCCGCGGGACCGGCTCTGCCGGACCGCTGGCGGCGCCCCCTCGAGGGGGAGGCGCGTGAGCGCCTCCGGGGGTGGGCGATCAGATGCCCAGGATTCGCTTGGCCTCGCCCAGCGCCTTCATCGAGTCGTCGTGCTTGCCGGCCTTGTGGGCGGCTTCGCCGTCGGCGCGCAGCTGCTTCACCTTGGCGGCATCGGCATCGGCGAGCTTCGGGTTGGTGGCCAGCTTGGCGTCGATCGCCTTCATCTCGTTCGGGCAGTTGTGGGCGAACGCGGTGCCGGCGGCCAGCGCCAGCGCGGAGGCGAGGAGGGTCTTTTTCATCGGGAACTCCTGGTTCACGTCGCGGCCAGGATGGGCCGCGCGCGGATTCTGTCCAGGGACCCCAATCCCTGCCGGCGGCAGGGCGGTGCCGCCGCGCTCAGCGGATCTTGCCGAGCAGCGTCTCGACGTTGTCGAGCATGTGGCCCAGGTCGGCCTTGGCCGCGGGCTTGTCGCCCATCTTGGCGGCCAGCTCCTGCTCCATGAAGCACACCGTCATGCGCACGTAGGCGCTGTCCAGCGCCTTGCGCACCGCCGACATCTGGCCGGCGATGGCCAGACACTCCTCGCCCTCCTCGATCATGCGCTGGATGCCGCGCAGCTGGCCCTCGGCGCGCTTGAGGCGGTGCAGCAGGTCGGTGCGGGATTTCTCGTCGTGGAGAACGGCCATGGTGCAGGGCCCCGCGGGTGGCGGGGCGGCAGTCGTGCGATGGGTGGCCATTGTGCGATAGCGGCGCCGCTCACGCAGCGCCGGGTTGCGGCTGAATGGGAATGACCGGCGGGCCTTCCGGCACCAGCAGCGTGCCGGCGCGCAGGCCGCGCACGGTGGCGAAGCTCAGGCCGAGGATCACCAGCGAAGCGAGCGCCAGCAGCGCCACCGCCGGCACCTGCAGCCAGCGGCCGTCGGCGGTGTCGGCCAGGCGCAGCGACAGCACGGCCAGCGCGGCCAGCGGAAAGCTCATGCCCCAGTGCGGGATGCCGAAGGGCAGCGCGACGATGCGCCGCGCCTGCGTGCCCGCCCACAGGGCCTGGAAGAGGGCCATGCCCCAGAGCATCCACACCAGCACCGGGCTGGCGCCGAATTGCAGCGCCGCGGCGCCCACCACCGCGGCCGGCGCGACGAAGATGAAGTAGGTGGGCAGCATGCGATCGGGCGGCATGCCGGCCTGGGCGATGCGCACGAAGTTGAGCACCAGCACCACCGGCCAGAACAGCAGCCCGAGGCCGAACTGCGCCGAGGCCCAGGCCGCGTGGCCGAGCGGCACTCCGGCCAGCGGCGCCAGCACGTTGCCGACGATGGGGATGAACAGCACCGGCGTCACCGCGCCCCAGCTGGGCTTGTGGTTGGGGCCGCCGGCCGGGCCGGCGATCCACTTCGAGAGCACCCACAGCGTGATGCCGAACTGCGCCAGCGACGACACCCACCACAGCGCCTCCGCGCCCGGCGCCGCCGGGCCGAACAGCCCGACGGCGAGGGTGGCCAGCAGCAGCCCGGAGATCGGGATGGCGGCGAAGAAGGTGTGGCGCACCGGATGGCCGAGGTCCTCGCGGATCGCCTCGGTATGGCGCTGCCAGCGCAGCAGCATGCCCGCGGCGAGCGCCACGAAGACCAGCGCGGCCACGGCGGCGGCCACCAGCGCGAGGCCGTGGGCCATCTCGCCCATCACGGGTGACGCGCGATGCCAGGCCAGGGCCAGGCCCGACCAGCCCATGACGATGGCGAACCAGCCGGGAAAGAGGTGCTTGAGCGGAGCGTTGTCGTTCATGGGCGCAAGGCTACTTGAGCACGGCGCCCTGCGCATCGAGCACCGACACGCTCACCGGGATGCCCTGCGCGATGCTCTGCGTGACGGTGCAGTAGGCCTCGAAGCTGGTGATGACACGTTCCAGGTGCTCGAGCGCCTCGGCCGGCACGCCCAGCGTCAGCGTGGCGCGGATGGCCAGCACGCGCAGGCGGCCCTGGTCGTTGCGGCCGACTTCGCAGGTGACCTCGCACTGGATCGGGTCGGGCTTCTGCTTGAACTTCCTCAGCGCGAACAGCAGCGAATCCGACAGGCAGTTGCCCACCGCCGCGGCCAGCAGCTGCATGGGTGACGGGCCGAGGCCGGCGCCCAGCGGCGGCGGCTCGTCGGCCAGCAGAGGACTCAGGCCCGGGCCGAACTGCACCTGGAACTGGTAGTCCTGCTGCTGGACGAGGCGGACGGTGACGTTCTCGCTGGCCATGGTTCGCCTCCGTTCAGCGTGAGCAGGCGGTGCCTTCTTCCTTGAAGCCCAGCTTCTTCAGCAGGAAGCTCGGCGGGCAGAAGCCGGTGAAGCCGGACTGGAACAGGTTCAGGCCCACGAAGGCGGTGAAGGCGAGAAACCAGGGGCTGACGAAGATCGGGCTGCCTTCGACGCCGAGGGCGAGCGAGAGCATCACGAAGAAGCCCGCCATGATGCGGATGGCACGTTCGATGGTCATGGATCGACTCCTCAAGAAAGTTCAGGTTGCGGGGGATTCGAGGCGCTTGCGGTACAGCGCGTAATACAGCACCGGGATGACGACGAGCGTGAGCAGCGTCGAGACGAAGATGCCGAAGATCAGCGAGACGGCCAGGCCGTTGAAGATCGGGTCGTCGAGGATGAAGAAGGCGCCGATCATCGCGGCCAGGCCGGTCAGCGCGATGGGCTGGGCGCGCACCGCGGCCGAGCTGACCACGGCGTCCTTGAAGCGCATGCCCTGCGCCACCTGCAGCTCGATGAAGTCGACCAGCAGGATGGAGTTGCGCACGATGATGCCGGCCAGCGCGATCATGCCGATCATCGAGGTGGCGGTGAACTGCGCGCCGAGCAGCGCATGGCCCGGCATCACGCCGATGATGGTCAGCGGGATCGGCGCCATGATCACCAGCGGCGTGAGGTAGCTGCGGAACTGCGCCACCACCAGCAGGTAGATCAGGATCAGGCCGACGCCGTAGGCCGCGCCCATGTCGCGGAAGGTCTCGTAGGTGATCTGCGACTCGCCGTCCCACTTGATGGCGTACTGGCGGAACGGGTCGCTGGGCTGGCGGATCCAGTATTCGCCCAGGCTGCCGTCGGCCAGGCCGCCGAGCTGGCTGCGGATGGCGAACAGGCCGTACAGCGGCGAATCGACCAGCTTGCGCTCCGTGCCGGCCACCGGCCGCTCGCCGACGTCGCCGAGCACGTAGGTCACCGGCTGAAGGTCCTTGGTGTAGCGCGGCTTGTCGATCACGCCGCGCTCGACGCGCACCAGCTCCGACAGCGGCACGAGTTGCCCGTTGCCCGCGCGCAGCGGCAGTGCCAGCAGCGCGTCCAGTCCGATCTGCTGCTCGCTGGGCAACTGCAGGCGCAGCGGCACCGGGTACTTGCTCTGGCCGTCGTGCAGGTAGCCGGCGTCGGCGCCCGACAGCGCGGCGTTCACCGTCTGCGCGACCACGGCCACCGGGATGCCCAGCGTCTCGGCGCGCTGGCGGTTGATGCGCAGCCAGGCGCGCGGCGCGTCGGCGGCCAGCGTGCTGTCGATGCCGACGATGTGCGCGGTGTCGCCGAAGGCCTTGATCACCTGTTCGGCCACGCGCAGGCGGCCGGCTTCGTCGGGGCCGTAAACCTCGGCGACCAGCGGCGCGAGCACCGGCGGACCGGGTGGCACTTCCACCACCTTCAGCCGCGCACCGGTCTTGGCGGCGATCTGGTCGAGCGCCGGGCGCAGGCGCTGCGCGATGGCGTGGCTCTGCTCGTGGCGGTGCTTCTTGTCGACCAGGTTGACCTGAAGGTCGCCCTGCTCGGCGTCGGCGCGCAGGTAGTACTGGCGCACCAGGCCGTTGAAGGTGATCGGGCTGGCCGTGCCAGCGTAGCCCTGCAGGTCGCGCACCTCGGGCTGCCTGGCGAGGTAGTCGCCCATTTCCTGCAGTGTGGCGGCGGTCTGCTCCAGCGGGGTGCCGGCGGGCATCTCCAGCACCACCTGGAACTCGCTCTTGTTGTCGAAGGGCAGCATCTTCAGCACCACCCACTGCACCACGGCCAGGCCCACCGACAGCATCAGCGCGGCGAGGATGCCGGCCAGCAGCAGCCAGCGCTTGCGCGCGCTGTCGAGGAAGGGGCGCAGCACGCGCTCGGCGATTCGCTGCAGCTTCGAAGGTGCCGACGTTGCAGCCGGTGCGTGGCCCGCGCCGCCGTGCGACTTCATCAGCTTCAGCGCCAGCCACGGCGTCACCGTGAAGGCGATCGCCAGCGACAGCGCCATGCCCAGGCTGGAGTTGATCGGGATGGGGCTCATGTACGGCCCCATCAGGCCGCTGACGAAGGCCATCGGCAGCAGCGCGGCGATCACCGTCAGCGTGGCCAGGATGGTCGGGCCGCCGACCTCGTCGACTGCCTCCGGGATGATGTCGCGCAGCGGCTTGCCCGGTTCGAGCTGCTGGTGGCGGTGGATGTTCTCGACCACCACGATGGCGTCGTCGACCAGGATGCCGATCGAGAAGATCAGCGCGAACAGCGACACGCGGTTGAGCGTGAAGCCCCAGGCCCAGGAGGCGAACAGGGTGGCCGTCAGCGTGAGGATCACCGCCGCCCCGACGATCACCGCCTCGCGCCGGCCCAGCGCCAGACCGACAAGCAGGATGACCGAGCCGGTGGCGAAGGCGAGCTTCTGGATCAGCTTGTTGGCCTTCTCGGCGGCGGTCTCGCCGTAGTCGCGCGTGATGGTGGCCTCCACGCCTTGCGGCAGCACGCTGTTGCGCAGTTCGTCGAGGCGGCCGCGTGCGGCGCGGGCGACGTCCACCGCGTTCTGGCCCGGCTTCTTGGTGACGGTGAGGGTCACGGCCGGCTGCACGCTGCCGGAGGCGGCATCGGAGGCGGCTGCGCCGGGCGTGAACCAGACGTAGCGGCGGGCCTGCCGGGCGCCGTCTTCGATGCGCGCCACTTCGGACAGGCGCACCGGCTTGCCATTGGCCACGCCGACGATCAGCTCGCCCACCTCGGCGGCCGAGCGGAGGAAGTCGCCGGTCTCCACCGTCAGCAGCCGCGGCGCGGCCGATTGCGCGTCGAGCACGGCGCCGGCCGGCATGGCCTGGTTGGCCGCCGACAGCGTGGCCTGCAGCCGGGCGATGTCGATGCCGCGCTCGCGCAGGCGGCCGGGGTCGAGCCAGATGTTCACCGCACGGCCGGGGCCGCCGATGGTCTCGACCTCGCGCACGCCGGAAACGCGCTTGAGTTCGGCCTCCATCGTGTGGGAGACGCGCTCCAGCTCGGCGGCGCTGGTGCCATCGCGCGCCCACAGCGTGACGGCGAGCACCGGCACGTCGTCGATGCCCTTGGGCTTGACCACCGGCGGCAGCACGCCGAGGTTGGCGGGCAGCCAGTCCTGGTTGGCGTTGAGCACGTCGTACAGGCGCACCAGCGCCTCGGTGCGCGGCACGCCGACCTGGAACTGCACCGTCAGCACCGCCATGCCCGGCCGCGAGACCGAGTAGGTGTGCTCGATGCCGGCGATCTGGCCGAGCGCCTGCTCGGCCGGGCGCGCCACCATGTTCTGCACGTCCGCGCTGGAGGCGCCGGGGAAGGCGATCAGCACGTTGGCCATGGTCACGTTGATCTGCGGCTCTTCCTCGCGCGGCGTGACCAGCACGGCGAACAGACCGAGCAGCAGCGCGACGAGCGCGAGCAGCGGCGTCAGCGCGTGGCTCTGGAAGGTGCGGGCCAGGCGGCCCGAGACCCCAAGCGACTTCGTCGTCATCGTCCGGCCCTCACTGCGCGGCGCGCGCGCCCTGCAGGCCGGCGCGCACCGGGTCGGTGGCCACGCGCTCGCCGGCGGCGAGTCCCGCGAAGACTTCCACCCGGCCGGCCGCGGCCGGGCCGACGCGCACCGCGCGCAGCGCGAAGCCCTGCGGCGTGGCCACGTAGACGGCGGTCAGCTCGCCGCGGCGCAGCACGGCCTCGGCGGGGATGCTCGGTCGGGCACCGACCGTGGCCTGCGCCGGCAGGCCGGCAGCGAGCACGCGCAGCGTCTGGCCCGGGCGGGCGGTGTTGGCTTCGGCGGGCAGGTCGAGGCGCCACTCCACCGTCTGCGAGACCGGGTCGGCGGCGGGTAGCAACTCGCGCGCCGTCGGCTTCAGGCTGCGGCCATCGGGCAGCTGCACGGTCACGTCCTTCGCGGCGGCCACGGCGGCGGCGCGCGAGGCCGGCACCTGCACCACGGCGCGCATGCGGCCGGGTTCGTAGAGCGTGACCAGCGCACGGCCGGGCAGGGCGAGGTCGCCGGCTTCGACGTGGGTGGCGCTGACCACCGCGTCGTAGGGCGCCATCACCTCGGCGTTGCCCTGGGCGACGCTGGCCTGACTGCGCGCGGCGCGGGCCTGCTCGAGGCCGGCGCGGGCGGCCTTGAACTGCGTCTCGGCGTTGTCGACGGCGGCCTGGCTGACGAAGCCGTTCTTGAGCAGGTCGCGGTTGCGGTTGAACGCGACCTCGGCATTGCGCGCCTCGGCCTCGGCCTGGGTCACGGCGGCGTCGCTGCGCGCCACGGCGGCGGCGCTCTCGCGGGCGTCGATGCGCACCAGCGGCTGACCGCGCTTGACGATGTCGCCGGCCTTGACGCGCAGGGCGAGCACGTTGCCGCCCACCTGCGCGGTGATGGTGGCCTGGCGCACCGGCTGGAGCACAGCGTCGAAATCGGCCACGCCGCCGAGGCTGGACGAGGCCGCGGCGACGGTGGGCACGGCGGCGGGCTCGGCCGCGCGGGCGCAGCTGACGGCGAACATCGAGGCGACGAGCAGGGCGATGAGCGGTTTCATGGCGGGTGATGCTTGATACGGTGTGGAGTATATACACCATGGGGTATGCGACGCAAGCGACGCCCCACGATCACGCTACTCTCTCGGGGTGAATCCGTCGACCGTTCCGATCAAGGCAGCGCACCAGCGCCGCCTGCGCGAGGTCTGGCGCTCGGCCGGCTGGCCCTGCCAGGACCTGGTCGAGGCCGAACTGCTGGCCGCCGGGCTGCTGGAGCGGGTGCGCGACGCCGCCGGCCGCGAGACGCTGCGCGTGACCGACGCTGGCGTGACGGCACTGGCCGGCGCGCTGCAGAGCAACCGGGCCCGGCGCGGCGCGCACGAGGCGCTGGTCGAGCGCGTGGCCCGCGAGATGATCCGCGCCGGGCGCATCGCCTGGCGCGGCCTGTCCTTGCGCGCCCGGGTCGGCGACGGCGACGAAGGCCGCTGGGTGACCGCCATCCCCGATGTCTTCTCGATCCGCCACACCACGCTGGAAGAGCGGGTGGAGCCGGCTGCGCACGAGATCAAGGTGGCGCGTGCCGACCTGCTGTCCGACCTGCGCCACCCGCACAAGCGGCTGGCCTACCTCGCCCTGTCCAGCCAATGCTGGTACGTGCTCAAGGAAGGCATCGCCGATGCCGAAGAGATCCCGATGGAGTTCGGCGTGATGTTCGCGAGCGACACTGGTGCGCTCGAGGTGGCGCGGCCGGCGCCCCGCCGTGCGATGCGCCTGCCGCTGGCGACCTGGATCGCGCTGGCGAGGGCCCACGCCGAGCCGGCGCTGGACGCCGAGGCGCAGGGCTGGCTGGGCGAAGCGGAAACGCGGCCGCGAGGCAACGCATGACCGAGCACGCTGCGCGCGAGCGCGCCGCGCTGTGGGCCGCGCTCGCGCTGATCCTGTGCTGGGGCGCGAACTTCAGCGTGCAGAAGGAGGTGTTCGCCGCGCTCACGCCGGGCGGCTTCCTGTTCGTGCGCTACCTGATCATGCCGGTGGCGGCGGCGCTGCTGCTGGTGGCGCATTTCGGCATGCGCTGGCCGCGGCTGCCGCGCGGCGAGCTGCTGCAGCTGCTCAAGCTCGGCCTCACCGGCCACCTGCTGCACGTGGGGCTCGTCACCTACGGCATCCACTGGTCGACGGCATTCTCCAGCTCGCTGATCCTGGCGATCGGGCCGGTGTTCACGCTGCTGATCCTGCGCTGGCACGGCACCGAGCGCATGACGCGCGGCCAGGTCGCCGGCGTGGCGCTGGCGGTGGGCGGGGTGCTGGTGTTCCTGTCCGACAAGCTGCTCGGCGCACAGTGGCAGGCCAGCGGCGGCGACCTCACGCTGCTGGTGGCCGCGGCCTTCTTCTCCTACTACACGGTGGCGGCCAAGCCGCTGATCGAGCGCCACGGCGGCGTGGTCGTGATGACCTACGGCACGCTGCTGGGCAGCGCGCCGGTGGTGGCGGTGAGCGCCGCGGCCGGACTGAAGGTCGACTGGGCGGCGGTGCCGCCGATGATCTGGCTGGGCACGCTGTACGCCGTGCTGGTGGCCGCCTTCCTGGGCTGGATGGTGTGGGGCTGGGTCAACGCCGTGCGCGGCGTGGCGCGCACGGCGCCGCTGATGTACCTGATGCCGCCGGTGGCTGCGCTCGTCGCCTGGATCGTCACCGGCGAGCGCTACACGGCGGTCAAGCTGATCGGCGCGGCGATCACGCTGGGCGGGGTTGCGCTGGCGCAATTCGCGTCGAGATCGCGCGCCGACGCGGTGCGCGATTCGGTGCCGCCGGTCGATTGACCTGGGATGGCCCCGCTATGATGCGCGGGCTTCAGGTGCTTCCGGCCGATCCTCGGCCGGTCGTTAAACGGGAAGCAGGTGCCGATGCCGTGAAGGATCGAAGGCCTGCGCTGCCCCCGCACCGGTAAGCGGGTATACGGTCATCTCAGTGCCACTGCGGGCGTCTCGCCCGTGGGAAGGCGATGGCCGCGCTGCAAGCCTCCTTGCAGCGGCCCGCGAGCCCGGATACCGGCCTGCCAAGCGCAGCCGCCGGTCTCCTCACCGAGGCCGGCACATGCCAACAACGCAGCCTGCGGGGACGCTGGCTGCTTGGAGCCTCTCGATGATCCGTTCCTCTCGTCGGCCGTCCGCCTTGCGCGGCCTGGGCCTGCTCGTCTCTTCCACCCTTCCGTTCGTTTCCGTCGCCGCGGAGCCGCAGTCGCTGCAGCCGGTGGTCGTCACCGCGACGCGCCTGCCGCAGCCGATCGACACCGTGCTGGCCGACCTGCGCGTGATCGACGCCGAGACCATCGCCAACGCCGGGCCGATGTCGCTGACCGAGCTGCTGCGCATCCGCGGCGGCGCGGAAATCAGCGCCAACGGCGGGCCCGGCCAGGTGTCCGGCGTGTTCATCCGCGGCAGCAACGCCGGCCACGTGGTGCTGCTGGTCGACGGCGTGCGCGTCAACTCGGCCACCGCCGGCACCAACGCCTTCGAGCACATCCCGCTGGGGCAGATCGAGCGCATCGAGATCCTTCGCGGCGTGGGCAGCAGCCTGTACGGCGCCGACGCGATCGGCGGCGTGATCCAGGTCTTCACCAAGAATGCCGACGCCGAGCGCACCGAGGCCAGCATCGGCCTGGGCCAGTGGGACACCACCGAGGCCAGCGTGGGCCTGGCGCGGCGCTTCGGCGCCACGCGGGTGTCGCTGCAGGCCGGCTGGCGCGACAGCCACGCCTTCTCGGCCACCAACGAGAAGAACGCCTTCTCGTTCGACCCGGACGCCGACGGCTACCGCAATGCGAACCTCGGCCTGAACGCCGAACACACGATCGCCACCGGCCACACGCTGGCGCTGCGCGCGTTGGCCAGCCGCGGGCGCACCGAGTTCGATGCCGGCCCGGGCACGGACGACGTCAACCGCCAGCGCCTGGCTACCGTGGCGCTGGAAAGCCGCAACCAGCTCGGCACGAACTGGCGCAGCCTGCTGCGCCTGGCGCGCGGCGCCGACCACATCCGCACCGATGGCGCCTTCCCCGGCTTCTTCGATACCGACCAGGACCAGTTCACCTGGCAGCACGACGTGGCCGCGCTCGGCGGCCAGTGGGTGGCGGGGCTGGAGTGGCGGCGCGAGAAGGTGGCCAGCGACACCGCCTTCACGCAGACCACGCGGCGCTTCAACGGCGTGTTCGCCGGCTACACCGCACGCTTCGGCGACCATCTGCTGGAAGCCTCGGCACGCCACGACGACGACTCTCAGTTCGGCGCGCACGGCACCGGCAAGCTGGCCTGGGGCGTCAAGGTCACGCCGCAGTGGCGCGCCTCGGCGAGCGTGGGCACGGCCTTCAAGGCGCCGAGCTTCAACGACCTGTATTACCCGCTGAGCTTCGGCTTCTCCGGCAATCCCGACCTGAAGCCCGAGCGCGCGCGCAGCACCGAAGTCGCGCTGCGCCACGACGGCGGTGCGCTGCAGGGCGGGCTGACGGCGTTCGACAGCCGGGTGAAGGACCTCATCGCCGTCGACCCGAGCTTCACCACGGTGATCAACGTGAACCGCGCGCGCATCCGCGGCGCCACGCTCGACGCCGCCTGGCGCGCCGACGTCTGGACGCTGCGCGGCGAGTTCACCCACCAGGACGCCGAGGATGCAGACACCGGCCAGCGCCTCGTGCGACGCGCGCGCCAGTTCGGCAGCGCCAGCCTGGGCGTGATGCTCGGCGCCTGGCGCGGCGGCGTGGAGTGGGTGGTCAGCGGCGACCGCTTCGGCGCGGCGAGCAACAGCGAGGCCTCGCGCATGGGCGGCTACTCGCTGGTCAACCTGAACGCATCTTGGTCGGTGACGCCGGCCTGGACGCTGGCGGCCCGGCTGAACAACGTCACCGGCAAGCGCTACGAGCTGGTGCAGGGCTACAACACGCCCGGCAGCATCCTGTTCGTCTCGCTGTCGTACTCGGCGCTGTAGGACACTGCGCGTCCATGGCCCGCGCGCTGCGACTCTGGCTCCTGCTGGCCCTGGCGGCCGCAGCGACGGGGTGGCTCGCGCTGGCCAGCGGCAGCGTGCTGCTGCAACCGCTGGACGTGCTGCGCCTGCTCATGCAACCCGATGCCAGCAGCGATTCGCAGGTGCTGCACGCCCTGCGCGTGCCGCGGGCGCTGGCCGCGTTCGGCGTCGGCGGGCTGCTGGCCGTGGCCGGCGCGCTGATGCAGGTGCTGCTGCGCAATCCGCTGGCCGACCCCTACGTGCTGGGCGTCTCCGGCGGCGCCTCGGTGGGCGCGCTGCTGGCCATGTTGGTGGCCGGCAGCGCGCTGGCGATGCAGGCCGGTGCCTTCGCCGGCGCGCTGGCGACCATCGTGCTGGTCTTCGCGCTGGCGCAGCGCGACCTCTCGCGGCTGGACACCACCGCGCGGCTGGACAGCGCGCCGCGCCTGCTGCTGACCGGCGTGATGCTGGCCGCGCTGTGGTCGGCGGTGATCACCGTGATGCTGATGCTCGCGCCCGAGGCGCGGCTGCGCGGCATGCTGTTCTGGCTGGCCGGCGACCTCGGCGGCAGCGAGGCGGGCCCCTGGCCGCTGCTGCTGCTGGCCGCCGTGCTGCTGCTGGCCTGGCCGATGGCGCGCGAGCTCAACGTGCTGCTGCGCGGCACCGCCGCGGCGCAGGCGCTGGGCGTGCCGGTGGTGCGGCTGCGCCGCTACGTCTATGCGCTGGCCTCGCTGGCTACCGCGGTGGCGGTGACCAGTGGCGGCGCGATCGGCTTCGTCGGCCTGGTCGTGCCGCATGCGCTGCGCCTGCTGATGGGCAACGACCAGCGCGTGCTGCTGCCGGCCTGCGCGCTGGCCGGCGGCACGCTGCTGCTGCTGGCCGACACGCTGGCACGCACGGTGGTGGCGCCGCAGCAGCTGCCGGTGGGCGTGATCACGGCGCTGCTGGGCGTGCCGACCTTCATCGCGCTGCTGCTGCACCGCGGGGGGCGGCGATGACGGCTTCGAAGCTGCGGCTCGAGGCGAAGGGCCTGAAGGTCACCGCCGGCTCGCGCACGCTGATCGAGTCGCTCGAGCTCACGGTGCAGCGCGGCGAACTGTGGTGCGTGCTCGGCCCCAACGGCTGCGGCAAGACCACGCTGCTGCACACGCTGGCCGGGCTGCGTCCGCCGGCGGCCGGCACGATCACGCTCAAGGGCAAGCCGCTGGCCGACTGGCCACCAGGAGAGCTGGCACGCCAGCGCGGCCTGCTGCCACAGGCGCAGCATGACGCCTTCAGTGCCTCGGTGACCGACGTGGTACTGCTCGGCCGCCACCCGCACCTGGGCCGCTGGGCCTGGGAGAGCGAGCACGACCGGCGCCTGGCGCACGCCGCGCTGAAGGCCATGGACCTGGCCGAGCTCGCCGACCACGACGTGACCACGCTGTCCGGCGGCGAGCGCCAGCGCGTCGGGCTGGCGGCCTTGCTCGCACAGGATCCGCCGCTGCTGCTGCTCGACGAACCCGTCGCCCACCTCGACCTGCACCACCAGGTGACCGCGCTCGACCACCTGCGCCGCCTCGCGCGCGAGCGCGGCCGCGCCGTGGTGATGTCGATCCACGACCTCAACCTCGCGGCGCGCTTCGCCACCCACGTGCTGGTGATCGGCCCGGGCCGGCACCTGCACCAGGGGCCGATGGAGTCGACGATGAACGAGGTGGTGCTCAGTGCCGCGTTCGGGCATCCGGTGGCCGCGGAGCGCTACGGGAACAGGAACGTCTTCGTCGCCGATTGATGGCTCCCCCCCGTAGCGCCTTCGGCGCTCCCCCCCAGGGGGGCGTCGCCAGCGGGCCGGCAAAGCCGGAGCCGCGGCGACTGCTTGATTGGCTCTGGCGTTGGTCACTTGCGCTGCTGGTCGCTGCCATGGCTTGGTCCGCATGCGCCGCGACGGTCAAGGACGACAGCGGCGCCACGATCACCCTGGCCCGCCCGGCGCAGCGGATCGTCAGCCTGGCGCCACACCTGACCGAGCTGCTGTTCGCCGCCGGTGCCGGCGATCGAGTGGTCGGCGTGGGCGCCTTCGCCGATTACCCCGAGGCGGCGAAGAAGCTGCCGCAGGTGGGCGACAGCGCGATGCTCGACCTCGAGCGCATCGTCGCGCTCAAGCCCGACCTGCTGGTGGTCTGGCGCGACGGCAACTCGCCGCAGCAGCTGCAGCGCCTGGCCACGCTGGGCATCCCGGTCTATGCCAGCCAGATGGGCACGCTGGCCGACATCGCGCAGACGCTGCGCCGGCTCGGCCGCCTCGCCGGCACGGAAGGCCCGGCCGAGGCCCGCGCCGCGGCCTTCGAGCAGCGCCTGCAGGCGCTGCGCGAGCGCTACGCCGGCCGGCCGCCGCTGCGCGTCTTCTATCAGGTGTGGCAGCGCCCGCTACTGACCTTCAACGACCGCCACCTCGTCATGCAGGGCCTCGCGTTGTGCGGTGTGCGCAACGTGTTCGGCACACTGGCGCCGCTCACGCCCGCCGTCAGCGAGGAGGCCGTGGTGGCCGCCGACCCCGATGCGATCGTCACCGGCCGCAGCGGGCGCGACGCGCCCGATGGGCTGGACGGCTGGCGCCGGCTCGGGCAGCTGAAGGCGGTGCGCCGCGGAGCGCTGGTCGTGATCGATCCGGACACACTGCACCGTTCGTCGGACCGCATCGTCGAGGGCCTTGACGCCCTGTGCGCGAAGCTGGACGCCCTGCGGGCCGCACGCTGATGCGGCACACTGCGCGCACCGCACCGGGAGTGCCGACCATGGACCGCGCCGCTTCGTTCGCCCTCGCCCTGATGGCCGCCGCCGCACTCGCCGCCTGCTCGAAGCAGGAGGCGACGCAGGCATCGACGAACTCGGCACCCCGCGCCGCGAAACCCGCGCCGGCCGACGGCGGCATCGACTGGGTGCGCGCCGCCGCCGATGCCGAGGTCGACGCCGCCTTCGCGCGCGCCGAGGCCGAGGACAAGCCGGTGTTCGTCTACTGGGGCGCCAAGTGGTGCCCGCCGTGCAACCAGCTGCAGGCCACGCTGTTCAAGCGGCAGGACTTCATCGAGCGCTCGCGCGCCTTCGTGGCCGTCTACGTCGACGGCGACAAGCCGGGCGCGCAGAAGCTCGGCACGCGCTTCGCCGTGCGCGGCTACCCGACCACGGTGGTGTTCGGGCGCGACGGCCGCGAGCTGACCCGCCTGCCCGGCGAGGTCGATGCGCAGCAGTACAACGAGGTGCTCGCGCTGGCGCTCAGCGCGCAGCGGCCGGCGAAGGAGCTGCTGGCTGCCGCGCGAGCCGGTGGCCAGGGGCTGGGCGATGCCGACTGGCGGCTGCTGGCCTGGTACTCCTGGGAGACCGACCAGCAGCAGCTGGTCGGCAAGGAAGGGCCGGGGCCGCTGCTGCGCGAGCTGGCGCAGGCCTGCCCGCCGTCGTCGGCGGACGCGGCGATGCGGCTGCGTCTGAAGGCACTGGCCGCCCAGGACGCCAAGGCCGCACCGGTGGCCGATGCGGCCGCGCAGCGCGCCGCCGTCACGGCGGTGCTCGGCGATGCCGCGCAATCACGCCGGCATGTCGATGTGCTCGCGGGCAGCGCCAGGGAGATCGTCGCCGCCCTGAGCGCGGCCGATGCGCCCGAGCGCGCGCCGCTGGTGACCGCGTTCGATGCGGCGCTCGGCCGGCTGCAGGCCGATGCCGGCCTGTCGCGTGCCGACCGCGTGATGGCGCTGGTGGCGCGCGTGAAGCTGGCCGCGCCCGACAGGCTGCCGGCGCTGCAGGCTGAACTGCGCGAGATGGCTGCGCGTTTCGACCGCGAGATCACCGACGGCTACGAGCGCCAGGCGGTGATCACCACCGCAGCCTGGGCCCTCGACGAAGCCGGCCTGCCGGGCGAATCCGATGCGCTGCTGCAGGCCAACCTGGCGCGCAGCCATTCGCCCTACTACCTGATGTCGCAGCTGGCGGCCAACGCGAAGAAGCGCGGTGACAGCGCCGCGGCGCTGGACTGGTCGGCCCAGGCCTTCGCGAAGAGCGAAGGTGCGGCCACCCGGCTGCAGTGGGGCGCCGGCTACCTGCGCACGCTGGTCGAGCTGGCGCCGAAGGACGTCGCGCGCATCGAGGCGACCGCCGCGGCCCTGATCGACGAGGCCGCGGCGCAGCCCGACGCCTTCGAGGCGCGCAGCGGCCGCTCGATGCAGCGCATCGGCACGCTGCTGCGCGACTGGGATCCGGTCGGCGAGCACGCTGCCATGCGCCAGCGCCTGCAGCAGCGGCTCGACGGCGTCTGCGCGAAGCTGCCGGCCGGCGAGTCGCGCGGCGTGTGCGAGGGCGCGCTGCGTCCGGCGCCGGCGACCTGAGGCCCGCCGGGCCGTCGACGCTCAGCGCACGAAGCGGCCGTCGTGCGTCACCTGCACCAGCTCGACGAAGCGCGACCCGGTGACGCCGTTGGCGGCGTAGTCGAGGTCCATGCCGGCCGTGCGCATCTTCAGGTTGCGCATCGTGCCGATCAGGCGCGAGCGTGTCAGCTCGCGGCCGCTGCGGCGCAGGCCTTCCAGCAGCACCAGCGCGTTGAGGTAGCCCTCGAAGCTGTAGTAGCCCACCGGCACCTTGGCGGCCTCGGCCAGCCGGCGGTACTCGCGCGTGAGCGGGTCACTCTCGCTCCACGGGTAGGGCATCACCTGCGAGATCGCCAGGCCGCGCGCCTTCTCGCCGGCCACCTTGACGGTGACCTCGCCGGCGACGATGGACATGCCGTAGTACATCGGGCTGAAGCCCTGCGCCCAGCCGGCCTTCATGAGCTCGCCGGGCAGCGCGCCGCCGAGGTACATGATCACGGCCTGGGGCGCGGCCTTGACCAGCGTGTCGGCCGACTCCTTCACGTTGCTGGCGTCACCCTTGAGGAACACCGAGGCCGCGGCCTGCAGCTTGTGGCTGGACAGCGCGGCATCGACCAAGGCGGCGGCCTCCTTGCCGCCCGGGTTGTCGAGCATGGCCACGCCGATCTTGGTCACGCCGATGGTGGTCAGGTGCTGCACCAGCGACTGCGCCTCGCGGCCGGTGGTGGCGCGCACGAAGAAGCCGTTGCCCTTGAGCCGCTCGCGCGCCGTGTCGGCCACGGCGTAGCCGGCCAGCCACGGGGCACCGGACTTCTGCAGCATCGGCGCGGCCGCGGCGGTGGTCGCCGAGCCCACGCAGCCGAAGAAGCCGAACACACCGTCGCCGAGCAGCTTCTCGTAGTTGGCGAGGGCGCGGTCGGGCTTGAGCTCGTCGTCGAGCGAGACGATGCGCACGCGCCGGCCGGCCGCGCCGCCCTGGGCGCGCGACTCGGCGAAGGCCAGTTCGGCGCCCGCCAGCATCACCTTGATCTGGCCACCCAGCGGGCCGTTGAGGATGCCGGTGTGACCGAACACCACCTCGTTGTCGGTGACGCCCGGCTCGGCGGCGCGAAGCTGCGGTGCGAACGCCGCGGCGCCGAGGGCGGCGGCGAACTGTCGACGCTGGATCATGAAGTGATTGGCGAAGTGAGATTGGCGCGGAGTCTCGCGATCGCCAGTGACCCTCAGATCAAGGGTTAACCCCAGTTCGTGCCGCAGTGGCGTGCTGCAGTTGACACGCCGGGCTCTTTCAGCGCGTGATAACGCCGGGTGCGAGCTGCAACTCGTAGCGCGTGCGCTTCTCCAGATCGAGGAACTGCAGAGATTGGCCCACCCACTCGTAGGGTGCGAAGAAGCCGTCGATCTGCATGGTGCCGTGCATCAGTACCACGTCGACCTGGCTGCTGTTGAGTTGGAGCTGGTAGACGATGTCGGCGATGCGCACGTTCAGGCGCCGCTGGCGCAGCACGTCGACCTGCGCCGGGCCACAGTCGGCGGCCGCCTCGCCGACGCTGACGCACCAGCGGCCGTCGTAGCGGCCGAGCGCGGGCTCGGCCGCCGCCGCGCCCAGGGGCAGCGCGGCGAGCGCAAGCGACAGCAGGGCGAGGCGCTTCATGCTGCCCAGCTTACTTCAGCAGGCCTTCGGCCTTGAGCGCTTCCTGCACGGCGGGGCGCGCCTTCATGCGCTCCATGAACGCGCCGAGGTTCGCCAGGCCGCTGGTGTCCACGCCGACGTAGCCGCCCCAGCTGGTGACGGTGAACAGGTAGGCGTCGGCCACGCTGAACTCGTCGCCCATCAGGTAGTTCTTGCCGGCGAGCTGGCTGTCCACCCACTTGAATCGCTCGGACAGCTTGGCGCGGAACAGCGGTTTGGCGTCTTCCGGCAGCGCCGGGTTGAACAGCGGCCCGAAGCCCTTGTGCAGCTCGCTGGTGATGAAGTTCAGCCACTCCTGCAGGCGGTAGCGGGCCATGGTGCCGGCCGGCGGGGCCAGCTTCTTCGCCGGCACCTGGTCGGCGATGTACTGCACGATCACCGGGCCTTCGGACAGGCGCTCGCCGTTGTCGAGTTCGAGCAGGGGCACGTAGCCCTTCGGGTTGATGCCGTAGTAGTCGGTGCCGTCCTGCAGCTTGTGGGTCTTGGTGCTGGCCAGCACGGGCTCGAAGGCCAGGCCGGCCTCGCGCAGCACGATGTGGGGAGAGAGCGAGCAGGCGCCGGGGCTGTAGTAGAGCTTCAAGGAGTCTTCCCTCACGGGATGGTGATCGACAGGCTGCCATTACAGCCATCCGGCGCGGCCGCGTCGTGCAAGGGGATTCAGCGCGCCATGCAAATCCGCTGACTCGAAGGGCGGCCGGCGCGGCACTACATTGAAGCCATGACCACCTCTTCCTACTCCATCGCCCGCTCGCGCGGCGTCGAGCGCCTGGTGCGCGGCCAGCCCACCTCCGACGGCGCCGGCGTCAAGCTCACCCGCGTGCTCACCCAGCCGCTGCAGCACCGGCTCGACCCCTTCCTGATGCTCGACGCCTTCGGCAGCGACGCGGCCAGCGACTACATCGGCGGCTTTCCCGACCATCCGCACCGCGGCTTCGAGACGGTAACGATCATGAAGGCCGGCCGCATGCGTCACGGCGACAGCGTCGGCAACACCGGGCTGCTCGAGCCGGGCAGCGTGCAGTGGATGACCGCCGGGCGCGGGATCATCCATTCCGAGATGCCCGAGCAGGAGGAAGGCCGCATGGCCGGCTTCCAGCTGTGGGTGAACCTCGCGGCCAAGGACAAGATGCAGCCGCCCGCCTACCGCGACGTGCCGCCGGCGCAGGTGCCGGCCTTCACGCTGGCCGACGGCACGGCGGTGCGCGTGATCGCCGGCTCCACTTACGGCGTGAGCGGCGCGGTGACCCGCCCGACCACCGAGCCGCTGGTGCTCGACATCGTGCTGCCCGCAGGCGCGACCTTCGAGCTGCCGGTGCAGCCCGGCCACAACGCCTTTGCCTACGTCTACGGCGGCGTGGCGGTGGAGATCGGCGGCTCGCCGGTGGCCAGCGAGCACATGGCGATCCTGCGCAACGAGCCGGAGGCCGACGGCGTGCGCTTCAGCGCACCGGCCGGTGGCCAGGCTGCGCAGATCCTGTTCGTTGCCGGCGCGCCGCTGCGCGAGCCGATCGCGCAGTACGGGCCCTTCGTGATGAACACCGTGGCCGAGCTGCACCAGGCGGTGGCCGACTTCCAGCGCGGGGTGCTGGCGAGCTGAGCGCGGGTCTGGGCTAACCTCGGGCTTCCGACATCGCTCGTCGAAGCCGAGGAACACCGCTTCATGCCCCGCAGCATCCTGGAGGAAAGCCGGCTCCACCCGGCCATCCGCGACACCGTCGCCAACCTGCACGCCGACATCGTCCACAACGTGCAGGCGGCAGCGGCTTCCAACCGCATCCTCGTCGTCGGCATGGCCGGCAACCCCTTCTGCCGCAAGGCGCGCCGGCTGCTCGACGGCGCCGGCCTGGCCCACCAATACCTCGAGTTCGGCAGCTACCTCAGCCAGTGGCGGCGCCGCAATGCGCTGAAGATGTGGAGCGGCTGGCCGACCTTCCCGATGGTGTTCGCCAAGGGCGTGCTGATCGGCGGCGCGAACGACCTGCAGCGCCTGCTGGCCAGCGGCGAGCTGATGCGCTTCCTCGGCGAGCCGTGAGCCGGCGCCGCCTCGCCGCCGCGACACTCGGGCTGGCGGCCCTGTGCGGCCCGGCCGGTGCCGCGCCGGCGCAGCCCTGCCGCATCGACGGCCTGCCGCACGAGGTGCTGTGCGGCGCGGTCAGCCGGCCGCTCGACCCGGCCAAGCCGGACGCCATCCGCTTCGACGTGCACTACGTGATCGTGCCGGCGCTGGCGCGGCGCAAGCTGCCCGACCCGGTGTTCCTGCTCGCCGGCGGCCCCGGCCAGAGCGCCATCTCGCTGGCCGCGCAGGTGATGCCGGTGTTCGCGCGGCTGAACAACCGCCGCGACATCGTCTTCGTCGACCAGCGCGGCACCGGCCGCTCGGCGCCGCTGGACTGCGACGAGCCGCGCGCGATGCCGCTGGCCGAGGCGGCCGACACCGCGAAGCAGCTGCAGCGCCTGGCCGCCTGCCGTGACCGGCTGGTGAACCTGCCGCACGTGAAGGAGGCGGCCGGCCTGGGCTTCTTCACCACCACGCTGGCGATGCAGGACCTCGACGCGGTGCGCCAGGCAATCGGCGCCGAGCGCATCAACCTGGTTGGCGCCTCCTACGGCACGCGCGCGGCGCTGGAGTACCAGCGGCTGTTTCCGCGGGCTGTGCGGCGCAGCGTGCTCGACGGCGTGGCGCCGCCCGACATGGCGCTGCCGGCCAGCGCCGGCGTCGATGCGCAGGCCGCGCTCGACGCCCTGCTCGCCGCCTGCGGCACCGAGCCCGGCTGCACGCGCCAGTGGCCGGCGCTGCGCCAGGCCTGGGACGGGCTGCTCGCCTCGCTGCCGCGCAGCGTGAGCGTGGCCGATCCGTTCACCGGTGCGGTGGAGAACGTGGTGATGACGCGCGACCTCGTGCTCGCCGCGGTGCGCGCGCCGCTGTACGTACCGTCGCTGGCCGCCGGGCTGCCGGCGGCGATCACCGCGGCCGCGCAGGGGCGCTACGAACCGCTGGTGACGCTGGGCACGGCGCTGTCGCGGCGATCGGCCCCGGGCCTGGCCACCGGCATGCACTTCTCGGTGGTCTGCGCCGAGGACATGCCGCGCCTGTCCGCCGAAACGGCCGCGCCGGCGCGCGACTTCGGCCGTGGCCTCGCGCCGCTGTACGAACAGGCCTGCGCGGGCTGGCCGCGCGGCGCGGTGCCCGAGGACTTCTACCGCATCGGCCCGGCGGCCACGCCGGTGCTGCTGCTCAGCGGCGGCATCGATCCGGCCACGCCGCCGCGCCACGCCAAGCGCGTGGCCGAAGCGCTGGGTGCCAAGGCGAAGCATGTGGTCGTGCCGAATGCCGGCCACGGCCTGCTCGGCGCGGGCTGCGTGCCGGATCTGCTGTTCCGCTTCATCGACGCCGCCGAGGAAGCCGCTGCACTGGCGGTCGACACCGGCTGCGCCACCGCGATTCCGCGCCCGCCCGCTTACGTGCCGGTGGCGGAGGCCGCGCGATGATCCGCATCGAGGGGCTGGCCAAGACCTTCGCTGCGCCGCGTCAGCGCCTGTTCGGCGCCCGCGCCGCGCCGGTGCAGGCGGTGCGCGACGTCAGCTTCGCCGCCGCCAATGGCCGCATCACCGGCCTGCTCGGGCCCAACGGCGCCGGCAAGACGACCACGCTGCGCATGCTCGCCGGCCTGATCGCGCCCGACGCCGGCACGCTGGAGGTCGACGGCATCCCGGTGGCGCAGCGCCCGCGCGAGGCGCTGGCGAGGATGGGCGTGCTCAGCGACGCGCGCGGCCTCTACCCGCGGCTGACGGCGCGCGAGAACATCGTCTACTTCTCGGCGTTGCAGGGCATGCCGCGCGACGAGGCGCAGGCGCGCGCCGAGGCGCTGGCGCAGATGCTGGAGTGCACGGCGCTGCTCGACCGCCGCACCGAAGGCTTCAGCCAGGGCGAGCGCATGAAGGTGGCGCTGGCCCGCGCGCTGGTGCACGACCCGGCGCACATCGTGCTCGACGAACCGACCAACGGCCTGGACGTGGTGGCCACGCGCGCGCTGCGCGAGACGCTGCAGTGGCTGGCCTCGCCGGCCGGCGGCGGCAAGTGCATCGTCTTCTCCACGCACATCATGCAGGAGGTCGAGCGCCTGTGCGACGAGGTGGTGGTGGTCGCGCGCGGCCGCACGGTGGCGCAGGGCACGGTGGCCGAGCTGCGCTCACGCTGCGGCACGCGCGATTTCGAGGAGGCGTTCGTGAAGCTGGCGTACGTGACGGAGGAACCGGCGTGAGCGGCGCGTGGATCGTGTTCGTCAAGGAATGGATCGACGCGCTGCGCGACCGCCGCACGCTGCTCGTCGTGCTGCTGTCCAGCGTGCTGATGGGCCCGCTGGTGCTGGTGGCGCTGTCGGGGCTGATGGCCTCGTTCGAGTCGCGCGCCGAGCAGCGCGAGGTGGTGCTGGCCGGCGCCGGGCAAGCCCCGACGCTGGTGAACTACATCGCCCGCCAGGGTTTCACGGTGAAGGATGCGCCGGTGGACTACGAGGCGCGATTGCGCCGCGCCGAACTGGGCGATCCCGTGCTGGTGATCCCCGCCGGCTTCGAGGAGGCCTTGCGCCAGGGCGAGGCTCCGCGGCTGGTGGTGGTGAGCGACAGCGCCAACAAGCGCGCCGAGGCTGGCGTGGGGCGGCTGCACCGCCTGGTGGGCGGCTTCAACCGCGAGCGTGCCACGCTGGCGCTGGCGATGCGTGGCGTCTCGGCCGAGGTGCTGGAGCCGGTGCGGCTGGACGAGCGCGACCTCGCCAACCCGCAGACGCGCGGCACGCAGATCACCGGCATGCTGCCCTTCTTCGTGCTGATGGCGGTGCTCTACGGCGCGCTCAATGCCGCGCTGGACACCACCGCCGGCGAGCGCGAGCGCGGCTCGCTGGAGCCGCTGCTGATGAACCCGGCCTCGCCGCTGGCCATCGTGCTGGGCAAGTGGGCGGCGGTGTCGGCGATCGGGCTGCTGATCGCCGTGCTCAGTTGCTTCAGCTTCATTCCCGCGCAGTGGTTGCTGCGCAGCGACTCGTTGGCGGCACTCTTTCAGTTCGGCGTGCGCGAGGCGCTGTGGTTCGTCGCCGTGGTCGCGCCGTTCGCGGCGGCGCTGTCGGCGCTGCTGATGGCGGTGGCGATCCGCTGCAAGAGCGTCAAGGAGGCGCAGGCCAGCACGGCGGGCGTGGTGCTCGGCGTGTCGCTGCTGCCGCTGTTCGGGCTGCTCAACCCGGGTGCCGAGGAAGGCTGGCACTTCTGGGTGCCGGCGCTGGCGCAGAACACGCTGATGACGCGCGTGCTCAAGGGCGAGGCGCTGGGCGCCGAGCCGCTGCTCGCTGCACTGGCGGTGTGCCTGCTGATGACGATCGCCGGCGTGCTGTTCGTGGCCGGCGTGCTGCGCCGCGCGGCGGTGCGCTGATCGGGCCGGGCATCATCGGCGCATGAACGACATGTCTTCCCCGATCCGCTGGCGGTGTTGCTCCTTCGATCAACTCGGCGTGCACGAGCTGCAGAACATCTATATGGCCAGGCAGCAGGTCTTCGTGCTGGAGCAAGCCTGCGCCTACCTCGATGCCGACGGGGTCGACGAACGATCGTGGCACCTTGCGGCGTGGTCGGACGCGCAACGCGAACCGTTGGCTTATGCGCGCATCGTCGAGCCGGGCGTGAAGTACGCCGAGGCGTCGATCGGGCGGGTGATCACCACCGGCGCCGCGCGCGGCACCGGGCTGGGCCGCGAACTGGTCGGGCGCGCGGTGGCGGAGGCGGAAGCGATTTTCCCGGGGAGCGGCATCCGCATCTCCGCGCAGGCGCACCTGGCCCGCTTCTACGCGGCCTTCGGCTTCGAGCCCGTCGGAGCGGAATACCTGGAGGACGGCATCCCGCACATCGAGATGCTGCGCCCTCCTTCGGTCA
>VFQN01000767.1_pt1 | contig 57944 bp, 98 predicted proteins | sample 3512371 | NCBI WGS metagenome assembly VFQN01 (sample SAMN10412370, study PRJNA504923) | tailings metagenome | isolation source: Replicate 2 from Balatoc abandoned mine | place: Philippines: Itogon, Benguet | collected 2017-08-28
GGCTGGCCGACGTCGCGGTAGCGAAGACATTTGGACCATTTAACAGACAGCGACAGAGCAGCAAGGCAGTAGGGCAGCAGGCAGAGGCACTGTGTGTGTGTATATGCGTGTGTGTGTGTGTGTGTGTGTGTGTGTGTGTGTGTGTGTGTGTGTGTGTGTGTGAGGGTCGCCGCTGTATGGAACCTCAAAAAGGTCCCTTGGTGAATCCTTGGTGATTCTGAGCTCACTCTGGACATGTCTCCGAAACCTTGTAGCCCGCACCCTTTTTGTGCAATTCACCACCAGGGCGTCTACGAAACGAAACTATCGTTGACATCCGACGTTAACCTTTGGATGCTGCTTGCCCTTCCGGAGCCCTTCCAACCAGTCTGCAAGCAAGGCACAGGCACCACAGGGCCCCAGGCACGCAAGGTACGACGCTCGTACGTAAAATTGGGCGCAGTCGCACGAGCTTTGTCTTGCTCTGATGCTGGAGCCGAAGACGGTCATGTCAACCCCTCCTCCAAGACCAGGTTCCGTCCTACAACGTCACGGCTCTGGTCTCAGACTGGTACATACCACGAAGTGAGCCTCAACAGCCTCGTGCACGCTTGCAACGCAACAAAGCCTTCCACCCACACTATTGGGACCCTGAAAGTCAAAGCACGTCCTTACTTAACAACCAAGATACACGCCTGCAAACGCACTGTCATGCCGCTGCGCCACAGCTACCGAGAGGTGTGAGTGTGGCCCGTTGCCATCTGGTACCACGCATCCAACCCCGTACACTGAAAAGGAACTTGTAAAGCACCTCATGGTCCGCGTCAGTGATGAATACACAACCAACATTGTCCGTCAACTACCTCCGCAACGGAACCAGCCGTGATTGCCGCGTGTGCTGTTGCGTCATGCTGCCATATAACATACCAACGCTACGCAGTGTACACCAGCAACACCTCCTGCACCTCCTGTCTGCAAAGCGGACACAGCACCGCAGCCGCTTCGGCCGGCGCTGACCCCTGCCCCTGCCCCTGCCCCTGCCCCGCGCCCGCTGTCCGCACTGCCTGCCCTACGGCACCACCTTGACCCCCGCGCGCGCCTGTCCCACGCTCCACCTGCGCATCCTGGTGCCCTGCTGCGACCAGCAGGCCTTGTGCGCACTCATAGCACGCACAGCAGTGCACCGTGTGGCCGTGCCGGAAGCCCACGACAGGCGCCGACTCCATGCAGATGACGCACCGGCTGCAGGCCCCACGTGCATCAACAGCACCACCACCACCACCACCATGACATGCTGCCGGCGTCCCTGGGCCACCCTCAACCGCTAGTGAGTCCCGGTCAAGGGCTGTTCCGCAGGGTGATGACAACGCAGCCGCTTCCGTGCTGCCATGCCCAGCGCTGGCCCGACGATCCCCGTGCGCCCCGGTGCTAGACCCACCAACGTCAACGCCCTCCGCAACTCCCGGACCGCAACCCTCCCGGGACTCGTGCCCATCCCCGCTACGCCTGTGGCCCTCCCCTTCCCGTTCCCCATCCACAGCGCGCGAGCCATCCCTGTGCCCCGTGGACAACCCCGCTTGCAAGTCACTTGCCAGCGCGGCGCCCTGTCCCTCACCCGAGGAGCTACCCCTCCGGCCCTCCTCCTGCCCACATATGCTGCCGCCTTGGCACGGCTTGCTCCCGCCAGGCATGGGCGGCAGCGCTAGCCGCCTGGCCGCGGGCAACGGCGAAGACCGCTGTGCATGCCCCACTTGCTGCTGCTGCTCAGGCCTGCCGTAAGACTGCGCATGCAGCCCCCGACCAGGACCTCCGTGATGTGGGTCGCCCCCTTCAGCTCCCGCCTCCGCCCTGCCCCGGTCCCCGATCCCCCCGTTGCGTCTCCCGCGCCGCTGTGGGCTGTGCATCGGGTTGCTGGCACCAGGAGAGCGCCCGGCCTGCTGTACAGATGTGCTGTGGGTGGCAGGGTAGTGTCGCGGGCTTGGGGCGCGGGTGTTGGGCCCAGATCCACTAGACACCCCGGCGCCTCCGCAGGTACGGCACGTGTCCAAGAAGGCTGTGAAGCAAGCCGTGTGTTGGTCGGAAGAGTCCGAGGGGCGCAGGTGCAGGGCCCAGTGCGTGGCTGCGGCGGCGCTGGCAGCGGCGGCGCCGTCGCCCGCGGTGGCGGCCGGTCCGTGCGGGCTGCCGGTGGGCGAGGTGAGACCCCAGGGCCGCATGAAGTCTGCTTTAAGGCGCTTTTTCCCGCAAGGGAGCACCAACAACCGCTGCGGGTGCACAAGACGTGGGGTGGAAAGCACAGTAACCACCCATTCCGATACGACTTGCATGCACAAACAGGTGCCCTGTGTCCCCTTGCACGACGCTTATCTTGCCCGCTTGACGGCACCAAGCAGCGCCCATGTGTCAATACGGTACTTACCACCGCACCCTCCACCCGCTGCACCACGCAGTCGCTGAGCAGCACGCGCAGCAGGGGCTTGCGCGCGCCAGCGCCCGCGAATGCCACCAGTTCCGGGCTGTCAGAGGAGAGCCGCGGCGCCGAGCCGAAGGGCCTGCTGCAGCGGCGGGGCAGCACCGCCAGCCACACGGGGCTCCAGTCGCGGCTGCTGAACGGGTGCACCTGCAAAGTCAGGCATGGGCATCCGGGGCCCGTAACTTAATCCTGGTACAGAAACGCATGCCAGTAGTTCGGTACTGTACTGAGCCTGTCTGGCATTCGGCAGTGTGACCTTGCCATGCTGCGCTCGGCAGCGCGGCAGCACACCGCCATGCCCGTACATGTACGGCATCGTACGACGCCGTACGGCAAACGCCGCACCCCGGCGCCCATGAGTCCCCACCTGCATCCTGGCTGCACAGCACGTCAGCGCTGCTCGCGCCTCCATCGCACGCAGCAGCGACGCGTGCCTCCGCGACCCCGCCCGCTGCAGCACCGACAACATCCGCCCCAAGCTCAGGCCCCCTCCCAGCCCCAACAGCCCGCCGCCCGCACCCCCCGACCGCGCCGCTGCGCCTGCCCCTGCTGCCGCCGCGGCTGCCCCTGGGTCCGGCTTCCTGCCCTGCAGCATGTCCATCGCCGTGAGCCCGGCTGCATTCTCCAAGCATGGGTCTGCGCCCCGCTCCAGGAGGAGGTTGATGGTCTCCACCAAATGGGCTGCCTGGCGGGGGCAGGCGGGGCCGGATAGTAGGCCGGCTACTGCCTCATGCAGAGCGCTGCCGCCCCAGGGGCTGGGGTTCATCTTGTCGGCGGAGCACCCGAGCTGGAGGAGCTGCGGATACGTCAGCAAAGGGGTAGACGAGGTGAGGGCTGGATCAGACAGTGCATAGTATCGGTGCAGCGTCATGTTGCATGTGGACCGCTACTTGCGCTACACAAGCCCTCCGATACAGCAGTAACGGAGGTTGTGAAGAGAGCCCAGGGCGCAGGTGGAGTGTCCGGCAAACTCCGGGGCTACCGAGACAAGGGTTCAAGACTGGAGCGCACACCGAGCCCACCTGCAAGCAGATGTCCTTGCTCCCCTGGTGAGCTGCATACTGCAGCAATGACCTCCCCTTGTGGACGAGGTTGGATGCCAAGGTGGTCCGCTGCTGGGCGGACGTAACCTCGTTCAGAACACCCTGCAGACACAGGTAACGAGGTAAGCACTCAGCGTACTGAACGAGACAGCTGTCCATGTAGTGGTGTCTTCAGCAGTAATCCAGCAGCTGTAAGGGTTGCCCAGTTCACCATCGGCAACTATTGGCCTCGCCACGATGAGCGCTGCCGCCAAACACGCAGCACATGGGCTCGGGAGCACACGCATGCCATGACCTAAGCATGGCTCCGGACGCTGGTTGGGCGCCTGGGCCTACGGACTGTGGCAAGTCAGCAACCTAGTGCATTCATACAACCGTCCAAGACGGAAAAGGGTTCATTGGCACGCCTTATAACAGTGTGCTTGGGCTAAACAGGAAGCAGGAAGGCGAGTGGCATGACCAGCAGTTACCATCTTCCTACATCGAAGCTCCGAGCATCCTGGGCATCAAGTGCTGCGGTTAAGCGCGCCCCAAATCGCTCCGGTAATGTGCGGTCCTGGTCCCTATCGAGGCGTGCGCTTCTCGATGACCCGTTGCCCATATACCGAGGAGGTCCGAGGTATAAGTGCAACAGTTTTAATAACTTTTAGCTGCACAATACGTAGGTTTGCTTCTCTGGAAGAAGCCTGCCAACTGTATGTCCCGGAGGACTGAACTTGGTCGAGGACAAGGCAAACCTTCGGATTTACAGCAGCGACTACTCGTTTGTATATATAATATGAGATGCACGGTTGAGGTTCCAGTTGTACCCTAACCAGAAGTGGAAGCACAGAAGAGCCAGGCTGCACCTACGTACCGCAGCAGCTCCATTCCATGCACCGTGGCTAACACCCCATGCCCGCCAGTCCTAATGTACCCCCGCCCGCTAGCTGTGTATCGTCTGCGTCACGGCCGCTTGCAAGTCACTGGTTCCATGCACATTGGTCACAGTCAACCAGTCCGTCAGTCAAACAGTCAGCGCCTCCCGCCGTGCTGCCGCAGCGTGCGCAGCGCAGCCTCCGCCACCAGCGACACGGTCAGGGTGGCCACGTGCGCCATGTCGTCGCTGTCCTCCAGCACCTCGAAGCGCTCCTGCCAAGGGAGGGAGGACATGGGGCACAGGACGATTAGTAGTACGGCATTGAACCATGCCTAGGCGCTGCCTATGACGATAGCTACCGCTCTGTGCCGGCTATTCTGCTTTAAACGGGCCAGAAACCGTCCGACGCACATGCAGCGCAGGTGGGAGAGCTTTAAAGCAGCGCAACGTGCGAGGAAGGAGGCCGTGGCAGGGGTGCTGGCGAGTGCAGCGCAAGTACGGCACGTACCTGGCGCAGATTGCCGCGGCGGCCGGCCCAGATGTCCGCCAGCGGCAGCATGCAGAAGCCCGCGGTCTGCGGAAAGGCAAAGGGGCAGCAGTACAGTGCACGGTTATGGCCGTGGTGTGTAGCATGAAGGGCACGGTACGCTTAAACGACGCGAGGGGCATGGCATGAGATGTGGAGCGCTCGCAAGGCACGGTCTCACGCCCTCAGCTGCCCCACTCTGCCTCTTGTTCGTCACGGCTACCAGTATCCCAACCGCCGCAACGACGTCGCACCTGCAGCGTTCCGGGCTGCGCGATGCTGTTCATGTCCAGGCGGGTCGCCCCCGTGCTCATCAGCTTGACCTCCAGGGAGAAGTCGTCCGAGGACAGCGCGGACAGCAGCTCAGAGGACGCCGTGCCGGCCTGCAATGCACGCAGACGTGCACATCGTCGTCACAGGTGCACGCACGTGCGCGTACAGAGTCATGCAGGTGGGTACCGTGCCTGTCACATTGCATCAGGTGCGTCAAAGGGAACGGTGAACAGGCAGCGAGCCACTGCAACACGCCAGGTACCCACCAGCAGGTTGTACGACACGCAGTAGCCCAGCGGCAGCTCGCCCGGCCCCTTGGGCACCGGCTGCGTGCACGTGTCCATGTCGCTGATGCCCGCCTGGTCGCTCAGCAGCGAGTGCATCAGCACCACGTTGCGGATGCGCGGGTTGCGCAGCGTCTGCGAACAGCAGCAGGAACACAGCACAGCACCCGGTCAGCAACCAGCACGCTCAGGACAGCTTCTCGACATCCGCGTGACACAACCTTGGTCACATGGGAGCATGGTGCCCCTACCTCCTGGGTCAGGCTGATGGAGTGCAGGCACAGCACCAGGCGGTATTCGGTGCCTGTCCACGTGGCAGGGTCAGGCTGCTCCCGCCGCAGCACCGGCCCCAGCGCCGCGTCGGGCGGCAGCGGCTGGGCCAGGTGCTGCCCGCCCGCCACCATGGCCGCCGCGTGGGGGGTGGGCGTGGACTCCATGGACATGTCCGTGTCGGGGTAGCGCGTGCGCTGGCCGCTGCTACCACGGCCCTGCAGCATCATGCCTTCTGCGGGACAGGAAGCAGGGCGAAGCAGCTGTGTGAGCGACCAGCAACGCGCAGGTGCTACGCATGAAGTGAAACATTATGTGATCGTGTCGAGCGCTAAGTTTCAGCGGCACAAACCAGCGGATTCGTGGTGCTACCCAAGGCAACCCACTTGGTGGGGATGCCGTGATGCCGGCGTCCTCCATCTCCGCCCCCAGCCCGAAACCGCCGTCACCGCCCGGGCCGTGCTGCATGCCTCCAGAGGGCTGGCGAGACAGCGGCCGGTTCCCCGCGCCCGTACCTCCACGCTGCATAGGCCTGCATAGCGGAAGAGAGCACCGTCACAGGTGGCATTGTGCAATCATACGGCCGTATCCACAGGGCCTAACATGTGACAGCGTTGCATTCCCTCGATGAACCTACCCGGGCTCTGCATCCAGGCCGTAGTGTCCATCGCCAGGTCGGTGAGGCCCAGGCCCATGGCCGCCAGGCTGGCCCAGTCGCGACGGGCCCTGGGGCGGTATCCCACCAGGGCCGGCAGGCGGCCTCCCAAAGGAGCCCTGCCGCTGGATGGGCGACCCGTACGGCGGCGGTTGCTGCTGCGGCCCTCCAGACTCTGCGGCCAGCCCAAAATCTTCCTGCTCCTGACGCGGCTGGCCGTAAGGGTCTTGTTGGGGTTGCCCGTAGGGGTGCTGCTGTTGGCCGTAGGGCGGTTGCTGCCCGTACGGCCGATGCTGTTGCTGCGGCAGCTGTTGGCCGTAGGGCTGTTGCTGCCCGCCGTACGGCGGCTGTTGGCCGTAGGGCTGTTGCTGCCCGCCGTACGGAGGTGGCTGCTGCCCAGGCGGGCCTTGCCGTCCGTAGTGAGGTGCTCCTTGCTGGCCGTATGCCATGCCCTGCTGGCCGTACGGGTCCTGCCTAGCTGCCTCCGCGCCAAGCCCGTAGTCGCTCTGCTGCCGACTCCGTTGGCCGTGCGGCGCCGGCTGGCCGTACGGATCTTGCCGGGCCGCCTCTGCCCCGAGGCCGTACTCGCTGGGCGGAGCCAGGCCCTGCTGGCCGTAGGGCGCCCCAGGGCGCAGCGGGGACTGCTGCTGGCGCGCCGCCACCTCAGCTGCCATGCCGTAGCCGCCAGCTGACCCCGGGAATGGCTGCTGCTGGCCTTGGCCGTAATGGGGATGCTGAGGCTGCTGCCCCGGGCGGGTCTCCGCCGCGAGCCCGAAGCCGTCTCCAGGCGGTTTCCTGGCAGCAGGGCCTCCTGTCGCACATAGAACAAACCGGTTGGAGAGCAGTCAGCGAAAACGTCACCTGGCAAAAGGCAGCATCTTGTTCGTTGTTCTCATTGTGAGTGTGTCAAAAGGGAGTCTGAGGAGTGCAGTGGACGTGAGTGCAGGGCATTTCTTGTGCAGGCTGGGTGCAGGGGTCCTCACCCAGCTCTGCCAAGAGGCCGTGGCTCTCGTACGCTGCCCCCGGGCCTTGTGGTCGCTGGCCCATCGGCCCTGGCCGCGGCAGCTGCAGACCGCCTGGTCCGGACAGCGGCGTGTTGATGCGCTGCGGGCCCCCGACCGGGAAGAGCTCCTGTGCAAGGAATGGAAACGATAATTACGTGTTAGCACGGGGGATCAAAGCTGGAGGCAGTACCAACCGTAGTAATGGACAACATGAGTCGTTTTGAGCATCCACTGGCACAGGTACACCAGGTGTGCGTACGTTCCTTCCGGTATCCATACCTGCACGTCTTGGCCCTCGCCCGGCAGCGGCCCTCCGTCCATGAGCTCGCTGCTGATGGGGACACGCGGTGGTGGAGCTGCAAGGAGGCAAGGATGGGGTCAGACGCATTGAGGCAACGCGACTTCCTTACCAGCGCCTTGACGCAAGAGCCGCGTTACAATCCTATACAAGGCCAAAGCAACACGGGGAACAGATGCTACCGATACTGACCTTGAGGTGCGGTGCCCGGCAGCTGCAGGGGGTTGTGCCAGCCCATGCCCAGGATGATGCGGCCGGCGGGGCGCTTGGTTATGGGGTTCGTCAGCTTGAAGGCGCCCTCCACCGGCACCCCCGCCGCCAGGCTGGCCATGGGGATGGACGCCACTCCCACAATGGCGCGCATGGGGTCGTCGCCCTGTGGCAGCAGGCGGCACGTACTGTTACAGCAGTAATATACATCAATTAGTGCATACGCAAACTTGTCTTTGTGGCTACCGGTATTCTGGGGCTGGCGGCTGGAGTTACCTATCACCCACCTGTGCGTCGTCGAAGACCACCAGCGGCATGTGGCGTGTCTTGAGGTCGGCCTCCAGCACTGCCGTGCGCGCGATGGGCCACACCTCCTCGTCGTTGAACACGGGGTTGGTGCCAGCCAGCGTGCGGGTGTCGTGGTAGTCGCGGTGGCCGGGGAACCTAGATGTACATGTGGTGTGGGTTGGCCCAAGGCAGGCTACCGTTACGCGTGGGCTCGGCATGGACCGTACGCTACCGTGACCACATGGTGGCCTCATGCGGCATTGCACCACAGCGTGCTGTTACTTGCTGTAAGGGAAGGCGGGTGGCGCCACCTGTGGGGGCGACGTCCCTGTAACCTGAACCTGCTGGCCCGCCCACCTGTAGTGCACGTAGGGCTTGATAGTGAGCGTGGAGCCGCCGGCCGGGACCAGGCCCTCGCAGCGCTCCACAATGACCTTGATGCACGATGTGTTGCCCGGCTGGTTGAGCGCCTGCGTACAGCCATCACAGCAGATATGAGCAGTTGACATTGTAAGGGGATGGCGTGGTTGCAGGAAAGTCCGCAAGCATGCCTCCGTGCAAGCGTGTAGCCCTTTCCGGCAGCATGCCGTCAGGGGGCAGGTGCACCTGCGTGCCTTACCTGCTGCACGGCGGCGGTGGCGGGGTCCCGCTCATCGGGCTCGCTGGCGCGCTTGGACCGCGCCTGCAGAGGGACACACAAGGCGCAACAGAGTTACGGCAACGCCAGGGCAGGCAATGGCGCTGAGCCTGCAACGCAGCCTTCCCATTGATGCACAGGTATAAAGACTGGTCAGTCTATTTTGCATTAGTCCCGCCGTTGCTTGCCTGCAGCTTGTACTCCTTGAGCAGGCCGTCCAGCGGCCGGCGGAAGCAGTAGCCGTAGCGCACGCGGCCAATGCGCTTTCCGTCGGCGCCGAACACGTCCACGTAGTGGTAGGCGCGGTTGTAGCCCAGCGCTGCAGTGGCAGGGTACGGCAGGTAGCAAGCAAAATGTACGCCAGCTGGTACCGTCGACACGCGGTGCAAGGTCCGTGCAGCTCTGCCTACGCTCAGCGGATAGGTGCTGGGGCAGGGCTGGATGCTGTGCGCCCAACAAGCCACCTGCACGAGAGGCAGGCGGCTGGAGTGACAGGCGGGTATACGCCCAACACCCCACCTGCGCCGATCTCCAGGTCCTCCAGCACCTGGCGCAGCGGCAGGCGCGCCATGCCCAGCACGTCGTAGTCGTAGCCGCGCGCCCTGCACAGCTCCAGCACCACCAAGTGCGTGTCCATGTACTCGAGCAGGAAGGGGTCGTTGTCCACCACGTACTGGATGATGGTGTTGAAGTTGGGCGTGTTGGAGGCCATGATGGGCGTGGCCTGCGTCTCGTGCATGAAGAAGTCGAAGGTGAAGAAGACGCTGGGGTCCTTGCCCAGAGACTCCTCCTGCATGGGGGTGGCGAGTACGGTTAAGCGGGCGTTACACTTACTACACCCTCCACATACCGCACTTCCTCCAAACAAAAGTTGCATGAGTAGCACGATATGGATTGTGTGTGCCCGCAAAGCTGTGGATGGCACCCAAACGACGTCACTCCATGGCACAAGGCGTGTGCGACACGGCACGTGTCTAAGTCCCGGCCGTTGACTTACGTAGACCTGCGCCTCCGTGACGTGCAGCTCGAAGATGTTCTGGTCCTCGCCCAGCTCGCTGAAGTCGTCCGTGTCGGAGCGCAGCGAGTCACGCAGGCCGCGGCCCGACGAGCGCAGCGCGCGGTTGATGCCGCTGTAGGCGCCGCGCAGCTGCAGCTCCAGCTTGCGGATGCGCTCCTCGCGCCGCTCGATCTCGCGCTGCATTATTGCAGCAGCACATAGATACCACATAATGTATAACATATGTGAGGGAGCGGGCCACGGTGTTGCGTGTGTGGGGTTGTCGAGAAGCAAGATGCAGGGTGCTCCAGGCACCAGGCTGCCTGGGTACGTGCGAGAATCGAGCGGTGCGGCGAGGCTGTCCGCCAACCCACCTCGAGCTTCTTCATATCGTTCATGAGGTCCCGCTTGACGCGCTCCATCTCGCGGTGCGCCTCCTCCAGCGCCGCCTTGGCCTCCATGGTGATGGCGCTCTCGGTCTCCAGGACCTGGGACACACAGGGACCGTGCAACACGCCTTGCGGTGAGTCCCTACTGGCAACGGGTCCGAGGTGCTGGAACATGGCGTAAAAAACTGGTGGCCTAGGCCCCTTTGGCAGTTCCCTGCCCCACCTTGTGCAGCTTCTTGATCTCGCCCTGGTCCAGGCGCCACACGTCCCGCAGCTGCGTGAGCTCCTTGATGAGCTCCTCGCGGGTCTTGTCCGAGTCCGGCTTGCGGTCACCGCCCAGCAGCAGGTCTACGTGCAAGTAACGGGAGCACCCAATTACGCGCATGCCCTTGTGCAACGGCATCAACCAACTCGAACGGGACAACGATCTGACACACCTTGCGCAGGAGACCAACCGGAGGCATGCAGGTTATGAGTACTGCAGTACATATGGTGCTTACCGTCGTCGCCATAGAGGAGCACGTCCATCTCGCTGGTCGGCAGGTTGGTCCTGCGAAGGTCATGGCATATGGTGTTACCGACACGCACAGCTTGCAGTAGGAGGGTATGGAAGCAGCGAGGCGAAGACGGGATACAGGACGGCACGGAGGCCATGTTGGGTCTGTCCTGGTGTGGACAGGTGTCAACCCAATGCCCGCAGCCTTGCAGGACTTCCTCAGCGCCCTGCAGATGCCGACCCCCCGGTAGCCTCCCACCTCACCTCATGTACACTGCCAGCTTCTCCCTGCACGCCTGCAGCTCCAGCGTGACGGATGCCAGCTTCTTCTTCATGGCGTCGTGGTCGTCCTGCATGGTGCGGTAGTTGGACAGCTCCATGCCGTCCAGCAGCGCGCGCAGGTGGCTCAGCTCCATGCGGATCTGGGGTTGGGCGCAAGGGAACACGTAAGCGACAGGTTGACGTACATAGTCCCTTACCGTGTTACCAAGGGAACTGGTCGTGAGATCAGAAGCTACGATCAGGGAAGTCTGGTTGCTGCACATGGCCCCTGACAGCCAAGGGAAGCAGCTGTGAGGCTACTGGTGTCGAAAGGGCGGCATGACGCCACGAGGTTTCAACCAGGCCACAGCTCCGGGTGCTACAGTACCCATGGCACGGGATTCGCCTTGCGTTTAGCATCCGCGTCAACCTGTACGCACCTCTGCCTCCTTCTGCTGCGCCTGTGCCTTCTCCCGCTTGACAGCGAAGAGCTCCTCCCGCAGGGACCGCACCTCGGCCAGCGCCTCACCGGGGGCGTTGAGCGCCTTCTGCTGCAGGAACAGGTACTCGCGCTCCAGCTTGACGCGCTCGCCCCTGCGAGGTTCATAGCACGACACGGTCTATGCGGTTCAATACCGCACGCACGACAAGGCATTTGGAACCAGTGGTGTGGCCTGGCTAGTGTGGTGCGCAGGTTCTAGCGGGGGTTGCTCACTTGTCCGTAACCACGACCCGGGCCCCTGCACTTACTTCTCGTGCGACAGGCGGGACTCCAGGTCCTGCACACGCATGAGCTCCACGTTCAGGCGCGTGATTTCGTCCTCCATCCTGGGGTAGGGCGGAATACATGGAAGACACGGTGAGATGGTGTTGGTGGAAGGGTGACATGCTGTGGCAGGCGAGACAGCAAGCAATATAGCACCCGTTGCCCCATACACGTAGAATCTTGGCGCCATGGGCCGGAAATAGACACAAGCACACCCCACAAACCCACTTGAAGCGCTTCCGGTGCTCCTCGTGCAGCAGCTTGTGCGTCTCGTCCAGCTGCGCCTGCATGCGGGCGTACATGATGCGGATGTTGTCCAGCTCGCCCTTGTGCTCCATGAAACTGCAGGGAGGCGGGGAGGGCGAATCTCGGCGTCAGCAACAAGCCAACACATGAGGCGCAACCACGGATCACCGCCCAAGCCCCAAGCCCCTAGCGGAACGCACCGCTTCTTGAAGGTGGACGCAATCTCCCACGCCTTCTGCAGCTGCTCGTCCCCGCCCGCCGCCTCCGCCATGCCCAGCACGTCGATCTTCATGAAGTCCCGCTCCAGGTCCTCGATGCGCGCCTTGTACAGGGCCACGTCACGCTGCAGCAGCTCCACCTACAGGCCACGGTGAACAAGTTAGGGCACAGACCCCAAGCATGGTAGGAAAACCAAGTCGCCCGGTTGTTGCTCAGGGATAATGTATCTAGGCACTTCGCATGCATTCGGGTGCGCGTGGCAATGGGTTCAAGCCCCCCGGCAGGCCCGTTGCGCCCGTGCGCACCTTCTTGGCGTCGTCCTCCAAGTCTGCGTTGCGGCGGTTGGTGTCACGCACCTCAGCCTGCGGTGCAGCACACGCAGGTCAGATCAGGCAACGGCACCTTGCTTGACAAACACGGACAGCCGCCACCATATGTCGGGCCAGTTTGCGTCCTTCTCCGCTGGTGGGTAAACCAGCATGCGTTTAGTTTGCCCTCCCCACCTCCAGCTGCGCAACCCGCTCGCGCAGGAAGGCCTCCTTCATGCCGCCACCACCGACGGTTGACCTGACGCTGACGCGGAAGGCGCCGGGGCTCCCAGGCGCCCGTGCCGGCGACACTGCCCTGCGCGTGAGCCACATCAACGCACGGTAAAGGTCAGTGTGCACCTATTCCTCACGCGAGCGAAGGAGCTGAGGTGCGCTGCATGTGACCGCACCCATGCAGCAAGCATGTAAACAAAGCGTAACGTACATGTTACACAAGGGGACGGGCACATGGGCGCACCTCCGGGGCGAGCGCATGGGCGAGGAGGTCCGCATGGCGGAGGCCATGCCCTGGCCCACGCGGAACACCTTGACCAGCTCCAGCGCCTGGTACAGCTCCTCGAAGGTGACCTTGCTGTCGCCCACCACGTCCCACTGCTGCAGCTTGGCCAGCAGGTAGCGCACCTCCTTCTGGTACATGTCTGCAGAGTCAAGGCAACGCATCCGCAGGAGGACATACAAATTGGGGCACACGCGTAAATCAGCCTTGCCTTGCCTGGCACATGTCTGCGTAGGTAAATCCCGTCGTCAGCAGGCGGACAATAGGTTGGCTCGTGTTCACTGTACTGGCGGCACACGAGTCACATGATCTCGCCCTGTCTGCAGGCGCCTCTTCACGCACCTGGCAGGAAGCGGCGTACGAGGCGGATAACCTCCAGGTGGTTGAGGCAGCCGTCCTTGTCCGTGTCCAGCTCGTCCCACACCTCCCGCACCGTCTGTGTGGGGGTCAGGGCACAACGGCGCAACCTCACAACCTCACAAGGCATCCAGCAGGAAGCCTTTGAGGCATACCGATACCCTTGGGCCGTTCCAATGCCGCATGGACGTGTGTGGCAGTCACGCTGCACCCTGTGCGTAGCCTTGCCACTGCCGCCACCGCCACCACCCCCCGCTACACGCGTTATCCCCTCCCCCAGGCACACCTGCTTGTGCTCCCGCAGTACGTCGCGGATGCGGTCCATGACATCGTTCATCTCGATGTGCTTGCCGACCTTGGCGGCCGTGCCTGCAGGTCACGAGGAGGTTCCAAGGTCACCTTTGGGCTGTGGTACGGTACCATGCTCTCACCGGATGGCGGCCGTGCTCAGGCAACCGCACGCTTCAATGCACAAATCCCCAGCTACGGTAAGCTTCCATGACACCACAGGAAATGCGGCTGTGGCGGAGGTAATCCACCAGTAGGGGTGGAACGCTGTGCGGGCAAACCGGTGGCCACTACGATGCCCCCGAAGCCCCGCGCCCAGGTGATGGCTGGGCGTTCACCACGTGGTACTGGAACACCATCTCGTTCCGCAGGAACTGCTCATGTCCATGCGCGCGAAAGCAACCCGGACGGAGGCTCTTACGTGCTGCAAAGGCCTCCTTGATGGCCTCCAGCATCTCCTGCAGCGTGATCAGCCCGTCGCCGTCCACGTCCAGCATCATGCGCAGTTCCTCCACCTTGCTGCGCTCCAAATAAAGCACATGCAATATGGCAGAATTTGAGCAACGTGATCAGCCACCAAGTGACAGGCTACTCCGGCCTGCACAGGCTTCGACTCATACCGCACGTCAACACGGCAAGACATGACACGGCAGGGGACGGGGCGAAGTTGCACAAGCCACGCCGGCCCTTGTGCTGGAGCCGACCAGTCAAAGACTCCATCGAGATCCGCTCACTGACTTCACAGCTTCCCGTTATGCTTGCCCCAAGTGCTGTGCGCCCCATGCAACAGGCTGTCCACGGTGGGACTTGCCTGTTGTCCAGGTCTGGCATGAGCGTCTGCAGCAGGCGGCCCAACTCCCGGCGGTCCAGCTGGCCGCTGTTGTCCAGGTCGAACTGCTGGAACACCTCCTGCAAGGTAGAAGGTTCTACGGCTCAGTACAAGCAATTATGACCTGAACCAGCAACATGACATGCAAGCGTGTTCACTACACGCTTATCCAGTCCTGCCCGTGGCCAGTCATGTTAGTCGTGTGCTGGGAGGTGCCCCACCTGGAGCTTTGCGCCGTTGTTGGCTAGGAAGGAGTCCAGGGTGGCCAGGAATCGCTCCATGGCGTTGTGGATGCCCATCTTCACCTCCTTGTTGGTCCTGATGCCTGAGGGCGGTGGACGGGCCGTGTGTGCGTGCGTGTGGGGTGTGCAAGCCTGTGCTTCTCAACGGTGGTAGCAGTGCGGCGCGTGGTTGACCCAAAGCCCACCCAAATGGACGCCGGTGTTTGCGGATGCGCCAACTGCAACGTGTACAAGAGCGGCAAAGAATGATTGCCTTACCCAGCGGCCTGGGGTATGCATTGTCGCCTGGCACGGTGAAAAGCTTGCCAGTCCTGCGGTCTAGCAAGTACATCTCGTCGTTGTGCCAGAACTCCTCCAGCACCCAGTCATCGGGACCCGGGCCGTCGGGGCCAGCCAGAGCCTGCGCACGCGCACGAAAGGTTTGCTGGTCACCAGGTGGATACCGGTGCATATACGAGTTCGCTGCCCAGGCTCAGTGCAACCCGTTCGCCAACGCACCTCCAGACCACCCATGCCCCCCTCCGCCATGGCAGTAATTTTGCGCTCGTAGAATTTGATGAGGTTCTGCATCTCGTTGATCTGGTTCTCATACACCTTGCACTGCGCGATGGGGCCATCTGCGGTGGGCACGGGACAGGGGCCAGACACCTTGGAGGACGGCACCCATGAGCCATACTGGCCGCAACCGTAATTTGCTCTGTGCTGTCGCGTTGCGGACACCGCCGTTTTTACAGGTGCCAGCAGCCCCAGAATGACCAGCTCACAACCCGAGGACGAAGCAGCTGCTCACCCGACTCCATGCGCTGCTTGAGAGCTGCATTCTCCTCCTTCAACGCGACCAGCTGCTCCTGCTGCTCCACGAAGCGCCTGCCCGCCTCCTCTCCCCAGTACTCGTCCTCAGGCCGCTTCCGTGTGACTGTCTGCGTCCGCTCCAGCTCCCCCACCCGCTTGACCAGGTTGCGCTGGTCCCGCAAGAGAGCGTCAAGCTTGCTCTTATAACTGTCTGCCATGTTCTTGAAGTCCTGGGAGCGTTTCTTCTCCCTGCGGGTGTTTGGGCGTGCCTGATGGTAAGGCCCTCGTGGAATGTCCGAAGGGAGGAGCAGCGACACCGAGTGCATGCCAAGACGCTGCACCAGTGAGCAGGGCGTTGCCCCTCGCTCAGCGGATAAGCAGCAACGCGCATACTGAGCCGTGTAGGACATAGGACACGGCCAGGCACAGTGCGGCCCCAGGGGCGGCAGCAAGCCGCAGCCCACCTGGCAAGCTTGCTGGCCAGCTCCGCATTCTCCGAGCGGAGCTTGGCAATGGCACGCTCCGCATCCAGCAGCTTCTGAGCTGCGCCGCCTTTTGCTGTGGCATCTGTCTGTATCAGCGCGCGCTTTGCTGCCTCCTCCGTGCGCGCTAGCTGGGCGCCAAGCCTGCACCAGTAACGGCAGGGCCAAACGTGGTGTGTAAGCCCTAGCCAGCAGCGAGCAGCTCCTGACCCCAGGGTCTGCCGTGCTCCCTGCCTGTCGTGAAGCGTTCCATGCTGCAGCAGCAAGCGCATCACCCCAATCCCTGGCTTACTGCTTGATTTTGAGCTCAAGCTCACGCTCCCGCCGCTTGGTGGTGCGGTACTCCTCCAGCATGCGGTGAAAATTTTCATGGTTGACCTTATCGTTTGTCGCCGTCCACGCATACTTCACAGGCTTAGGAGGAGGAATGGAACCAAAGCTTGTTGCGGACTCGTCGGGGCCATCAAGGCCCCGGTCGTCGTTCCCACCCAATAGACCCATGGCTGACGACGAGCCCTTAGGAAGCCGCTTGGCGGCCTGACCAATTCAAAATTCTACATCAGCTACAACAGTATTTGGGGTCCGGCCCTTGCAAGGAGTGCGTTTCGCTTGTGTGTCGGTAGCAACTGCTTGTCTACTCGCAGCAGCTGGGGTAGGTGCTGAAGTTCAGGCTTGCAAATGAGTATGCACTAACAACACTGTTCAATCATAGCTATGTGCCTGGGACAGTAGTCTCTATTCGGGTTTGGCAAGGGGCCCGAATGAGCAGAACGACAGCTGAGGGCTAGTTATTAGTGGAACTGCGACGCAATCGTCACATACGCAGGTTGTATGAGTACAACATGCACTGTATACTGTATGCAACGTCACAGCAAAGCGGCAAGCAGGACGCTCGTTATGGAATGCCCTGCTAGAATATCAACAACGCGGGATTCTGTGGCTATGAGTGCGCGTTGACACAAGGCAGAAGAAGATGTTTAACAATGCATTGCTGCGCTATGGCGTGGTGTTGTGTGAGTGCGAAGCGGGCGGGCAGCACAGAATGCAGACATGTTTGTCCGTCCTCGTCTTCCAACCTGTGTTACAGTACTGTGGACCTACAACCTGACAAACGTGTGTAATATGGTGATGTGGGTTAAGATCTAGGGGGGTACGCCAAGGAGGCACAGCGACGACACGGTTTGCGTGTCAACGTGAGCCGAACGTGAGCCTAGCGCCAGTTGCTGAGTCATAAGGAGGCAGGGCATATGTGTGATGCTTAAAAGAGTACAGTATTGCTAGTTGGCTTTTAAACATTACGCAAAACCCGAGTGCACCCGAGTCAGGTGCGGCGAACTCGCCCGAGAAACGCAGTAATTGCGGAACAGGCTCGGAAGCGCTGCCTATCGCACTGAGGTATTATAAGATACCTTCATATATGTATTGAACCTTGCTGGGACACCAATGCGGTCGCTGACGCCATCCAGCCTTGGCCCCGCATTGTCGCGTCTCACGAGAGGCCTTTCATCCGCCTCCGGAACGTTATAAGTCGACCGACACAGCACTCCTATCACATTTCCTGCAGCTCGACACCAATATAGCAACCTCTCGTATGTTCGCTTAGCAGCGCTGCGGCTAAGCGGCACAATCAACGCCCACATCAGAACCAAGCGGTGCCCAGCCCTCACACACACCGCCTATCATGTCCACTTAGACAGTGCTTTCCATCACTCTCAGTCGTATGCAGAAGCCAGGGCAGGCATCACCTTGCCCAGAGCCACCCGTGCAGGGTGGCGCTGGGGACACTGGGGCGCGGAGAAAAACCCTATGCCGCTGTCCGTCCGCGCTGCACTAGGCAGGGCAGCTAGCCCCTACCAAGCCCTGAAGCAGCAGGGTGGACTGGTCCATTCGTGGCACAGCCTCTCCGAGGACGACAAGCAGAAGCACCGCCAAGACGCACTTGCGAAACAGCAACTCTACGTCAGCAACCGGCAGGAGTGGATCCTGCGTGGGGGCCACAACGCCAACGCGCAACCAGCCACAGCCCACGCCGCGGACCCTCTGCCTGGCGGGGCTGGTGCACCTACGGCTGCTACCGCTCCAAGCCCCGACGCCGCCGTGTCCCCGCAGCAGCCAACCCCACAAGGCCCCAAGCCATCCCCGTCCAGTTAGGTAAGCCGCACGGTTGCACCTGATACCGTGGTGGTGCACGCCGGGCGCACCCCCGGCCCCACAACTGCCGTGTTCTGCCCAACTGGGTGCATCGGCATCCGCACCTGCACCTGCCCCCGCACCTGCCCCTGCCCCTGCCCCTGCTCCTTGCTCAGCCCCTGCACCCGCTTCCGCCTCTGCACCCCCTGCGGCTCCTGCACCTGCTCCCCTCCCTGCTGCTGCGCATGCCCACGCGCCTGCTCTTGTCCCTGCGCCTCCTGCTGACCCGGCATCTGTGCCGGCACCTGCGCCACACCCAGCCCCTGTCCCAGCACCCCCGGCACCTGCCCCACACCCAGCCCCAGTCCCAGCACCCCCGGCACCTGCCCCACTCCCAGTCCCTGCGCCACCTGCTGCATTAACTGCTGCAGCATGTCAGCGGTGTACGGCAGGGGCTGTCCAACACGCAGCAGCGCCTCTTGTACCTCCGCCTCCTCCGTTGCCCGCTGCTCGGCCTGGGTCCTCATCGCTGCCAGGACCTCCAAGTGCCCCCGAGCGCACCCGAGTGCACGTCGTTTTCGGCGCGATCTCCCATGGGTCGTCAGGTACTTCACCTCTTCACGGCAGGGTAGGCCAACACAGCTGGTCTCCTGACTTTGCACTATTGTTTCTTACAGCAATAGCGTTACCTCACACTCCAGCGCCTCCCTGTACATTACAGCGCCTCCTGTCAAGTGTGTGAAATCGACTCAACAAGTGGTTGTCGCCACTGGCGCGGTTGCTCTGGCGCTATTATAAATCAAGTAAGATGCGAATTAGGTACACTAACGCGCAGCGCTGGCCTGTTCGTCGGCCATGCTGGAAGACCCAGGCACATTCTACAGTCCCCGAACAGCCTTTCACAACCGTTCGGGCGACTTCGCACAGCCCTGTTTGCCACAAACCTTGCTCCATACAATCGCTTGCGGCTGGCCCAAATCCGCGTCTTTGGTAATTCGCAAGGTTCTGTGGTGGCACCTTGTACCTGCTGCCACCTGCCCACGGGTACGCTTGTGGCTGCGCCCGTGCAGAGCCTTGCTGCCGGCCAAATGCAGGACCAGCGCGCCTAAGCAGCCTATACGTCATCGGCATAAGTTTCTGGCTGTTTAGGAATGCACGGCGCCCGCATGCGCCCGTCAGCGCGCGTGCAGCCGCTGCGCTGCACTGCTGGCCGCCATGTGCTCCCCGCCTGCGTGCTGGGCGGTCGCCGGCGGACTATTGCCTCGGTGCGCGCCTCGTACTACCCAGGCCAAGGGCCTGACCCCATGCAGGTTTGTACTGCTGCACACGCTTTGCACGTTACGGCCCTGTACCTGGCCTCGGGGGCGGTTATGCAGTCTGCCGTAACATACGTACGTGCTGCTCAACGAACGGCTGGTTCGGCACGGGGACTAGCAAGACGGCTTGACCATGGTGGGCAACTTACCGGTACCCCACATTGGCCTCATGTGGGTGCAGTTGCTTGTACTGACGGTGTGCTGTTTGCGTCCGTGTAGGGCGGGAGGCGCTATCGGCGCGGCAGGGATCTCCAGCAGCAGCTGGCGGACATGCTGATGGGAGGGTAAGCCAGGCGCTCGGCCGTGTCATACTCCTGTGCCACGGTCCCCGGCTGCACATCAACAAACGATCTCGAAGGGTTGTCGCATGCGGGGTACTTGGTGCAAGGAGCTCGGACTCTCCCCTGCTCATATCCTGCATGCCGCTGTCACCGGCTGCCCCGTTGGCGCAACCAAATCCACTAGTCTGCACATGCTGCGGTGGTGATAAGGCCAGGAGATGCAAGGTGACCGGTACACAGTTTGCGTGCGGCCTGGTCGATACACAACGCTGTGTGTACGCGCAGGCCCGTGGACGACCCGGACCGCTTCCTGCAGCTCCTGTCTTCCTCGCCCCGCCTGCTGGACCGCCGCATGCTGCCGCCGCAGCAGGCCGGGCCCAGCCTGGAGGACCTGTACCGCCTGCAGCAGCAGCAGCAGCGGCAGCAGGCGGCGGAGGCCGAGGCGGCGCGGCGGCGTGCCGTTGAGGAGGCGGAGGTGGAGGAGCGGAGGCGGGAAGCGCTGCGGGCAGCCATGCTGCAGAATGCAAGGTGAGGCTTGGGAGGTGTTACACTACACAGCAAGCCGTAAGCCGCAGCAGGTTTCCCTGCTCTCGGTAACGCGTTTCCCTTCCCGGCAATTTACCCTGATCGCCCTCGGGCTCTAGGGCTCTAAAATTACAGAAGCATGCCTGGCGTTTCTGGATTTTGTGTACGCCCCTTGCAGGCGGCACCTACCCCGCTACGACTCGCCGTCCCTGGCGCGCTTGGCCTCAGCGCTGGCGTCTGCGGGCGTGGAGGACCCCGCCCTGTGCAACGACATTATGGCGGAGCTGCAGCGGCGGGCGCAGGCGCAGCAGGCGCCGCCCGAGCCCCGCAGCCTCGCCGAGCTGTTTGACGCCCTGGCGACCATGCACCACCGCCCCAGTGATGAGCAGGTGGAGAGCCTGCTCAGGGCACAGCAGCAGCAGCAGCGAGAGAGGGAGCGGGAGGAGAAGGAGTGGCAGCAGCGGGCGTTGCTGGAGCAGCAGCGGGCGGAGGCGGAGCAGCGGCGGCGCATGCTGCTGCAGCAGCAGCAGCAGCAACAGCAGAGGCGTACAGAGGAGGAGGAGCAGCAGCGGCGCAGGCTGGCACCACAGCAGCAGGTGGTGTCGGTGCCTGGGGCGGGGTCCATGACCCCGGACGACGCTGCCAGGCTGCTGCAGTCCATGTCGCGCCTGGGGTACCGCCCGGATGACCGCACGCTTTCGCAGCTGCTTGAGGTGCTGCAGCCGCAGCGCCTGCAGCTGCAACCCGCACCGCAGCAGAAGGCAGCTGTGCATGACGTTGGCGAGGAGGATGAGGGGGAGGAGGAGGACGAGGAGGGGTATGAGGACGAGGAGGCGGAGCAGGCGGTTATGGACGAGGCGGATGCGGAGGCGGCGGTGCGGCTGAGCCTGGAGCGGGACGCGCAGGCGGTGGCCAACGCGGTGCGGGCTCTGGAGCGCATGGGGCGGCCGGATAGGGCGGCGCAGCTGCGGCAGCGGTTCCAGCAGCACGTGATGGGGGTGCAGGCCAGGCTGGCTAGGGAGCGCAGGGTGGCGGCGCAGCAGAGGGCCAGGGCGGAGGCGGAGGCGCGGGTGAGGGCGAAGGCCGAGGCGGAGGCCAGGGCAAGGGCGGAGGCGGAGGCGAGGGCGAAGATGGAGGCGCAGGCGAGGGCCAAAGCGGAGGCGGAAGCAAAGGCCAAGGCGGAGGCGGAGGCGAAGGCGAAGGAGGAGGCAGCTGCCAAGGCTGCCGCCGCTGCCTGCCACGAGGAGCAGCGGAGGCAGGCCCTGAAGCAGCAGCAGCAGGAGGCGGAAGATGCTGAGGGCCCTATCGCGCCGTATGTGGTGCAGCTGAGGGCCCAACTCAGCAAGGCGCTGCGTGCGGCAGCCAGCTGGCAGCAGATCCGGGTAGGTTGAACATTGCTCGGCCGCTGCTCCGCTGTTTTGGTTGCATCGTTGGCACCTCCTGCAGTCCCAACCGGGCGTTCAGGTATACCTTTCTGGTATCCCTAATCATACACCGGGGCCTGACCCAGCTCATCATATATGCAACCCGTGCGGTAAGCCCCACTAAAAAGCCGCAACCAGCGGGCAAGCCCGAACCTGGAGTCCACCGCTGCCCTCCTGCCCTCCTTTCCGCGCGGTTTCCCGTCCCCCCAGGATCTAATATCCAACTAACAGGAGACACAAACGCGCTGCGACCAGCAAGCACGCCCGAATCTGAAATGCACCACTGGCTTCCTACCGGTACCCTCCTTTTCACGTTGGTCCCCCATCAGGGCCTGCTGTTCAACTACCAGGAGGCGCTGGACCTGCCCTGCCTGGTGGCCGCAGCGGCGCGCCTCGTGGAGCTGCTTTCGGCGCGCACCACCGGCATGGTGCTGCGCGAGCGGGCGGAGCTGGGCGACCTGCTGCAGGGCTGGGGCGAGCTCACGCGGCGGCGGCTGGGGCGGGCCAGCGCCAGCCAGACGTGCAGGTGGGCTACAGAGGGCGGGCGACGGGTACGGGCTTGGCAACGCGAGAATCCCCTCGCAAACTGTTTTGAAGGACAACAGGATTGCCTTGTCGCATTATGGCCGCAACGTCGTGTGGTGGGCTGACAGGAGCGAAACGGCGGAGCCTTCCTGCGCTCGCTCGTCAGCCTGCTGGTGTGCGTGTGCCAGCTTCCTGCCCCTGTACCGGCAACCTTTTCTGCACCCTGGCCTGCCCTGCCTTGCCTCTCACGGTCACTTCTATCCCCGCAGCCTGCTGGTGTGCGTGTGCCGGCTTTGCTCCCTTATGCCGGCTACCTAACGCGCGTCCTGTTTTCCCCTTGCCATCCCCGCAGCCTGCTGGTGTGCGTGTGCCGGCTGCGCTACCTGGACGAGCAGCTGCTGGTGGCGCTGCTGCGGCGCCTGCGTGACACGCTGCCGGCGGCACGTGGCGGCGAGCTGGCGGCGGTGCTGCGGGCGCTGGCGGCGTGCGGCGTGCGGCCCAGCCCGTGAGCCGGGGTTGTGGGTTTAGCTTGGCACGGGGGCGGCGGCGCCTGTAACTCAGAAACGATGTTTGGGCTACCGTGCATACTGGCTTTGGCATCTAAGCAGGCCGCGCAGAGGTCGTGTGCCGCACTTAAAGTGTGCGATGTATCAAGAGCTGCATGCGCGCTAAGGCGGGGCGGGATCAAGGTATGCCTGTGTCACATAACTAATAATCGTGGCGCATCCTATTGTTGCAGGCCCTGGATGGACAGCTTCCTAGGCCGTCTGGAGGAGACGCTGGAGGAGGTCTCGACGCAGGACCTGATTGAGCTGTCGGTGGGTGCCCTGTGCCCGTGCCATGCACCGGACAACCCTTGTCACCTTGATTTCAAAAGCGCGTAGGGACCTGGTCGTGGTAAGAGGCAGCGTTACTAGCCCTAGGCTTGCGGAAGCCGAGGACGATACACGCCCGGCTACGGCCTCAGCGTACGGCTGCAAGTGTGACCGTTGACCTGCCCTTCTGCCCACTGCCGATCCACCTGCTTCGTGCCCTGCCCCATGCAGGTGTGCCTGATGCAGCTGGAGGCCCACCCCGACCGCTCGTGGCTGGGGGCCTACCTGGACGAGGTGCAGGTGGGCAGGGGGTGACAGCACAGCGGCAAGCGCAGCTAAAAGTCTGTTGGGCAGTGTTTATGCTCATGTGATTGCAATTCTGGCGCACCGCTCGTGGCTGGGGGCCTACCTGGACGAGTTGCAGCTGGGCCGCGACGGCAGGGAAGCACTCGCAGTTACTCGTTTCCCCTATCTAATAATAGCGTGCGGCGCAATCCAGTTGCACAGCTCAACCCATCTTTGGCAGCACAGCAGCAGTAAGGTGCTGCTGCTGCTGCTGCTGCTGCTGCTATTGCCGGCATGTGCCCGTACGCAACCTTCCCCTCTTTACCGTTCTGAAAAGCGAACCCAGGCACCTGTTAACTTCGTTACTGTTATTGTGCATGCTGGCAGGCGCGCGAGGGCGAGCTGACTCCGCTGCAGGTGGCTGACGCGGTGCGCGCCGTGGCCGCCATGGACCGTCCCTTCCTGGCGGCCTGGCGCCAGGCGGCGGCCTTCAAGCAGCAGATGGGCCAGCAGGCCCCGCGGCAGGCGCAGAAGCAGGTAATGTTTGCACCTAACTCGTGCAAAACTGTGCTTCAATGTTTCGGAGGACACGTTGTCTCGTGTTGTAGCGACATGCGCACGCGCTTGGGGATCAAACGTATGGGTATGGCTCAAACTTGTGTTGGCGGGGTGCTGTGCGGGGACAAACGGTGGACGGCGTTCCATCGATTGGTGTGTCGACCTCTTGTCTTGTAACTCTGTGGCTATGACACGTGCACGCCGATATGATGCATGCAGGCCTCCGCCAGCGCGGTGGAATCCGTGGATGACGTCCTGGGGGAGCAGGACGATGAGGCCGGGCAGCAGGGTGGGCTGCCGGAGGGCCTGCAGGCCGCGCTGCCGCCCATGCACCCCAAGCAGCAAAGCATGGCACCGCAGCAGCCGCAGACGCAACAACAACAACAACCGCAGTTCAACTCGCAGAGCAAGGCAGTGTCGCCGGCTGCAGAGCCTGGCGCGCAGGCTGGGTCGGCAGAGCAGCAGCAGCAGCAGCCAGCAGCTTCCGGCCGCCTCCGGCCGCCTCCCTTGCAGTCGGTTGAGCTGGACGTTGACTCGGAGCAGGCGGCGGCGGCGAGCGTGGAGGGCGCCAGCAGCAGCGGGCGGCAGCTGCCCGGCAGCCGCAGTGTGGAGGGGCTGTACTACGGGCACGAGGACGAGGACGAGGACGAGGAGGGGGAGCTGTACGACGAGGGCGAGGGGACGGAGGGACCCGGGCCGCGGCTGGTGTTGGACGAGCAGGTGGCGGAGGCGGAGGCGGACGCGGACGCGGCGCACGGGGTGGGGACTCCGGCGGCGGCGGCGGGTGGCGCTGCAGCAGCAGCGGGAGCGGGGGCTTCATCCGCGCAGCAGCAGGGGCAGGCGAAGCCATCTGGGTCAGCGCTCGGCGGCAAGGGCATGGTCATCGAGCTGAAGCCCAGCATGGGGCAGCCGGAGCTGCAGGGGGTGCAGGCCGCAAGAGGCGGGGCGGCGACTAAGGCGGAGCAGCAGGGGTCGCCGACGGCTACGCCGCCACCGGTGGCTGAGGAGCGCAAGGCGCAGTCAGAGCAGCAGACCCCGCCGCCACAGCAGCAGCAGCAGCAGCAGCAGAAGGAACAGAAAGAGCAGGGCAAGACGGCAGAGGCCAGCAAGGCACAGCCTCAGACCCAAAAAGCAGCAGCTGACGAGAAGGATGGGGACAAGGGCAAGGGCGGGAAGGAGGAGCAAAAGGGTAAGAAGGAGCAGCCCAAGTCGGAAAAGCAGCTGAAGGAAGAGGCGGCGCAGGTTCGGGCGCTGCGGTCGCTCCTGCTGGAGTGGTACGAGGCGGTGCAGGTCTACAAGGAGGAGCTGGAGGCGCGGCAGCGCAGGGCGCAGGCGGAGGAGGCGAGGCTCGAGGAGGACGGCGCCGTACGGCAGTTCAGCGATGCGGAGGTGGCGGCGGCGGCGCGGGTGATGGCGGCGCGGGAGCAGCTGCAGCGGCTGCAGGCGGACTACGACAATTTCAAGTAAGCGGGGTGGGGGCCTGCTATCGTTTCTCTGGTTCTTATCCCCTCCTTGGGGAATGGGGGCCACGGATGTGGGGGCTGTGCATGGAGTCGGGGTCGGGGAGTACGAAGTGTGCAGTGTTTGGAGCGTATGCTTCGGGGCGGGGCCTGCCAAGTGTAGCACATAAGCAGTGGTTGGGGCCAGATTGGCCCTGGCTTCAGGACATGGGAGGGCGGGAACCTGGCGGGCCAAGTACCGGCAGGTCAGCGCCCTGATACTCCTACCGACCCATGGGTCAGCAGTGGCCTTGGGGAGTAGCAGCGGATGGCCGCGGCCCTTGCAAGCTTGAAACCCCAGTTACCAATCCAGGTGATGGTAATGTCAATGGATTTATCACTATGTTTGCTTGCAGGCGGCGCGCAGAGGCTGAGCGCGAGGTCGCGATAGCGCGCGCCCGCGGCGACGCGCTGAAGCCGCTTCTGGGCCTCGCGGACAACTTCGATAGGGCAGCGCAAACCATCAAGCCCAAGACGGAGGGCGAGAAGCTTATTCACGATTCCTACCAGGCCGTCAACAAGGAGCTCAAACAGTTCTTCAAGTGAGTTGGCAGCGCAGGCACGCGCACGGGTAGTTGCGGGACTCTTTTCAGTACAGGCAGGTGCTCTTGTGTAGCTGCCAAACGAAATGCAGTATAGCTGCAAGTTGTGATCGCTTCGTATATCGCGCGCAGGGAGCAAGGGCTGTCCGAGGTGGGCCAGGAGGGCGACATGTTCGACCCCAATGTGCACGAAGCGGTGATGCGCGAGGAGCGCGACGACCTGGAGGACGGGACCATCACCGCTGTCTTCCAGAAGGGCTACCGCTTGGGCGACCTGCTCGTCCGGCCAGCACTCGTGCGCGTGGCCTACAGCTGAGCTCAGGACGGCAATTGCGGTTGCACCTTGATGTTGCGTCGTTGATGTTGCGCTTTGGAATTTGGCTGTTGGAATTTGGGTGGATGAAAGTTGCATGTTGGAGATTGGGGGCGGCGGCAGCAATTGGGTCTCGTCGTATGCCCGACTGCATGGCGGGGAATGGGCCGTTTGCGATTGTGCTGCATGACGGGACATTTGTAATCACATAAGAGACACGAAAGCTTCCTTCCATTGCACATACATCTACGTGATCGCAAAGTAGGCTATTCTTGGATGTAGCAGCTGACCACAAGCCCGTTGCTCCCAAGGCCTCCTCCCGCCAAAACTCCTCGCCTCGCGGACGGCCCTGCTCAGCAGCTACCCAAAACGAAAGCGACACCTGCGACACCTAGCTTATCTTGCGCTGCACAGTTATAACCATGTCCGTTGGGCGAGCCCTCGCGCTCCTTGCTCTGTCGGCCCTGGCGGTGTCGGCGGAGGTGCTTGTCAACCCTCTCCCGTTGAGCGACTGGACCAATGGCTCAGCCATCTTTTGGGGCGGGCCACAGGTGAGGGACCCAAAAGCTTACAAAAAGCCTCCTAGACTAGGTAATCGATATTCAGGCGTCCACGGTCCTCGCTCTGAGCTTGACCCCTTGAGTCGGCGGCTCGGCGTGCTCCCGCCCTGTTGGTGAACTGTTAAGCTTTGCCGTGGGCTTGCCTTGATGCGCGAAGGACGGTCAAGATGATCCCTACAACATGCGCCTTCCCGGTGGTGCTTGCGGCTATGGAGAGATGGACTCGAAGCTGTGGCCCTTCTACTACGTGAGTCCGTAGAGGTGTTGCCGCGTGCGGCTGTGTTCTACGGCAAGGTGCCTCCTGCGATGTGGGTCACGCCTGCCATGCACCACAGTGCTTACTGTTGACCGCACGTGTGCCTGCAGGTCACCGGAATCGCCCCAACGAACGAGTTGGTCGTCACCCGCCCCCAAGCGTCGTGCGGGACCTGCCTTGAAGTGCAGTGCGTTGCGACAAAGCCCGGGGTGAGTGGCACCGTTGACGAGCGAGTAAGTACCTTCAGGAACTGTATTGACAATCTGGGTCGGCCGCGGCGCTTCAATACTGGCGCTGTAGCTCCATCTACGGCTCCGCATGCCTGTGTGTACGGCACAGCGGGGCCCCTTTGCGCTTGTACACCCACTGACCCGCTGACGCAAACGCGCCGCTGCCAAAGCCAGACCGGTCACCAGATGCTCCCTGCTCAACCCACGCAGATGTGCGTCTCCAACCGCACCATCACGCTGGTCGTGACCGACGAGTGCGTCCAGTGCGCCTCTACGGAGCTCAACATGCACGCCTTTGCCTTTGAGCAGATCGCAAAGCTCAAGTTTGGCGGCGCAGGCATCCGCTACCGCCAGGTGCGTTGCGCTCCTCGTCTGCCTCCGCCAGGGACTGCTATTTTGGCACCGATTTAGGTCAACGTTCGCCCATTGTACCGTGGCACACCTCCAGAGGTACCGCGGGACCATCATGGGCGATCTGGGTCAGGGTTACTGGCCGCACAGAGCTTAGCCACGAGCGACCAGCCCAGCCTCCGCTGGCCAGGGGTACCGTTGTACGTACCGCAGGCAGCGAACGTTGCCCCCCTCGAGCTCACCTGCCCGTCTCCAGCCCTGAGTCTTTCACCCCTGCATGCCGTGTCTTACCCTGCTGCATCCGGTCGTCGTTGTGCGTGCAGGTGGAGTGCGCCCCCGTCGACAACATCAGCGTGCGCGTGGACGGCTTCCGCGTGGCGCAGGGCGGCTGGATCCGGCTGTCGTTCAAGTCCGTGGCCTCGGACGCCGGCATCACCAAGGTGGAGCTGGCGCGCTCCTCCAACGCCACCACTGCGGGCAACGCCACTGCGGGCACGGGCAACGCCACGGCCGCGGGCACCTTCCTGACCGGCGGGGACGGCTGGAAGAGCATGGACAACACCTACGGTGAGCACTAACGAGGTACCGGCGTTCCACGTCCTGTTCTACGAAACCGGCAGACGTCTGGCCGCTTGTACTGAGGCCCGTTGCGTCCGTGCCCGCCGCCTCGGCAAGGCATCCTCACAGCCTGCGTCCTGTAGTTAACACACTGTGCGCTGCCCACGGCTCACGCCTGCCCCCCCAGGTGCCGAATGGGAGCTGTCCAGCCTGCCCGCGCCGCCGTACGACCTGCGTGTCACCGACAGCCACGGCCGCAAGGTGCTGCTCCCGCGCGCCATCACCACGGCGGGCGCAACCGGCGAGGTGGGGCTCTAGCTGGGGTACCGGCACAGGTGGCCTGTTGCTTGGAAAGCAGCTTGCGGCACAACTGTCTACTATCTGCTCCTTCGTTGTTCGGCAGATATGCTGCGTAGGTTGTGTTAAGTCGGGATGCCATCACCACGGCGGGCGCCACCGGCGCGGTGGGGCTTTCGTTGACAAGGTGCACTGTGCTCTGAAAGGTCGCAGGACAGCTGCCTGCTGGCTGCTGATGGTTGCTCAGTGCCCTGGGTACCGGCAACTTGATTCGGTGGACTGTCAGGCTGGCAGCGAACCTGCCTGCTCATTGTCTACCATCAGTTGCGCGACGACAGCATGTCTTGCTGGGTGTGCTTAGATCCCATGCACCCTTCCCCATTGCCCCGCGATGTGCAGTTCCCCGGCCGCGGCCAGTTCCCGGGCCTGCCCAACAACGCGAGCGCCGAGGTCACCAAGAAGCCGTTCGAGACGCAATTCGGCAACACGACCATCACGCCCTCCAACGCCAAGCCAGCTGTACCTGCGGCTGCCGCTGCCGCGGTACCTGCTGCCAAGCCTGCTACTGCTGCTGCTGCTGCTGCCAAGCCTGCGACCGGCAAGCGGCGCGCGCAGCGCCGTGCCCTGCGCCAGGCGACCCGTGGGGAAGCCGCCGGCCCCCTGCCGTGATAAGATGCCTTGTCCTCGTTAGCCTTGCCAGGCCTTGCCGGCCTTGGCCCTGTGCGCATAGTAAGCGCGCGCGTCGTACATGTATGGGTTTGACGGCTGGGTAGGGCATGCATCAGGTAGACGTCGGCTGTAAGGCTCATGGTACCGGTACATACCGGTAGGTGGGCACCGTAGATAACGGCTGTGTGCCAGGTAGTCCTCAGCTCGCAACAGGGGCATCTCCCCTGACGTGCATTAGGCAGCGTTTGTTACACCCCAGGCGGTGTACTTGCATGATGGTGCCATGGCACGTTTCCCGACGAGGTGATCTACACGGCTCATTCTGTTTAGGTCAACTGCAACGCTGCAATCAGGAACATGATGTGCATCAAATGGCCGCGCCCAAATGACGCTGGTCGGAGGCCACGTGTGAGAGCCTTGGACGTGCATGGGCGGTGGCCTGGTGGAGGACAACCGTAGAAAGGGATTCTTCCATGCAGATCCTTGTACAGCCAGGCAGCACCTCTGGTTATGGACTGCCAGTTTGCGGAACGTCAAGAACTTGTGCGCCTGCCATGTAAGCAACTGATGTAGGATTCGCGCATGTGACGACAGCATGTCAACACGCAGCGTTTGGGGAGCATATCCGAGCACCACCTGCTAGCACACAGTCAGGCGAATACAATTCTCACACGTAGTCCACCACCGTCCTGACTCAGAAGGTATTGCCCCTGGTTTACCCCAAACGGCCCGTGTGGGCAAGCAGTGGAGACGTACCGGTACCTTGCGCCTGACCCCATGCAACCCCAGCCCCAGGCAGGCCAGGCCCAAGCTGGCAAGGGAAGCGGTGCACATGATGCAAGCGCAATAAAGCCACCCAACGCCCCATGTTGCTAGTATGTGCACGCAAAGTGGCAAGCAAGTTGGCTGTGTCGGTTCCCCTGGCGTATATGTCCCTGCTCTTGGTGCCACGATGGTGGGTGGGTGTCACGTCCGGCATCTAGCTGTCGGCGGTGGGGTCAGGTCCGGCATAGCTGCCACGTGTGGGGTCGCGCCCCGCATCTGGCTGCAGGATGTGGGGTCACGCCCGGTATCTCAGCTGCGAGCTCGTGGTCACACACCACAGCTGCTCCCGCTTGCCCAAGGGCCGCATCTCAGCAACCGGCACTGACCCCAAGCCCCGCATCCCAGCTACCAGCACTGACCCCGAACACCAAATCTTAGCTTCCACATATGTTCCGTTCACTGTATCTGTGAGCCCACCCCCCTTCCGCCTTTTTTGGGTATCTGGCACCCTCGGCTGTTTCAGCAGGCGGCGTGCGGACACGGCCGTGGGCCCGTGGCTCGCACAGGCACGTCGCGCTGCACTTGCTCGTCTGCGCTCTCCTGTGCAACTGCCCGTTGGCTATGCGTGCCGCTGTACTAGGGGCCCCCTTCACTGGCATGTGGGAGAGTAAGAGAGACACAACCTCCTGCGTTACATGCGTTGCTTGGACTGCTCCACAGCCCCAACCTCAACGATTGCTAGCCCCGCCACGGCGAACGCCGCCGCGTCCCCTCCGTCCAGTGCCTCCCGCACGGTGGGTTGCCCCAGGAACCTCCGTGCAGCCTCCTCCTGCGTCAAGGAGTCCAATCCCATCGCATGCCCAGGGGCCGTCAAAAGCCAGCTGCATAAGAGCTTGCTGCACAATTCCAAGTCAAGGGTAACCCAGCCACTTACCGGTACAGGACGCAGTAACGCACAGGCACCGCATAGGGGGCGAGCAGGCGGCAGTGCACGCAGTTCTACGTAGTGCACAACGCGAGGAAGACGCACCTGCAGGAAGCGCCCCATCCACACGTACTGCGGCTGCAGGTTCATGGTGTCGTACCCGCACGACACCTGCACGCAGCCCTCCGCCATGGCAGCTGCCTGCAGCCTCCCAACCGCGGCAACGACCTCAGGGGATGCGGCCGGCGCGGCCGCAGGGCCGGGGCTGCCGCTCCCCTCCTGCTGCTGCTGCTGCTTGTCCTGCAGTGGGCGTAGCTTCAGCACGAGGTCCACCCCGGTGTCGAAAGCGGGGCCCCGCTTGAAGAGGGCCTCCATGTCGTTGGGCACCAGCACCTGCACCGGCGGAACGCCACCAGGAGGGAGGGTCACAGCTTGGTCTGGCCAGCAAAAGCGGCTTAGCGGCAAAACCGATACAGCGGCATAGCAACCAGAGGCGGGGCTGTGACTTCTTGGTTGTCAGTGGACGGTATTCGCACGTGATCGCACCTTCCACATGGACAGGGTCACGGTGGCTGTCCCCAGCAGCTGCGCCTTGGCGTCTGCGAACTGCGGGCCCGCCACAAAGCGCTCGGCCTGCGCCTGTGAGGCGAAGCGGTAGTACACCGCGGCGATGGGCTTGTTGCCCTCGCCCTCGGCAGAGGCAGCAGTCAGGATCTTCCCGGCAGAAGCGCATGCCGCCCCTGCGGTGTGTGTGAGCGGCACAGGAGGGGGAGGTGCGTGTCTGTAACTGAGCAACCACCTGCTGGGAAGCGAGGGATGATTTCTGTCCATCAGTTCAGCTACTGCACAGGCGGGTACTGTCGAGGGCTGGGGCGGTACTGCTGGAAAGTGGTGCTGCGCAGTGCACACGGTGCTTTCTGTTTTGAGAGGCAGGGTCGCTCAGGTCGATGGTCCAGCGTCGACTCAGTGCGCTGCGGTGCGCCTCTGACCTGGGGTCCGGTACTGCATAGACCACAAGGTGTCCACCAGCTCCTGGCGTTGCTCCTCGACACTGGCAGTAGGGTCGATCGGCTCAGCGTTCAGGAGTAGAAGTGTCTCCCACACCGGAACGGTGTCAGCACGCGCTGACGCTGCTGGTTGCGGTGCACGCCGGCGAGGGGCACGAGAGGTCAACGCTGCCGTTCGCCCGAGTGGCGCTGGCCATGACGCGTTGGGTACTCGAGCAGCACCTAAGCGCAATGATCGTGCAGGACAGCGCAGCGGCAGCATCCTGCTTATAGTTGATGCTGTGCAAACAAGGGTGTTGCGAGTCCTAGTGAGCCAGACAGTCTGATTGACTAATCAGAGTTTATAAAGGGAGTGGCTTTATGTATGTGTAGCCTCTGTTCGCCTGCAGGCCTACTTTGACGACGCCTTGACCGCGACTTGCATGAAGCGCTGAACTTGGAGCCTAGCAAGCCTGGTGGTCGCCACAAACACTTGTTCTGTTTTGTCATTTTACATTCAACTTCACTTGTATCAAAACATCACCGGCTGCCGGTAAAACTTCTTGCCCACAGAACAGCGTGGCAGAATACCATACAAATGCAATTGATGTGATATAATTTGAGCTGCCCTTAGCAGCGATAATGGATACCGCGGAGGACGGGCCGAACAAGGTGCGGAACCGTCATCCGCGGACATTTCCCCGCGGACCTTGCGAATGGAGAGACGACTCTTGGTGGTGATATCAACTACTGACTGCAGGGCCAGCAGCTTACCGCGGACGCAACATGCATTGCGTGGGTGCGGTCCAAGCTGCAGCTGGTAAGTTTCGCATGTCGCGGGAGGCAAGGGGCCTTTCGGAGCCTCCGCGTCGTGGAACGTCATGCGTGTGCCGCTTTGCTACGCAGTTGCGGCCGAGCGGCCAGTCCGATGGCGACGACGGGGCGGAGTGGCTGTCGGGGCTCTGGAACAACGACGTGCACACGCCCGTTGTGTCCACCTTCCTCATGAGCGTGAAGGCCACGCGCATGTTTGCCACGCTAGATGCGGGGAGGGAGCCTAGTGCTGAGCCACGGCTGGTGCTATCACTGGAGGTGCCAAAGCAGTACGAGCAGGTGAGCGAGCGGAGCAGCAAGGGGCATGGGGTCCGCCACTGGGGCCAGAGCGCCCAGTGGATGGTCCGGCAGGCGCTCCAGGTGCACCAGCGAATTACACCTGGGTAGCAGTGACAGTGCACGAGCCGTGTATGACCGAGAGTTTTGGGCTTCCTGCAAGCATCCACCTCAGTCAGCAGCTGCCCGGCAGGCATACTAGATAAAGTCGGTATGGGAGGCTTCAGCGTGCGTAGAAGGCGGACTTGGACGGCCCTAGTACGCTGGGCACAAGCTCCAGCTGCACAGCGTACTACTGCCAGCAGCGTGTCAAGCGCATGCAGACTAAGGACCAAGCATGCACGCATCGAGTCACCTGAATGGCGGCCCCAGTTGGCACAACACCTGCCATGGGGCCCAGCCTGATTATGACACGGATGCCTCCGGTACTCCAACGGGCCGTCACGCGGGCACGTGGGCAGGCCATGTCAGGTGCTAATATCAGTGCCGGCCGAAGTACGCCTGGCACCTGACGACGGCCGTCTTTGTGAGCAATGTGTACGATTCCGTGAAAGTTCTATGTTGTTAATGGCCCGTTGTGCTTCAGCGCTGCACATCTGGCTGTCTCGGGCCATTGGCTCAGCTTACATGGAGGCGTGCTGGGGTCCTCGGATGGCACCACCCAGGGACGGAAGGCCGAGTCTCCATGTCCAAACCTTGCTTGCGCTGACAAAGCCTGCCCCCAACCCGCAGATGGTGTACTTTGTCCGGGACCCAAGCAAGTTTGTGACGCGTGATAACGTGGGCTCCGTCATCTTCTTCGGGGTGCTGCGCGGCGGGGACGCGCTGCACTCGCTGCTCCAGCTGATGCACGGGCTGTACGTGCCGGTGGTGGTCACCAACTCCACCTGGCCGGAGACCGTGAAGAGCGACTTCACGGCGCAGCTGCACAAGTTCATGGCGAACCTGACGGAGACGGTGTACGAGGTCAAGGGGAAGACCATCCTGTACATCCCGCAGGTGGGCGCCGGTGCGGGGTGCAGGGCAACACGGCCCTTGTGTGCTGGCTGCATGCCCGTCCTGTCAAACGCGAGGGTTCATTATACGCGTGCTATCCTGCCTTACCTGCCTGTAGGAGGACCTGCAAGACCCCAAAACAGCGGCGAAGCAGAAGGACCTGGTGCAGCGGCTGGAGTCCACCATCATCCACTGGACGCGGCAGGTGCGCTGCGGGGGCCTACGTTAGCGTTGGCCAGACGCCGCCATGCCGGGCTAGGTCTTCCCTCGTGGGCACCATGCACTTAGCCACATCGCCAACCTCTATGGTCCGAGCCATGGTGCCTTCAACGCGCTTCGCTTCCACGTCTTGGCCTCCGTGCCCTTTTGCACCCTGACATCTCTACCCTCCTGTGCCCCATGCAGGTCAAGGAGCTGCTCAACCAGCAGGACGCCGTGGACGCGTCCGAGCATGCAGGCCCGCTGGCGGAGATTGAGTTTTGGCGCGAGCGCAGCGTGGACCTGTCGGGCATCCGCTCCCAGCTGGACGACGCGGCCGTGTCCGCCATCGTCAGCGTGCTGGAGTACGCCAAGTCCTCCTACCTGGCGCCATTCCTGTCGCTGCGCAACCTAATACACAGGGAGGCGGTGGCGGCGGAGGACAACCTCAAGTTCCTGCTGTGCCTGGAGGAGCCGTGCCAGCAGCTGGCCACCGCACACCCGCAGGTGCGGCAGCTGCTACCGGTATCCTGCTGCGACGCAAGCGGTAGCCTTTCTCAGCATGGGAGGCAAGGGAAGCGGATACACCGCCTGGCAATGCATACGTACTGGACTTACGTCACATGTGCTGCTTCTGTAGGCCATCCCGGGCCTGCTGCCGCCCATCCTCAACTGCATCCGCATGGTGTGGAACATGTCGCGCTTCTACAACACGCCCGAGCGGCTGACGGTGCTGCTGCGCAAGCTGTCCAACGAGATCATCAACCGCTGCTGCTCCGTCATCTCGCTGGCGGACGTGTTCTCGGGGGACGTGGACGGCGTCATGGTGGCGCTACGGCAGAGCATGGAGGCGGGTGAGTATCTTGGTTCAGGCATGGGGGGGCACTGGCGGCCCAAGGAGGGCGTGCAATCGTCGCGTCACGTAATGGACCGGCGAACTGCGTGGGTCCAGTACTTTGTAGAGGGGGCAGGGGAGCAGCAGCAACACCTTCACAAACCGTGTCTCCCAGGTCTCGCAGCGCTGGAGGCAGCACGGGGGTGTGCGGGGCTGCACACGTTGGGTGTGAGTATCAGCATGCACCCCGTTACACTGCGCGCTGTCATGTTCACAGGCGAGCGCTGGAAGGAGCTGTACAAGAAGACGGCCGCCGCGGTGGCGGTGCGCTCCCCGCGGCCCTGGGACTTCGACATCTCCTCCATCTTCGCCCACATTGACGCCTTCCTGCAGCGCTGCAACGACCTGCTGGAGGTGGGTTCCCAGCTAGCTGCTAGCGTTTCCGCCCCTACTGTCCCTCAGCCCACCTGTGCTGTCCCTCTTCAGTTTGCCAAACCGCCATGCTCCTCCCGCTACGGCAGGTCTGCGAGGCCCAGCTGCAGTTCGCGCCCCGCACGCCGCTGCCCCTGTTCGGCGGCACGTACGGGCCGGAGGTCAAGAAGAGCATCCTGGACATCCAGGAGTCCTTCCAGGGCCTGGTGCGCGGCCTCAAGGGCCTCACCTACGACATCCTGGACGTCAAGGCCACAAGGTGGGCTAACCTGAGCTGCTCAGCGGTAGGATGGTCGATCAACTCCCCAGGCATGCTGCCGAGGTCGTCACTGAGACGCCCTCTCTGTATCTGAGACGCCCTCTCTGTATCCGCAATACAGGTGGCACGACGACTTCAACGCATTCAAGGGCGGCGTGAAGGACCTGGAGGTGCGCCGAGCTGTCGTATTGGTTGCTGCCTCGCGTCTATGGTCTGTGGATTTCCCACGCCGGCTACGCCAGCAGTCTGCTGCTGTGGCCGCCCTATTGCCACTCCCCAGCAAACCATTGCTCCATTGGCGCATAAACGCTCTGGCCTCCAACTTACCCTACTTGCCCTGCTTTCAGGTGATGATGGCCAACGTGATCCAGCGTGCCTTTGACACGCAGCCGTGCCTGTCGGCACGTGGCGAGCTGCTGGAGGGCTTCCAGGCCATGGCGCGGCGGGACTTCATCCGGCGCTTCGTGGAGAAGAAGACGGTCGAGTTCTACGGCCTGTTCATGGCCGAGATCAACACCGTCAAGAAGCTGTTCGACGCTGTCAAGCGCTCGCAGCCCAAGAGCCCCATCCTGCCGCGCTACGCTGGACTGGCCAAGTGGGTACGGGGTGTGTTTTAGCACGTTGGGCCTTACCGACATGCTTGCGTTAGTCCCGAGAAAATTGCATGTAAGGCAAGATGTAAGACATGGTGCTTGTTTCGTAAGATACTCTGTGCTTGTGTGCAGGTACGCCATGAACCTGCTGAGGCGCCTGGAGCAGAGCCACAAGGTGGTGGCCAACGTGCGCTTCACGCTGCCACAGGTGGGGCGCAGCATGGCGTGGGGGACACGCCACTGTAGGTCTCGTTAATTGAAAATAAGCCGCTTTTCAGTAGCTTGCTGTCAGGTGCTTGGTGGTAAACGGGAGTGATATGTTCCAAACCTCACTACACACTGACCCTTCATATGTGTGCTGGCCGTGCTCAGGTGACGGAGTCGGAGGAGGTGTTTGCCGCGTACGAGCTGGCGCACGCCGCCATCGAGCAGTACATGCACAACACGCACAACGAGTGGTTCGGCACCATCGAGAACAACATCAGCAAGGAGCTGCAGGCGTGCCTGCTCACGCAGGACAAGGCGTCGGGTGAGCTGTTGGGCCTGCCTCTGCAGTCGCGTGCGTGGCCACGGGCTGCTCATGCTGAGCGAGACCCAGGAGGAAGGATTATACGCTATACATCCGATTTTTACTGTCGGTACTGCCAGTAGCCTTCACTGCTTGGCTACTGCTCTGCCACAATACTGCGTGGTTCTCGTCACGCCTGCCCCACTTCACTATGTGGCTCCGATGCTGTGCAGGTGGCCTGCTGTCCATGAACTTCCACAAGGACCTGCTGTCCATGGGCCAGGAGGTGCACTACTGGGAGCGCATGCGCATGCCCATCCCCTACATCGCCATGGAGATCAACGCGCAGCGCGAGAAGTACCGCGTGCTGCGCGACAACATCCTCATGGTGGTGCGGGACTACAACAAGGTGCGTGCGGACGGGGGTGTTGGCCTGTGGGGCAGAGCAACCTGGGTTAATCGTCCGCACCGCGCTCTGTGGGTAGGGTGCCTACTTGGGGGCTACGGCGGTGAAGCCATGCTGGCTTAGCCAACGGTCCTCGCTCCCTCGCCTTTGAGGTTGGGCAAGGCTCTTGCGGGTTGCAACTGTAGGCTTGGATGTGGCACAGAGGGTGCTTGGGTTGCATTACCGGAAGCGCGATGAGACAGCACTGGGCGTCACCGTGTCTCCGCCTTCCAACCCGCCTGCCGGCCTTGCAGATCTTGACGGCGCTGGACAAGGAGGAGCGCAAGCTGTTCCACGACCGCATCCGCTACCTGGACCGCCGCATCATACCGGGCGTGACCAAGCTGCAGTGGACGGCGGACAAGCACGCGCTGGAGTTCTACTACCGCGAGGCCCGCAAGTGAGTTCTTTTAACCTGCCCTCAGCAAACAACACGGGCAGTACGGCAGAACCAGTGTTCTATGATAGGTGGCCCCACCGTGTACAAACCCACAGCCAGAGCGCTGGTAAACGTACGATCCATGGCCATGCAGGTTCTGCCGCGACGCTGACACGGCTGTTTGCGACTACAAGGCGGCGTGCGCGCGGCTGGACGCCATCTGCCGCTCCATCAGCGAGATGGTGCTGGTGGAGGTGGAGAAGAAGAAGATCTACCAGCACACCGAGTTCGCGACGCTGCAGGAGCAGCACCACGCAAAGGTGCACAACCGTGTCGCCTGGCCCATCTCCTTTTGCCTGAAAGCTGCATGCGCCTGCTGTCTCACGCAAGGGTCTGCCGTCAGCCCACATCCAAAGGGCCAATGCTGTGCCGTGGTGCAGAGCGTGGTGTGTCCACCTGATGTAGCCCCGTTACAAGCCAGTGTCCGCGTTGGCTTCCCTTACTGCAGATGAAGGAGCGGCTGGTGTCGGCTGTGGACGAGATCCGCGAGATCATGGCCTCCATCCACCGCGTGTTCGAGCAGGACAGCGAGGACGTGCAGCGCGAGTGGGTGCGCTTCACGCAGAAGGTGGACCGCAAGCTGGAGGACGCGCTGCGGCACGTGGTCAAGAAGTCGCTGCAGGTGGGCGTGGGGAATGGAATGCCTCCTTCAGACACGGCCGCTGGGGCACCTCCCTCGTAGTTCCCCGTAGCCTATATCACTCGTAATCACTCAACGTCGCAAGCACTGTACATGTGGTGGGCTCAGGCAGGGCGTAAGGCATCGGCTTCAGTTATGCCCAACTCAGACCGAGTTTGTGGCTGTGAGTAGGAACCCACTTTGCTTCCTTGTTGTGTGCAGGAGCTGTCGCGGCTGCTCAACGGCGACAACAAGACGGAGGTGATGCCCATCTTCCACGTGACCATGGTGCTGGAGCGCACCAACCGCGTGGAGCTGCGGCCCACCATCCAGGCGCTGTTCGACACCATCAACAGCGTCACGCGCAACCTCATCGTGGTGCTGCAGGCGGTGCCGCGAGTGGCGCTGCAGCTCACGGACAAGCAGCGCAGGGACCTGGAGGTGGGGCAGCGCGTTCAGAATGCCCCCATTTGGTGCATCACGCCGAGTTGCTGCGCATCACTTTGCCTTGCCAGCGCTGTGGCCCCTTACTTTACCGGTATACGCTCTGGAGTGCAATTCACTGACTGTTGGCTGCTCCACGCACCTCCGGCTACAGGAGTCTGGCGGCGCGCTGCCCAAGCCGCCCCCCACGCTGTACGAGACCATCAGCGCGGACGAGGACGCAGTGCTCAAGACCATCACGCAGATCACGTCGGGCATCATGTCCATCATCGACAAGACGCAGGCGTTCCTGACGTACTGGGAGAAGAAGTACCGGCACGTGTGGGAGGCGGACCGGGACGCCTACATCCGGCGCTACGAGAAGGCGCAGAAGCCGCTGTCGTCCTTCGACGCCGACATCTCCCGCTACCTGCAGGTGGGGTCCAGCTTCAACTCTGCCCCATGCTGGGCTGCAAGGTCGTGTAGCTACGAGCCGCATAGCAGGGCAATTTGCCACGTCTGTCGGAAGTCTGCATGTGCAGGGCGGCCTGTGGTGAAACGCACGGTGGCATGGCACGGTGCGGCGCGGAAGGTGTCATGGCTTTGTTGGCCTAACGCACATGCACATCACTTGCTGCCTCGCAGTGCGTGGACGAGGTGCGCGGCGAGGACGGCGCCACCAACATGCGCTTCCTGCGCATCGACTGCGGGCCGCTCAAGCAGACGCTGGTGGGCCACTGCGAGGCCTGGGTGTCCAAGTTCACCGGCCTGCTGGGCCAGCTGGCGGCCACGGAGCTGCGCGCCCTGCACGCCTTCTTCAAGTAAGTGCAAGGGCCTTGGAGGCAATGAATGGCCAGAACCTAAGCTGACCTGACAGCTGTAAGGAGCAGCGGTTTTCGGCAACCAACGTTACATGCCGCTAGCCCGCCGGCCCTGCCGCTCACCACCCATGTGACCATACCTTCACAACTGTAACCCTATTACCTCCCCTTGCAGGGAGGGTCGTGAGGCGCTCACGATGGTGCCCGCCTCCCTGGAGCAGCTGGCCGACCTGGTCAACCTGCACCGCCGCCTGGCGGACGAGCGGCGGCGCACGGAGGCGCGCTTCGAGCCGCTGCGCGACAAGTACAAGCTGCTGGAGCGGTACGAGGTGGGCGCCAAGGAGGAGGAGGCGGCGCTGCTGGAGAGCCTGGAGCCCAGCTGGGGCGCCTTCCAGGCGCTGCTGGACGAGACGGCGGGCAAGCTGGAGAAGTACAAGGACAACTTCAGGTGCGGCTTTGCAAGGGGATCCGTGTTTCCTGAAGAGGACCGGGAGGGCGCCACGAGGGGCTTCAACTGTTTTGCACGAAGGTTTAGCGCGCTGCCGTGTGTCCCTGACCTGTGTATCTGGTGCCTGATGGTCCTGCACGCAGGGAGAAGGTCAAGAACCTGCTGGACACGTTCCTCAAGGACGTGGCCACGCTGTGCGAGGACTTTGCGCGCGACATGCCGCAGGGCCACGAGGTGCCCACGGAGGACGCCCTGGCCTTCATCGCCAACTCCAAGCAGGCCGTGGAGGACACGCGCAAGCGGGTGAGCGCCCGGGTCCCGTCCCCCGGCGTGACGCCATGTCCTACTCAAAGCGCTATGCCGTATTGCCACAGCAACTCTGGCAGTGCCTCGTTGACTACCACTCATAGGAAGGCCCTAGGTGATACGCGCTGACTCGGTCACGTCTGCCCCTGACGTGCCCTTGCTTGCTGCAGGCGCTGGAGATCAAGAGTGGCATGGACATCTTCAACATTCCGCAGCCGCAGTACAAGGACCTGGCCGCCATGGAGAAGGACCTGGACCTGCTGGACCGCATCTGGAGCCTCAAGGCCGAGTGGGAGCAGCTGTACGGCAGCTGGAAGGACGGCTCATTCGCAGACATCAAGGTGCGGGCTGGTCGCATAGGGCGCCGGGCTAATAGCAATCGGAAGGTTACAAGCCTGCTGCTTCATTGTACGACACACAGCGCTACGTGTGCATGTCAGGTGTTTGTCTTGTTGAGGCATTTGCGTTGTATGCAGTCGGCTGACAGTGCCACACACAATTCTGCTACAGGTGGAGGAGATGGAGGAGGCTGCCGTGCGCATCAGCAAGAACGTGGCCAAGCTGGGCCGCGACATCCGGCAGTGGGGCGTGTGGGGGTCGCTCAAGGACACACTGGACGCCTTCAAGCGCACCATGCCGCTCATCACAGACCTGCGCAACCCCGCCATGCGCCCGCGCCACTGGGAGTCGCTGCAGGCAAGGCCACCGGCACCTCCAACCCTGTTGCTCTCCCGCAGCCAGATGCCTGTGCGCCTAGTGCCTTTACCCTGTAGCACACCTACGGCACGCTACCTGCCGTTTTTGACCTGCTCTTGAGCGCCGCGCATGGACACCTTGAACCCTATACCAACGCCCCGTGCACTGCATCCCGTTTCCACCCTTTCAGGAGCACATCAGCATCCGCTTCGACCCCCACTCGCGCTCCTTCACGCTGGACAGCGTGGTGGCGCTGCGCCTGGACCAGCACGTGGAGTTCGTTGCAGAGCTGTCCGTCAACGCCACGAAGGTGCGTTACGGGTTCATTAACATGATCTGTCCAGCACCCACATGTCGCCCCATGAAGGCTGTGTGTAACCTGCAGCTGCCGCGTGCACTTTTGCACTGCGCCCATGGGCAGCGTTGCAGCCTTGGCTAACCGTCCTGCGTGTTCCGATTTGCAGCCTTGCCTAACCGTCCTGTGTGTTTCCTCGCATGCAGGAGCTGGCCATCGAGAACAACATCAAGACCATCGCGGCCACGTGGCAGGGCCTGGCCCTTGACATGGCCGAGTACAAGGCCACGTTCAAGCTGCGCAGCACGGAGGAGATCTTCTCCAGCCTGGAGGAGAACACCGTCACGCTGTCCACCATGAAGGCCTCCAAGTACTTTGTGGTGTTCGAGAAGGACATTGCGTACTGGGAGCACACGCTGAGCCACATCAGCGAGACCATCGAGATCATCCTCCAGGTCCGTGCTGCAGCCACGTGCCTTGCCGTGACTGCCTTACTGCAGCGCTGACCGCAGGACAGAGGGGTTAGGTGCCTGCCAATTGGCGGCAGGAGCTCAGCCGCTGCCGCTCTCTGTGAACTCTGTCAACGCAGGTCCAGCGCAACTGGATGTACCTGGAGAACATCTTCATCGGCAGCGAGGACATCCGCAAGCAGCTGCCCCAGGAGAGCCAGATGTTCGACGGCGTGCACGCCAACTTCATGCGCCAGATGAAGTCGCTGCACGCCACGGGCAACTGCCTCAAGGCCTGTACCGCGCAGGGCCTGCTCGAATCCTTCCAGGTGGGCCCGCAGCTGCTTGCCCTGACGACATGCAGTGTTTTCCGCGTACGGTATCCCCTCCGGCAATCCCATGCCCAGCCCGGCTGTGACGCGAAAGGTTGTTTTCTTTGGTGCTTCCGGTACGTTGGTATGTAGGACCTGCACTGAGTGTGTTTGCCTACCGTCTTACGGTACACAGGACATGAACGCCAAGCTGGAGCGCATCCAGAAGTCCCTGGACAACTACCTGGAGAACAAGCGGCAGCAGTTCCCGCGCTTCTACTTCCTGTCCTCGGACGACCTGCTGGAGATCCTGGGCCAGGCCAAGGACCCGCTCAACGTGCAGCCCCACCTCAAAAAATGCTTCGAGGGTAGGTCAAAGCCCCCTCCTTCCTCTCATGGCCTTGGCCGACTTGCCAACAGTGTCTGTCTCATCAACTAGATCATGGTGAAACTGCTTTCCACGGCAAACGTGTTGCTAATACACGTGCCTCTCACTCCGCACAGGCATCAAGAAGCTGGACATGCACCTGCCCGGCGAGGACCGCAAGCAGACCATCAGCGTGGGCATCACCTCCCCGGACGGCGAGTACCTGCCCTTCGCCAACCCCGTGGTCACGGAGGGCCGCCCCGAGGAGTGGCTCAACCGCGTGGAGGACGCCATGTTCCTCACCACCAAGAAGCACCTGTACAAGGTGCTGGAGGACTCCAAGGGTGAGCCGGGCGGTCTGAACATCGGCAGGACCTTTTTGGTATGGAGTACCAGTTCGAAGGGAGGGTCTGTGAGCAACTGGACGCTGGGGCAATCTGGGCAGACAGTAGCTGAGCGGTTTTGTGGGCCCTGTGGTTCGCAGTGGCCAAGAAGGAGAAGTGGGTCAAGGACAACCAGGGCCAGATGATCATCACGGCGGGCCAGATCGTGTGGACGCACGAGTGCGAAAAGGCGCTGTCCGACCCCGACGCCGCGCGCAAGAACCTCAAGCTGCTCAAGAAGAAGTGGATCTCCTACCTCAACAAGCTCACCGCTGTAACGCGCTCCAAGCTCAACAAGATCGAGCGCAACAAGGTGCGTGGGGGGAGTGTCAGATGTTGCCCAGTAACCCACGGGCGGCAGCGTCACTGTCAAAAATCACTGTAGGGAAGCACTTCCATTCACGCTGTCGCATGTCCTCGCCGTTGCCATTGCCTGGCTCTGTGCTAGCGCTGGGGCCCACACACCTGTGCGTTACCTGCTGGGCGCGTTTTGCAATGGCAGGTGGTGGCGCTCATCACCATCGAGGTGCACGCGCGCGACGTGATCGAGAAGCTGGGCAAGGCCAACTGCACGTCCACCAACGACTTCGAGTGGGTCAGCCAGCTGCGCTTCTACTGGGACCGCGAGAAGAACGACTGCATCGTCAAGCAGGTGGGCGCGGGGGCAGACTGGATGGAGTGTGGGTGAAGAGTCGTGGCGCGCACAGACGCCAGGGCACGCCTGGCTCAAGACCACAGCAGGGAGGATCGCCCTTGACCTTTGGCGTCAGGGGGACCATCTTGCGTACCAGTACCGGTGTCTTGCAGCCCGTCAATACGCCCGCTTGGCAACCCCTGGCATGCAGGTGCTGTCCGTGTTCTACTACGGCTACGAGTACCAGGGCAACAACGGCCGCCTGGTCATCACGCCGCTCACGGACCGCTGCTACATGACGCTGGGTGAGCGAGCACTAGGAGGCACACAGCATTGGCCGTGACACGAAAGACCTGTACGGCCGAACGATTTTGCTGTCGCTACTCCTTGAGCGCTGTGGAAGGTTCCTGGACCTGGCACCCACCACCTGTCCGCACCACACCCTCTCTCCGTCAGGTGCCGCCATGTTCACGCGGCGCGGTGGCAACCCGCTGGGCCCTGCCGGCACGGGCAAGACGGAGACGGTCAAGGACTTCGGTAAGGCTCTGGCGCGCTACGTCATCGTGTTCAACTGCTCCGACGGCGTGGACTTCAAGATGACGGGCAAGATGTTCAGCGGGCTGGCGCAGACGGGCGCCTGGGCGTGCCTGGACGAGTTCAACCGCATCGAGGTGGAGGTGCTGTCCGTGGTGGCCACGCAGATCGCCGCCGTCATGCAGGTGGGTTGCACCCAGCGCATCCCTGGGCTACTCCGCTCGCTTTCTTGCTGCGCAGCTGCCAGCAACCACACACACCAGCTCGGGTGCTGTACTGTGTCTTACAGGGAGTTGAGAGCGAACCGTGTGGCGTTGAATGCGCTGAGCCAGACCCTGTGTTTCCTTACCTCCCTCACAGGCCATTAAGGAGTCCAAGAAGCGCTTCTTGTTCCTGGGCCAGGAGATCCGCCTCAACCCCTCGTGCGGCATCTTCGTGACCATGAACCCCGGATACGCGGGCCGCTCAGAGCTGCCAGACAACCTAAAGGTATGCACACGCACAGGCCGCTCGCATGGGCGCTAGCCCATGCCCCACGAGCTGCACACCGCCCGCCAGACGCAGCCTGCACCTGCTGACATTGGCCTCGGCACCTATATATACCTCAAGCTAGCTCCTTTTGGCCGTCACCCCATCTCCAGGCCATGCTGCGCCCCGTGTCCATGATGGTGCCCGACTTCACGCTCATCGCCGAGATCATGATGTTCTCGGAGGGCTTCTCCTCCGCCAAGGTGCTGGCCAAGAAGATGATCGCCATCATGGAGCTGTCGCAGCAGCAGCTGTCCAAGCAGGACCACTACGACTACGGACTGCGGTAAGGCTCTCATGTCTCACCGGTAGCAGCCCTCAAACCAGCCATCCGGTTGCCGCAAAACCTGGCACCCTGAGCACGTACCTGGCTTTTAATCCCCTATAATGCCATGCGGCAAGCCCGTCATGCCCCGCTAGCAACACACCCTCAAACCTTGCCCCCGCATGCTCACGCCAACTCCCACTCTACATTGACACTGGCGCTCGTCCCGTGGTGTGCCCTGCGTGCAGCTCCTTCGTGATCCCCATCGCGCGTGCCGCCGGCTCCCTGAAGCGTGTGGACCCCGAGGGCAACGAGGAGGTCATCCTGTACCGCACCATGCTGGACCTCATCAAGCCCAAGCTGGTGTACCTGGACCTGCCGCTGTTCATGGCGCTGCTGTCCGACCTGTTCCCGGGCGTGGAGCTGCCGCCGGCGGAGGGCGGGGCGCTGCGGAGGGCCATCGAGGCGGAGCTGCGGGAGGCCAACCTGCAGGTGGGGACCGGGGACAAGGGGCTACACAATGCAGGCAGCTCGCATGAGGGGGTCTCGCTGCAGAGTTGCGTATTGCATCCTGTCCTCAGAGTGTCCACCGGCCTGTCGCTTTACCGTGTCGTGCCGTGCGTTCTGGGCCTCTGCAGATCGTTCCGGAGTTCGTCACCAAGATCATCCAGGCGTTCGACTGCAAGGTGGCGCGCCACGGCAACATGCTGGTGGGCCGCACCGGCAGCGGCAAGAGCGAGGCGTGGAAGTGCCTGCAGCGCGCGCTGGGCCGCCTGCGCAAGGAGGAGCCGGACGACGACCGCTACCAGAAGGTGGGCCTGATAGCTGTGGGATTACGCACAATCGGACCAAATGCCGCCTTGACGTGCGAGCTGCTGCTGTCTTGGGAACGCCGGTATGCCCTCCGAAACCACTCATGGAACCCCCTGCACACCTTGGTCGGTGTGCAGGTGCACGTACACACCATCAACCCGCTGGCGCTGTCCAACGACGAGCTGTACGGCTGCTTCGAGGCCGCCACGCACGAGTGGCATGACGGCGTGCTGGCGCGCATCATGCGCACCGTGTGCAAGGACGAGGCCCCCGACCAGAAGTGGATCCTGTTCGACGGCCCCGTGGACACGCTGTGGATCGAGTCCATGAACACCACGCTGGACGACAACAAGCTGCTCACGCTGCTGTCGGGTGCGTGCCTTGCTCCCGCCCTCCTTGCCAGCATCCAATCTACGGTACTCTTCGTCTTTCACAGCTCCGATTGTACTGTCGGCTGTCCAAGCTACCTGTTCCTACTGACCCCACGCTATGTCCGTGATTCGACACCCGCAGGCGAGCGCATCGCCATGACGCCGCAGGTGTCCCTGCTGTTCGAGGTGGAGGACCTGTCTCAGGCCTCCCCCGCCACCGTGTCCCGCGCGGGCATGATCTACCTCAACGTTGAGGACCTGGGCTGGCGGCCCTTCATCACCAGCTGGCTGGCGGCCAAGGCGGCGGCCCCCGGCGGCGACCCGGCGGTGGTGGACACGGTGTCCAAGCTGGTGGACAAGTACATGGAGCCGGCCCTGGAGCACAAGCGCCTGCACTGCAGGTGCGTCCTTGGCGAGCTGTAACGACATTACTGCATGCCCGCCCGTTATGCTTGTTCAAGTACCTGTACGAGGTACCGGTATCCAGTTACCGTTACGCTTGTGTGTGTTCCTTCCGCACTGCAGGGAGCTGGTCCCTACCGACCGGCTGTCGTGCGTTCGCGCCTTCACCCGCCTCTTCGACGCCCTGGCGGTGCCCGAGAACGGCGTGGGCACCCTGCCAGCAGACGACGCAGCGGCGGCCGGGCCTGGCGGGCAGAAGGCAGCGGCGCCCGCGGCGGCGGCGGCCCCTGCGGACGACGGCGCAGGCAGCGGCAACAACCTGGTGGAGATGTGGTTCCTGTTCTGCCTCATCTGGGGCGTGGGCGGCCCACTGGACGAGGACGGGCGCAAGAAGTTCGACGCCTTCATGCGTGAGATGGACACACGGTACGTAAGGGAACATTGTCCTATGGCCCATGACTCGTCAGCACGCCTTTTGCAGGCTTATGCCTTAGCCTCAAGCCTAAGGGGCACCAAGGGTACCTCCCTGTGCCTCTGAGTGAGCGGCGCTTTCTGTACAGCATGCCTCAGTGTGCGCTACCCCACTCTGCCCTGCCCGCAGCTACCCCTCCTCCGAGACCGTATTCGAGTACTATGTGGAGCCCAAGACCAAGACGTGGGTGGCGTGGGAGACCAAGCTGTCGGGCACGTTCAAGCCCTCTCTGGACACGCCCTTCTTCCGCATCCTGGTGCCCACCGTGGACACGGTGCGCAACCGCTTCGTGGGCGGCGCGCTGGTGCGCGTGTCGCAGCACACGCTCATCGTGGGCAACGTGGGCGTGGGCAAGACCATGATCGTGGGCAGCCTGCTGGAGGGCCTGCCCGCCGACCGCATGAGCAACATGACCATCAACTTCTCGGCGCAGACGTCGTCCAACAGCCTGCAGGTGCGTGCTTAAGCAGCTGAATCGAGGGAGATGTGGACTCTGCTACTCCGTACGCTTTTGTTGCCTTTCCGCAAGGCTCTGGTCAGCAGAGGTTCGCGGGCCGCATGCAACGGGGGGCACCCTGCTGGCTTTTGCATGATGGTCTGTGTCCTGTCTGCGCCTTCACACCCGTAAGGTGCCTTTTCTGCGCGCTGTCGCAAGCTGGGGTTTTAGCGGAATAGCGTGTAACGGGCGCACCCTGCTGACTTACCCATGGTGTTGCAGGACACCATCGAGGGCAAGCTGGAGAAGCGCACCAAGGGCGTGTTCGCGCCCGCGGGCGGCAAGCGGCTTGTGTGCTTCATCGACGACCTCAACATGCCCGCCAAGTCCAAGTTCGGCTTCATCCCGCCGCTGGAGCTGCTCAAGCTCTGGGTGGACAACGGCTTCTGGTGCGTCCGGGGGAACACGGGGGAAAGCAATCACTGTGGTGTCTTCGTTAGGCCATGAAGGTGCATGACGTTGGTGCGTGGGTAGAGGCGTGTGCGCAGGCGGTGTGTCCGCACGGCTTATAACTGTGAGGCTGATGCTGGTTGCTACTGCCGCCCCTTGCCCCGTTTTCAGGTACGACCGCCAGAAGTGCGAGGTCAAGCACATCAAGGACATGCAGCTGCTGGCGGCCATGGCGCCACCGGGAGGTGAGCGGCAGCTCGTCACTCTCTAACGGCGCACAGCATATGGGCCCTGCACGCCATGCAGATTTGCTCCAGAGCAGCCCACATGTCCCCTAGTCCTTGTACCATCAGTGCCCTGGACACCTGTGTATAACGGCCCCGAAACCCGCTCCCCCGTCCCGCAGGCGGCCGCAACGCCTTCAGCCAGCGCGTGCAGGCGTGCTTCGCCACGCTCAACGTGACTGCGCCCAACGACCTGCAGCTCAAGCGCATCTTCGGCACCATCCTGTCCGCCAAGCTGGCCGACTTCGACGACGAGGTCAAGCCGCTGTCGGAGCCCATCACGCTGGCCACCATCGGCATCTACCGCGCAGTCAGCCGCGAGCTGCTGCCCACGCCCTCCAAGAGCCACTACCTGTTCAACACGCGAGACCTGGCCAAGATCGTGCAGGGCATGATGCAGGTGGGGCGCTCGGAAGCACTTTCGCATACTTCTGGAGGCTAGCGTACCCAGCGCAACAGCGTGGACCTTTGAAGGACCAGCTACAGCGGTTGCGGGATGGGGTTGACGCGGGGTACTTCATGCCTGCGTGTGCAGGCCACCAAGGCGTTCTACAACAGCAAGGAGGAGGTGCTGCAGCTGTGGTGCCACGAGTGCATGCGCATCATCGCGGACCGCATGTGGGACCACGGCGACAAGGAGTGGCTGGTGCGCCAGCTGGACGAGAAGCTGGGCTCCACCTTCACCACCTCGTTCAACAACCTGTTCGAGAGCTACGGGGAGCAGGTGCCGCCCTTCGTCACCTTTATGCGCCAGGTGAGAAGGCAGAACCGTTAGCCGTGAGCACGGGCGTGCAAAAAAGGAGGCACCAGGGCACGTCCACGTGGCTGGCCTGCCGTACATGCACCGGATGCCGTCTTGCTTCTGCGCTTCCAACGAACCGCTTCATGCCTTACTTTCTGCCCGCAGAACGTGGACTTGCCCCCCTACGAGCCTGTGCGCGACATGGTGGCCCTCAAGGACCTGCTCATGGAGAAGCTCGAGGTACGCTTTGGCTTTTAGCAAGTCGCATGGCCAGCTACAAGCCACGGATCTGGGTTCTTAACCTGTCCCTCTCTCGGCAGAATAACCTGTTTGCCCAGCATTGGCAGCTGCTTGTTGGCCCTGCTTTTTACACCACAACGGCCGTACTCGCTCCTCCAGGACTACGCCCTGGAGCCCGGGCACAGCGCCATGGACCTGGTGCTGTTCCGCGACGCGCTGCACCACGTGTGCCGCATCCACCGCATCCTGGGCCAGCCGCGAGGCAACGCGCTGCTGGTGGGCGTGGGAGGCAGCGGCCGCAAAAGCCTTGCGCGCCTGGCGGCCTTCGTGGCAGAGCTCAAGTGCTTTACCATCGAGATCACCAAGAACTACAGACAGGTGCGTGCACACATTTTTTGTGATCGAGATCACTAAGAACTACAGACAGGTGCGTGCACACATTTTTGTGTGGACGGGCAAGCGGGTGTCACGGCTGTGAACGTTGTGTCATGCACGGCGTGAAGAGCGACTTGAGTAAACCTCCCTGCACACTGTGTACTTCAATTTTTACATTGTTGGTAGCTGAACCTGGTTGCTTGCCTCCTCTGCGCAGACCGAGTTCCGCGAGGACCTCAAGGGGCTGTACCGCCAGGCGGGCTGCGCCAATAAGCCCACCGTGTTCCTGTTCGACGAGACCCAGATCGTGTACGAGACGTTCCTGGAGGACGTCAACAACATCCTCACCAGCGGCGAGGTGCCTAACCTGTTCCCAAGGGTAAGCACCTGCTCCGGCACACACTTTGGTCCGTGCCGGAACGCTCCTAGAGGTATGGAACTGAAAGGACGGTGACACGAAGGCCGAGGGACCGCGATGAAGTAATGTTCAACTGTCTTCGCTGCTGCCCTGTGCCCACAGGACGAGCTGGGTGGCGTGCTGGACGAGCTGCGTCCCGCCGCCAAGGCCGCGGGCGTGCCGGAGACCTCCGAGGCGCTGTACGGCCTGCTGCTGGAGCGCGTGCGCACCAACCTGCACGTGGTGCTGTGCCTGAGCCCCGTGGGCGAGGCCTTCCGCGAGCGCTGCCGCATGTTCCCCGGCCTGGTCAACTGCACCACCATCGACTGGTTCACCGAGTGGCCAGCGGACGCGCTGTTCGAGGTGGCGCAGCGGCAGCTGCAGGACGTCAACCTGGGCACCAACGAGGTCAAGACAGCCGTGTGCAAGGTAGGTGCAGGCCGCTAGCAGTGCAGCAATGTTTGAAACAACTACCGGTACTGCTAGGTGTTGACCATTCGTCGGCATGAAGTCTTCCCACACCGCTATACAGTACCGGTATGCATTCTGCGCCCCTGTCCAGGTGTTTGTGACGGCGCACCAGAGTGTGGAGGCCACCAGCACCAAGATGTGGACCGCGCTGCGCCGGCGCAACTACGTGACGCCCACCAACTACCTGGAGACGGTGCGCGGCTACAAGGACCTGCTGGCGGAGAAGCGCGCGGAGCTGGGCGAGAAGGCGGCCAAGCTGCAGGGCGGGCTGCAGAAGCTGGACGAGACGAGCGTGCAGGTGGCGGCCATGAAGAAGGTGGCGGAGGAGAAGAAGGTGGTGGTGGCGCAGGCCAAGGCGGACTGCGAGGAGCTCCTGGTGGAGATTGTGCAGGACAAGCGAGTGGCAGACGAGCAGGAGAAGCAGGTGGGCAGTGATACTTGCAGCACCAAATTATGATCCAGTCTGGTAGGTGGGCGCGAGCAGGGGAAAGCTGGTCCTCACGTGTGCGGTTGGCTGCCTGCACAGCAGGGGCCCTTGCGGTACATACCGGTACGTTGTGGAACGGTGCTGAGCTGTCCGTGTACCCTGTATCCGCTGCAGGTGAACGCGGAGGCCCAGAAGATCAGCAAGGAGGCGGAGGAGGCCAACGCCATCGCGGCGCAGGTGCAGGGGGAGCTGGACAAGGCGCTGCCGGCGCTGCGGGAGGCGGAGGCGGCGCTGGACGTGCTCACAAAGAAGGACATGAGCGAGCTCAAGGTGCGCAGGACATGAAAGGGTGACGGCCCACGTGGCCTTCGAGAACTCGTGCAAGATACCCTGTCGCGGCAAGGTTGCATGATCTGAACACATCGCATGCTATTCAAATCTGAATCATGCAGGCCTACGCCAAGCCGCCCGCCCTGGTCGAGTTTACCCTCAACGCTGTGCTGACCGGTAAGAACGAAGCAGCGCGCTGTGCTGCACGCCTTGTCTCCAGCGCATGGGTGCACCTGGCATTCACTGCTTCCTTGTGTTTGCCGGTTGCTAGGCTGCATCCCACCTGCAAGCGACGAGGCCGTACGCCTGTGCACACGTACCCCTGGTCCCGGCCCGTACCCACCCGTTTCGTTCCCCCGCAGTTCTCCGCCGGCCGCCCAGGCCGAGGCCACGAAGCACCTGCCCCGCCTTGGGGTTGCCCCTAGCATAGCACGCCCCTGACCTGACGCCCTTCCCGCTGCATCTCCGTTTCCCACAGTCCTGCGCCGCCCGCCCAACTGGGACGAGGCCAAGAAGCGCCTTGCGGACGCCAACTTCATGCAGAGCCTCAAGGAGTTCGACAAGGAGAAGCTGGACGACGCGCTGCTCAAGAAGGTCGGCAAGTTCACCGCCTCGCCCGACTTCACGTACGACAACGTGAACAAGGTGTCGGCGGCCGCCAGCGGCATGTGCAAGTGGGTGCACGCCATGGAGACGTACGGCTACGTGGCCAAGGACGTGGCGCCCAAGAGGGCCAAGCTCAAGGCGGCGCAGGTGGGTCTGCATGGGGACCGCTCGAACAGCTTCGGGCAGCCTGCTCCTGCAGCTGTTTATCCCCACTGCTGCTCACATCCTGCTTCACGCACGCTGAAAGTGCCAGTACAACATCCGCCCTGTCGTAAAGGCCCCTGAACACAAGGTAGAGCACCCCTGGGAAGTAACCGTGCGCTTCCCTACGTTCCTTTTTCTTCAGGACAACCTGGCCAAGAAGCAGAGCGCGCTGGCTCTGGCCCAGGAGCAGCTGGCTGGCGTGCTGGCCAAGGTGCAGGCGCTCAAGGACCGCTACGACGACTCCACCAGCCGTAAGCGCGCGCTGGAGGAGGAGCTGGCGGACCTGGAGGGCAAGCTGGAGCGCGCGGAGAAGCTGGTCACCGGGCTGGCGGGTGAGTTGGGCAGGGAGGCGGTCTGGCGGTGCTATGAAACCTATGCTGGGCGTGTTGCCACAATGCGGCAATGCTGCAGTATGTAGAGCCGCCAGTCAATGCTTACCCACTGCACTTGTTTCATGCTTCCTTGGCTTCGTGCAGGCGAGCGCATCCGGTGGGAGGCGTCCATTGCCACGTACGAGCAGTCGCTGTCGTACCTGCCCGGCGACGTTGTGGTGGCGGCGGCCTTCATGAGCTACGCCGGGCCCTTCCCCTCCGAGTACCGCGACGAGCTGGTCAAGCACACGTGGCTGCCGCAGGTCAAGGCGCTCAATATCCCCGCCTCGGAGCACTTCGACTTTGCGCTGTTCCTGGCCAACCCCGCGCTGGTGCGCGACTGGAACATCCAGGGGCTGCCCTCGGACTCGTTCTCCACTGAGAACGGCGTCATGGTCACGCGGGGCCGCAGGTGGCCGCTCATGATCGACCCGCAGGTGCGTGGCTGGCGGCTGTACGTGGCAAGAGCTAGCACGTGTACCCCTTGGTGTAAGCAAGGGGCACTGCCAGCGCACAGTATATGTTGCATGCTCCGCTTGGCCTTTCGCATACGTTCGCATGCGGCTGGGCTACGCATTGGCAGGCGGGTGCAATTCCTGACGTAACGACCTTCTGTGCTACCTGTCTGCCGCAGGGCCAAGCCAACAAGTGGATCAAGAACATGGAGGGCCGCGGCGGGCGGCTCAAGGTGCTCAACCTGCAGATGTCGGACATGGCCCGGCAGGTGGAGAACGCCATCCAGTTCGGGCAGCCGGTGCTGCTGCAGGACATCCTGCAGGAGGTGGACCCCATCCTGGAGCCCGTGTTGGCCAAGGCCTTCATCAAGCGCGGAAACCAGACGCTCATCAAGCTGGGGGACAAGGAGGTGCGTTCGCTGCGGGATTGGCGCCTGGGGACGTGGGGCAGAGAGCCTAGGGTTCTACGTACATTTGCGCGCCGCTGCACCCCTGGCCATCAAGCTGAGGGACAAGGAGGTGCGCCAGCTGCAGCAGGGGGCCCTTGGTCCCATGTAAATAAGGGCCCAGCGTAGTGTGGTAGGATAGCTGGTTCGGGGGCACTTTGTCCGGTCTGTCAGTGCGCGAGTCATGTACCCTTCAGCTGCGTGCCCACCTACCGTATTCCGCCCCACACGTTTTCCACAGGTGGACTACAACTTCGACTTCCGGCTGTACCTGACCACCAAGCTGGCCAACCCGCTGTACACGCCCGAGATCAGCACCAAGGTCAACATCGTCAACTTCGCGGTCAAGGAGCAGGGCCTGGAGGCGCAGCTGCTGGCCACCGTGGTCAAGAACGAGCGGCCCGACCTGGACAAGCAGAAGAACGACCTGGTGGTCAAGGTGGCGGCCGGCAAGCGCACGCAGGCGGAGCTGGAGGACCAGATCCTGCACCTGCTGTCCACCGCCAGCGGCAGCCTGCTGGACAACGTGGCGCTGATCAACACGCTGGACCAGAGCAAGACCACGTGGGAGGAGGTCAACGCGTCGCTGCAGGTGGCGGAGGAGACGCAGAAGAAGATCGAGGCGGCCAGCCAGCAGTACCGGCCCTGCTCCGTGCGCGCGTCGGTGCTGTACTTTGTGCTCAACGACCTGTCCTCCGTGGACCCCATGTACCAGTTCTCTCTGGACGCCTACAACGACCTGTTCCTCATCTCCATCCGCACCTCGCCCAAGCACGACGTGCTGGCGGAGCGCATCAAGGCGCTCAACGACTTCCACACCTACGCCGTGTACAAGTACACCGCGCGCGGCCTGTTCGAGCGGCACAAGCTGCTGCTATCGCTGCAGATGTGCGTGCGCATCCTGCAGACCGCCAACCAGGTCAACCTGGAGGAGTGGCAGTTCTTCCTGCGCGGCGGCACCGTGCTGGACCGCTCGCAGCAGCCGCCCTGCCCCGCGCCCGAGTGGATCTCGGCCGAGGCGTGGGACAACGTGACCGAGCTGGACGGCCTGCCCAACTTCAAGGGCGTGGCCGCGTCCTTCGAGTCCAACCTGGGCGAGTGGGAGGCGTGGTACCGCCGAGGCGAGCCCGAGAGCTCCGAGCTGCCGGCCGAGTGGGAGTCCAAGTGCAACGAGCTGCAGCGGCTGCTGCTGGTGCGCTGCCTGCGGCCCGACCGCGTCATCTTCGCCGCCACCACCTACGTGGCCAACGCGCTGGGCCGCAAGTACTGTGAGCCGCCCGTGCTGGACCTGGGCGAGACGCTGCGCGACTCCACGCCGCTGTCGCCGCTGGTGTTCGTGCTCAGCCCGGGCGTGGACCCCACCGACAACCTGCGCAAGCTGGCGGCGGAGAGGGGCATGGCGGCACGGTGAGTGGAGGGTGCGGGGGCTGTTGGGGGGCTCCGTGGGGCGGGAATAGGGGAGGGGCGTGGCGGTCCAGGGCCAAGGGGCCAAGTACGCAGCCCATGGTACTGACGCCAAGTGCTGGTGTCGTAGCACCCACGCAAACCACCTGCTTGCCGCGCTCACACTTGAGTTGCAATTTGGTACACCCTGCCCTTGCCTTTGGCTTGCCCCTGACACCGCCTGACTGCCCCTTTCCCCGTGCCCCCTTCCCCCCTGCTGCCTCCTCCCTCCCTTTCCCCCGTCATGCCCTGCCCACAGCTTCTTCACGGTGGCGCTGGGCCAGGGCCAGGCGCCCACCGCCACGCGGCTGATCGAGGACGGCCTGCGCGAGGGCAACTGGGTGTTCCTGGCCAATTGCCACCTCATGACCTCGTGGCTGCCCACGCTGGACAAGATCATCGAGGCCTTCGAGACCAAGGCCCCGCACGAGAACTTCCGGCTGTGGCTGTCGTCCAACCCCTCGCCCGCCTTCCCCATCGCCATCCTGCAGCGCGGCCTCAAGATGACCACCGAGCCGCCCAAGGGCCTGCGGGCCAACCTGCTGCGCCTCTACAACAGCGTCAGCGAGGCCTCCTACACGCAGTGCCGCGCGCAGGTCAAGTACCAGAAGCTGCTGTTTGCGCTGACGTACTTCCACAGCGTGCTGCTGGAGCGGCGCAAGTTCCGCACGCTGGGCTTCAACATCCCCTACGACTTCAACGACACCGACTTCTCCGTGTCCGACGACCTGCTCAAGAGCTACCTGGACAGCTACGAGCAGACGCCGTGGGACGCGCTCAAGTACCTCATCGCAGGTGGGAGTGCTGGTGTGGCGGGAAGGCCGCAGGGCAGCGGGCAGCTGGGGGCTGCTGTGCATGGGTACTGCCATGGGCACAGCTGCGTGAGGGCCACAGCTGTCTGGCCACAATTGCCGCCGGTACCTGCACCTCATTAACGCCCATGCCTCATACCGTCATGCGCTACCACTAGTGCCTTGCAGTCCGCGAACGGTGCCATTTCCGCAACACTGCGCATGCCTTGACTGCCCCTGACCCGCCGCCGCACACCCTGTCCATCCTACCCCAGAGGCCAACTACGGCGGCCGCGTGACCGACGAGCTGGACCGCCGCGTGCTGTCGTCCTACCTGAACAAGTTCTACTGCGAGGACGCGCTGGCGGTGCCCGGCTACCTGCTGTCCCCGCTGCCCACCTACTACGTGCCCGACAACGGCCCGCTGGCATCCTTCAAAGACTACATCCTCACGCTGCCAGCCGGGGACCGCCCCGAGGCATTCGGACAGCACCCCAACGCCGAGATCTCCTACCTGATCGAGGACTCCAAGGTGCTGCTGGACTCGCTGCTGTCGCTGCAGCCGCGGCAGCAGCCCACCGGCGCCGCCGCCGCCGGCGGCGGCGGCGGCCGCCGTGAGGACGTGGTGATGGCCATCGCCACCGACCTGCTGGACCAGGTGCCGCAGCCGTTCAACCTGGAGGAGGTGATGAAGGCCAAGGCGGACGACCCCTCTGCGCTGCACGTGGTGCTGTTCCAGGAGGTGGAGCGCTACAACGCGCTGCTGGTGGCGGTGCGGCGCAGCTGCGTGGAGCTGCAGCGGGGCATCAAGGGGCTGGTGGTCATGAGCGCGGACTTGGACCTCGTGTTCGACGCGCTGTACAACGCAAAGGTGCATAAGGGGCGGGGGACGGGATGGGCAGGAGGGCAAACCTGGGGACCATGCGGCTGTGGGCAGGGCAATGGAAAGGCGGGAGGCATAAGCTCTGACCACGGTCAATGCGTGCCGCTGTACCCTCACTCGCGCGGATTCGCAGTTGGCACTTGACCTTCATCCTCTCCTCCCCGTCCCGTCCCCTCCCCTCCCCCTCCCCAGGTCCCCGCCGCGTGGCTCAAGACGTACCCGTCCCTCAAGCCGCTGGGCCCCTGGACGCGCGACCTGCTGGCGCGCATCGAGCAGCTGTCCTCGTGGGTGGAGGACACCTACCCGCGCGTGTACTGGCTGTCGGGCTTCACCTACCCCACGGGCTTCCTCACCGCGGTGCTGCAGACCACGGCGCGCAAGAGCGGCGTGCCCATCGACACGCTGTCGTTCGAGTTCTCCGTCATCAACCTGGACGAGCGCGAGATCGGCGCGCCGCCCAAGGAGGGCGTGTACGTCAAGGGGCTGTTCCTGGAGGGCGCGGGCTGGGACGTGGAGAACGGCTGCCTGTGCGAGCCCAACCCCATGGAGCTCATCGTGCCCATGCCCATCCTGCTGTTCCGGCCCGTGGAGAACAAGAAGCGCAGCGCCAAGGGCACCTACGTGTGCCCACTGTACCTGTACCCGGTGCGCACCGGCACGCGCGAGCGGCCGTCCTTCATGATCCACGTGGACCTGCGCTCGGGCGCCGCGGACCCCGACCACTGGGTCATGCGCGGGACGGCGCTGCTGCTGTCGCTGGCGACGTAGTGGGCGGCGTGGGGCTGAGGAAGGGGACGGGTGGTACATGGGGTGCAAGGTGAAGGGGAAAGGAATAAGCTGGCGGCGCAGCTGAGCGATGGGCGTGCAAGGGGAGGCTGTGGGGCCGCCAGGGGGCGCAAGGGTTGGGCGGGGTGGCGGGTGAGCACCGGAGCTTGGGTATGGAGGTGGAAATCTTGCCGGACGGATACCGGTAGGGTGCATTGCGTGCTGCACTTGTGACACTGTATGCTGCAATTGGTTGCCTAAAGAACCGTGTTGACCATTGCTGGGTGACTGCCGGACATGGGCGTTTGCCGTGCCGGTGTACCGAATGTATGAAACCTGATACGGTGTGGGTGCGTGCGTTGCGATCTTCGGCGTTCACTCCAATAGTACTAAGATACGCTGTGGCATTGCCTGTTGTTATGGCCTGTACAGGCGTGATGGCTTGAGTGCGTCTTACATGCGCATACACTCTTCCTTGCATGGCTTCCTTTTGTGTCATGTCAGCCCTGGGCCCATCAGAAATGATGTACGGTACCCACGCAGCTGCAGGCTATTTCGGCTATGATGTGCTGGAAAATGGCACAGGGTGTGTGTTAAGCCGTGTGCACGGAAGCCTGTGAGCCTGCAACCCTGTGAGCAAACGATCTTTGAAGCTGCTGCGTGTACGGTAGTTGTATGTCGTACAACGCTGGCATCACACTAGAGCTCGTACCATACTGATGCCGTACTAGTGGGAGGCGCTGGGCGATGGCACGGACAGGCAGGAGGCGCTGCTGCGGGTGCTGCTCATGAGGGGAGGCGGCATGCAGGACAGGGAGCAGCAGTAAGGCGTGCAGCCCCAGCAGCAGCAGCAGCAGGACGCGGGCAGCCTGCACTTGGTGGCAGCTGGTCGCAGCACCGCCCACGTCGCTTCAGGCCCCGGCCCACGGGCCTACCCTGCCGGCCCAGCCGCTGTTCGGCCCACCTGCGCTACCCATGCCAAGGAGGAGCCGGCGGCCGGGGCAAGTGCTGGCGCCTCAGGGTCGCGGGCATGCTGCGCAGTGGCTCTTGGCCTGCAATCCACGCATGTTTTCCCGCGTGC
>VFQN01000768.1_pt1 | contig 57917 bp, 53 predicted proteins | sample 3512371 | NCBI WGS metagenome assembly VFQN01 (sample SAMN10412370, study PRJNA504923) | tailings metagenome | isolation source: Replicate 2 from Balatoc abandoned mine | place: Philippines: Itogon, Benguet | collected 2017-08-28
TCACGGCGCGCCTGTCCGACGGCACCACCCTGGTGGCCAACCCGCAGCAGCAGCTCAAGCAGCAGATCGCCAGCGGCACCAACCGCCGCCTGTACGGCCCGGTTGCCAGCGAATTCACCGTGGTCGCGCCCATGGTCAACCAAGCCACCGGCGCGGCCCACCCGCACCTGGTGGCGCGCCTGCACACCCGCCTGTACCAGAGCGGCCAGATCCGCACCGACGTGGTGATGGAGAACAACTGGGCGCTCAAGGCCTCTCCGTCCGACTTGAGCTATTCGCTGACCGTCACGGCCAACGGCCAGACCTTGCTGTCACAGCCCTCGTTCACGCACCACCACCACGCGCGCTGGCACAAGGTGGTGTGGAACAACGGCGCCGCGCCGAACGTTCGCCTGCGCCACAACATGCGCTATTTCCTGGATAGCCGTGCCACCTGGAACTACAACCTGGGCCTGACGATTCCCGAAACCGTGCTGGCCGCCGAGGCGAGCAACCTGGCCAAGACCAACACCGGCCCCATGGGCACGGCCATGCTGACCACCAACATGCCCGGCACCGGCGGCCGCGCGGAGATCGCCCCGGTGCCGCGCTGGACGGCGATGTACCTGGTCAGCCAGGACGACCGCGCCCGCGCCTCCATGCTGGCCAACGCAGACGCCGCCGCCAGCGCTCCCGTGCACTACCGCGACGAAGCCACCGACCAGCCCATCAGCGTCGTCAAGTACCCAGGCATCGCGCTGCGCTACGGCTCCTCCAGCCCCGCCGTGCCGACCGCCAGCACGTCCAGCGTCTGGACGCCGGACATCGCGCACCAGGGGTCGTACTCGTACATCCCCTACCTGGTCACCGGCGACGCCTTCTACCTCGACGAAATGATGTTCTGGGCCGCCTGGAACGTCGCCGCCAACGACCCGTACTACCGCCAACAGGGCAAGGGCCTGTTGATGCCCGAGCAGGTGCGCGGCCAGACCTGGGGCGCGCGCTCCATCGCCGAGGCGGCCTTCGCCACGCCGGACAACCACCCCATGAACGGCTACTTCGACACCATGCTGTCGAACAACATGGCCTGGTTCCTGGACACCTACGGCCCGGGCAAGTCGGGTCCGCTGTTCTCGCCCATGGGCGCGCTGATCTCGCAGTACAACAACAACCAGTCGCCGTCGTACGAGTCGGACTTCTTCGCCACCGTGATGAGCTGGCTGGCCGAGAACAACGTGCCGAACGCCAGCGCCGTGCTCAACAGCGTGGGCCGCATGCAGATCGACCGCTTCCTGGCCACCTCCCAAACGGCCGGCTTCTGCACCAGCCGCGCCGCGGGCTACTGGCTGCAGACCATGAACGGCAGCTCGTACGTCAACACCTGGGCCGACTTCTACAAGCTGAACTACGGCACCGCCACCTGCGGCACCACCGCCCAGCCCAACGACCCGGCCTACCCCGACTGGGCCGGCGGCTACGCGGCCGTGGCGCGCGGCATGCTGGCGGCGGCGAAGAACGCCGGCGCGACCAACGCCTCGACCGCACAGGCCCGCTGGGTGCAGTTCACGCCCAACCTGGACCCGGACTTCAAGAACGACCCGTCCTACGCGATCGTGCCGCGCTGAGCGACACGGCATCCAGACCAAGCCCCGCGGCCCTCGCCGCGGGGCTTTTTTCTTGCGCTCAGTGCCCGTCCAGCAGGGCCGGCAGGGCGCGGGCCGCCGTCGCGCGCAGGCGGCGCGTCGCCACGCCATCGAGCGCCGAGGCCTCGGGGTTCACGATCAGCACCCGCGCGCCCGCGTGGCGCGCCAGCGAGGCCAGGCCGGCGGCCGGGTAGACCTCACCCGAGGTGCCAACCACCAGCAGCAGCTCGCAGGCCTCGGCCGCCGCCTGCGCGGCCTCGAGTTCGGCCTGCGGCAGCCTCTCGCCGAACCACACGACGTCGGGGCGGCGCCGGTTCCCGCACACCGGGCAGCGCGGCGGATGGCCCGGCGCGATGGCGTCCTCGCGACAGCAACCGCGCGGCGCGTCGAGCCAGCGGTCCTGGGCGAGGTTGCCGTGCAGGGCCAGCACGCCCGGGCTGCCGGCGCGCTGGTGCAGGCCATCGACGTTCTGGGTGATCACCGTGAGGCGGCCGGGGTGGCGGCGCTGGAAGTCAGCGATGGCCGCGTGTCCGGCATTGGGCCGCACCCGCTCGACGGCCACGCGGCGTTCGACGTACCAGTCCCACACCAGCTGTGGCTGGCGGCGGAAAGCCGCCTCGGTGGCGAGCTGGCGCGGATCGAAGCGCGCCCACAGGCCGGTGAGCGCGTCGCGGAAGGTGGGCACGCCCGATTCGGCGCTCATGCCCGCCCCGCTGAGCACGGCGATGCGCCGCGCCGAGCGGACCCAGGCGCGGAGCTCTTCGTCCATGGGGGGATCAGCCGCGCTGGCGCAGGGCCTCGTAGAGGCAGATGCCGCTGGCCACGGAAACGTTCAGGCTCTCGACCGCCCCGCGCATGGGGATGCGCACCAGCTCGTCGCAGGTCTTGCGCGTGAGCTGGCGCATGCCCGGGCCTTCGGCGCCCAGCACCAGGGCCACCGGGCCCCGTAGGTCAACCTCGTAGACCGATTGGGGCGCGTCGTCGCTGGTGCCGATGACCCAGATGTTGCGTTCCTTGAGCTCATTGAGCGTGCGCGCCAGGTTGGTCACCATGAAGTACGGCATGGTCTCGGCCGCGCCGCTGGCCACCTTGGCCACGGTGGCGTTCAGGCCCACCGCATGGTCCTTGGGCGCCACCACGGCGTGCGCGCCGGCGCCATCGGCCACGCGCAGGCAGGCGCCCAGGTTGTGGGGATCGGTGACGCCGTCGAGCACCAGCAGCAACGGTGCCTGGCCCACGCCGTCCACCTGGTCCAGCAGATCGTCGAGCGAGCGGGCCTGTTCGACGGGCAGCACGCGCGCGGCCACGCCCTGGTGGCCGTGGCTGCCCGCGAGCTTGGCGATGCGCAAGGCGTCGGCCTCGATCAGGCGCACACCGGCTTCCTTGGCGCGGTCGAGGAACTGGCGCATGCGCGCGTCGCGCCGCGAGCTGTCCACGTAGACCTCGACCAGGCTCTGCGGCGCGGTCTTCAGGCGCACGCCGACCGCGTGGAAACCGAACAGGACTTTGGTGGCGGACGGGGCTTTGGGCGGAGCGGACATGGCCGCGATTATCGGCCCCCGGCCCCGGCGGCCCCGCCAGCCCGCGCGCGGCGCCTCAGGCCGCGACGCCGGCGCTGATGTCGGCCACCTGGCCCGCGCTGATGGTGATGCGGCGCTCGCAGCGCTCGGCGATGCCGCGGTCGTGCGTGACCAGCACCAGCGTGGTGTGCTGCTCGCGGTTGAGCTCGAACATCAGCTCCATCACGCTGGCACCGGTGGCGAAGTCCAGGCTGCCCGTGGGCTCGTCGGCCAGCAGCACGGCCGGGCGCACCACGAAGGCCCGCGCCAGGGCCACGCGCTGCTGCTCGCCGCCCGACAGCACCTTGGGGTAGTGGTTGAGCCGCTCGCCCAGGCCCACGCGCTGCAGCATCTGCGTGGCGGCGGCGCGGGCATCGCGCCGCCCAGCCAACTCCAGCGGCAGCATCACGTTCTCCAATGCCGTCAGGTTGGCCAGCAGCTGGAAGCTCTGGAACACGAAACCCACTTTCTCGGCGCGCAGCGCGGCGCGGCGGTCCTCGTCCATGGCGAACAGATCGACGCCATCGATGTGAACCGTTCCCTGCGTCGGGGTATCCAAGCCCGCGATGATCGACAGCAAGGTGCTTTTGCCCGAGCCCGAGGCGCCCACGATGGCCACGGTTTCGGCGCGGCGCAGGCTGAAATCGATATCGCGCAGAATGGTCAGCGTGCCCGTCGAGTCGGACACCGACTTGAACACATGGCTGACCGCAATCATCACATCGGACATGAAGCATTCCCTGAAGACGAACCGCCGCCACTTTAGCCTGAGCCTGGTGGCGGCGTGGGCGCTCGGCCAGGCGGGCGCGCTGCGCGCCCAGGGCAAGGCCGAGCCCGTGGTGCTGGTGGTGGGCGATTCGCTCAGCGCCGAGTACGGCCTGCGCCGGGGCAGCGGCTGGGTCGCGCTCACCGAAGAGCGGCTCAAGGCCGAAAAGGTTCCGGCGCGGGTGGTCAATGCCAGCGTCAGCGGCGACACCACCTCGGGCGGGCGTTCGCGCCTGCCGGCGCTGCTCCAGCAGCACCGGCCCTCGGTCGTGGTCATCGAACTGGGCGGCAACGACGCCCTGCGAGGCCTGCCGCTGAGCATGACGCGCGACAACCTCGCCGCCATGGCGCGCGCCGCCAAGGCCGCCGGCGCGCGCGTGCTGCTGCTGGGCATGGAGATGCCGCCCAACTACGGCGCGAAGTACGGACAGGAATTCCGCGAACTGTTCGCCCTCGTGGCGCGGCAGGAAAAGGCCGCGCTGGTGCCCTTCTTCCTCAAGGGCGTGGCCGACGGCGCCGACCCGCTGGCGCTGTTCCAGAGCGACCGCATCCACCCGAACGAGAAGGCCCAGCCCACCATGCGCGACACGGTCTGGCCTGAACTGCGCAAACTGGTCACGGCGGGATAATCGGGCCCATGCCCGTTGCCACCCTGAGCGCGGGCGACGCCCTGCGCCGCCTCGCCGAATTCGACACGATCATCGACGCCCGCACCGAGGACGAGCACGCGCTCGACCACGTGCCCGGCGCCCTGAACTGGCCCACGCTGGACAACGCCGAGCGCATCGACATCGGCACCATGTACAAGCAGGTAAGCGCCTTCGAGGCCAAGAAGCGCGGCGCCGCGCTCGCCGCGCGCAACATCGCCGCCCATATCGAACGCGAGGTGCTCGACAAGCCCAAGGGCTGGCGCCCGCTGGTCTACTGCTGGCGCGGCGGCAACCGCAGCGGCGCCCTGGCCACCATCCTGGGCGCCATCGGTTTCCAGGTCACGCTCATCGACGGCGGCTACAAGGCCTGGCGCGCCGCGCTGGTGGACGACCTGCCCCGCCTGGCCGCGGGCTTGCGCTACCGCGTCGTCTGCGGCCCCACGGGCAGCGGCAAGACGCGGCTGCTGCACGCGCTGGCGGCCGAGGGTGCGCAGGTGCTCGACCTGGAGGGCCTGGCCTGCCACCGAAGCTCGGTGCTGGGCCACCTGCCCGGCCAGCCACAGCCCAGCCAGAAGGGCTTCGATTCCTTGCTGTGGGACGCGCTGCGCCGCTTCGACCCCGGGCGGCCGGTGTACGCCGAAAGCGAAAGCAAGAAGGTGGGCAACCTGCGCGTGCCCGATGGACTGATGGACGCCCTGCGCGCCAGCGAGTGCATCGCCCTGCGCCTGAGCGACGAGGAACGCGTCGCCTTGCTGCTCGAGGACTACGACTACTTCGTGCGCGACCCCGAACTGCTGATCGGGCGCCTGCAGGCCCTGCGCGCGGTGCGGGGCGGCGAGGTGGTCAACGGCTGGATCGGGCTGGTGCGCGCGGGGCGCACGCCGGACATGGTGCGCGATCTGCTGGCCCAGCACTACGACCCCACCTACGCGGCCTCGACCTCGCGCAACTTCCGCCGCTTCGCCGAGGCCCTGCCCTGCGAGCCCGCCGACCGGTCGATGGCGGCGATGCGCGCGGCCGCGCGCCGCCTCATCGACAGCGAAACGGCACCGGCCCCAAAGGCCGGCTGACACTTTCAGTTGGCGCCGCCGGCGCCACCATCGCCCTGCCCGGCATCGCTCGGCGCACCGGTCGCCTCGCCATCGGGCTGGTCGGCACCGTCCGGGTGCTCGCTGGTCTTGCGCGCGGCCTTGGCGCGCAGTTTCTCTTCCTTCTTCTGCTTCTTGGCCAGCTCGCGCTGCCGTTTCTCGTAACCGTAGTTGGGTGTAGCCAAATCGCGCTTTCGTCGGGTTGAAGGGGGTCAGGACTGCAAGCGGGGCAAGGCCTGCGCCAGGTCGGCCCGCAGGTCTTCGACGTGTTCCAGACCGATGGCAAAGCGTACCAGACCCCCCGCGTGAGGCCAACCCAATGTCCGGATGGCGCTCATGCGGTACGGTGCGCACAGGCTGATGGGACCGGCCCAGCTCCAGCCCAGCTTGAACACGCGCAGGCTGTCGCAGAAGGCGTCGATGCGCTCCTGGGGAATGGACGCGTCGAAGGCCGCGCTGAACAGGCAGCCGGCCGCCCGGGCATCGCGTTGCCAGGTGCCATGGCCGGGCGAGCCCGCCAGCGCCGGATGGAAGACCTGCGCCACGCCGGGCTGGCCCTGCATCCAGTGCGCCAGCTCGCGCGTGGCGGCGTCCTGGGCGCGGTAGCGCAGCTCGATGCTGGGCAGGCCGCGCAGCACGAGTTCGGCGTCGTTGCCGGCCACGCCCAGGCCCAGGCGCATGTGGCACAGCAGAACGGTGCGGTGCAGGGCCTCGTCGCGCGTGACCACCGAACCCATGAGCACGTCGGCGCCGCCGCTGGGGTACTTGGTGAGCGCCTGTACGGACAGGTCCACCCCCAGATCGAAGGCGGCAAATGCGATGCCCGCGCCCCAGGTGTTGTCCAGCGCGGTGACGATGGGCCTCTCACGGCCTTCGCTGGCCTGGCGCACCACGGCCACCAGCGCGGGAATGTCGGGGAACTCCAGGGTGATGGACCCGGGCGCCTCCAGCCAGACCAGACGGGTGGCCGGCGAGATCTTCGCGGCCAGATCGGCCGGGCTCATGGGGTCGTAGAAGCGGTGCGGGATGCCCCAGGCCGCCAGTTCGCCCTCGGCGAAGGTTTTGCCCGGCCCGTAGGCGTTGTCCGGGATCAGCAGTTCGTCGCCCGTGCGCAGGAAGGCCATGTCCACCAGGGCCACGGCGGCCAGGCCGCTGGGCGCCAGCACGCAGTGCGTGCCGCCCTCCAGGGTGGCGATGCGCTCCTCCAGCGTGAAGGTGGTGGGCGTGCCGTGCAGGCCGTAGGTGTAGCCGCTCTTGTCCTTCCAGTCGTACGTGCGCAAGGCGTGCACGTTCGGGAAGATGACGGTGGAGGCCTTGTGCACGCCAGGCGCGACAGCCTCGAAGCCCTCGGGGGGCTTGTAAGGGTGGTGGATGAGCTGGGTGGACAGGCGCTCGCGGCTCATTCGCTCAGAGCTTCCACTTTTCCAGCAGCTGCGCGGGGCGCAGGCTGTCGTAGCCCTCGAAGGGCTGGTGGATCCACGGGTTGGTGGGCAGGTATTCCACCGAATAGTCGGGCGTGAAGGTGGACAGCTGCTTGGTCCAGATCACCGCGCTGCGCAGCTCGGTGATGGGTGAGTAGTTGTTCTTGAGCAGGTCGATCACCACCTTGAGCGTGTGACCCGAGTCGGCGAGGTCGTCGACCAGCAGCACCTTGCCGGCGATTTCGCCCTTGGGCGTGGTGATGTAGCGCGCGATGTCGAGCTTGCCCTGCACCGTGCCGGCCTCGGCGCGGTAGGAACTGGTGGACATGATGGCCAGCGGCTTGTCGAAGATGCGCGAGAGGATGTCGCCCGGGCGCATGCCGCCGCGCGCCAGGCACAGGATGGTGTCGAACTCCCAGCCCGACTGGTACACCTTGAGCGCCAGCTTTTCGATGAGGTTGTGGTACTCGTCGTAGGAGACGTAGAGGTGTTTGCCGTCTTCGGTGAGCATGCGTGCGGACTCCAGGCTGGGAGGGTCGGAACAGTGTGTCGTGGGGCGGGCGAACGCCCTACCCGGGCTTACCCGTGCTCACCCCTGGAAGGGGTGCTGCAGCAGGATGGTGTGGTCGCGGTCGGGGCTGGTGGACACCACGTGGATCGGCACGCCGGTGGTCTCCTGGATGCGCTTGAGGTAGTGGCGCGCGTTCGCGGGCAGGTCCTCGAAGCGCGTGACGCCCACGGAGGACTCCGTCCAGCCGGGGATGGTCTCGTAGATCGGGCGGCAGCGCGCGATCTCGTCGGCGCCCATGGGCAGGATGTCGATGCGCTCACCGTCGAGCTCGTAGCCCGTGCACAGCTGCAGCTCGGTCAGGCCGTCGAGTACGTCGAGCTTGGTGATGCACAGGCCCGACAGTCCGTTCACCTGGGCCGATCGCTTGAGCAGCGCGGCGTCGAACCAGCCGCAGCGGCGCGAGCGGCCGGTGGTGACGCCCTTTTCGGCGCCGACGGTGGCCATGTGCCAGCCCGGCGTGCCTTCCGTTTCCCAGTCGAGTTCGGTGGGGAACGGGCCGCCGCCCACGCGCGTGCAATAGGCCTTGGTGATGCCCAGCACATAGTGCAGCAGCTGCGGGCCCACGCCCGCGCCGGCCGCGGCGTTGCCGGCCACGCAGTTGCTGGAAGTGACGAAGGGGTAGGTGCCGTGGTCGATGTCGAGCAGCGTGCCCTGCGCGCCCTCGAACAGCAGGTTGGCGCCGGCCTGGTGCGCTTCGTTGAGCTCGCGCGAGACGTCGGCGATCATGGGCTTGAGCTGCTCGGCCTGGGCCATGGCCTCGGCGTAGACGCGCTCGAACTGGATGGCGCCGTCCTTCATGTAGGGCGCGATCTTGTCGTCCCAGGCCATGTCGGCCGAATGCAGGTAGGTGGTGAGCACGTGGTTGTGCAGGTCCAGCAGTTCGCGCAGCTTGGCGGCGAAGCGCTCGGGGTACTTCAGGTCCTGCACACGCAGCGCGCGGCGCGCGATCTTGTCTTCGTAAGCCGGGCCGATGCCGCGGCCCGTGGTGCCGATCTTCTCGGTGCCGGCCTTGACCTTGGCGGCCTCGCGCGCGATGTCGACCGCGGCGTGGAAGGGCAGGATCAGCGGGCAGGCCTCGCTCACCCGCAGGCGCGAACGCACCTCGACGCCCGCCTTCTCCAGCCCCGCAATTTCCTCGAACAGCTTGCCGACCGAGAGCACCACGCCGTTGCCGATGTAGCACTTGACGCCCGCGCGCATGATGCCGCTGGGAATGAGGTGCAGCGCCGTCTTCACGCCGTTGATGACGAGGGTGTGGCCCGCGTTGTGGCCGCCCTGGAAACGCACCACGCCCTGCGCGGTTTCGGTCAGCCAGTCGACCAGCTTGCCCTTGCCTTCGTCGCCCCACTGGGTGCCGACCACCACCACGTTGCGCCCGGGGGTTGCGGCGCGGTCCTTGTTGCTCATCTCGGTTTCCAGTCAAAGAGGCCGGACGGTCCAGCCGTCCGGGCGGCCGGTGTCGGGCACCAGCTCGCGGTCACACAGGAACTCATCGACCTCGTGCTCGTGCCCCGGCAGGGCACAGACCACGGTGTGGCCCTGGGCGCGCAGGAGGGCCACCGCCTGGCGCAGGCCGGCGTCCATGCCCCAGGGAGCGCGGATGGCGGCCACCAGGGGGCGCGGGGCCACGCAGGCGACGAGTTCCTTGAGGTCGAGGCTGAAGCCGACGGCCGGGCGCTTGCGCCCGAACACGGCCCCCACCTCGTCGTAGCGGCCGCCGCGCGCGATGTCGGCGGCCGGGCCGCGCGCGTCGCGCGCGAAGACGGCGAAACGCACACCGGTGTAGTAGGCGTAGCCGCGCAGGTCGGACAGGTCGAACGACACCGCCATGCCCTGCACGTGCTCGGCCAGCCACTGCAGCTGGTCCAGCGCGGCGTGCAAGGCCGGCGACGGCGTGAGCACGCGGCGCGCCTCGGCCAGCACCGCGGCATCGCCGAACAGCGTGGCCAGCGCGCTCAGGTCGCGCTGCACGGCCGCGGGCAGGGCCTTGGAGAGCAGGCGCAGCTCGGCCACGTCCTTGGCGGTGAGGGCCGCGTGCAGCAAGGCCACCCGGGCGGCGGGCAGCTTCAGCGGATCCAGCACGGCGTCGATGATGCGCACGTCGGCCAGATCGACCTGCAGCTCGCGCAGGCCGGCGCCGCGCAGGCAGGCCTGGGCCAGCTCAAGCGCTTCCAGATCGGCCTCCAGCCCGGCGTGGCCATAGATCTCGGCGCCAAACTGCAGCGGCTCGCGGCTGGACGCCGGGCGCTCCATGCGCGTGTGCACCACGGGGCCGCAGTAGCACAGGCGCGCCACGCCCTGGCGGTTGAGCAGGTGCGCGTCGATGCGCGCCACCTGGGGCGTGCTGTCGGCGCGCAGGCCCAGCGTGCGGCCGCTGAGCTGGTCCACGAGCTTGAAGGTGTGCAGATCGAGCGATTCACCGGTACCGGTGAGCAGCGACTCGATGTGCTCGAGCAACGGCGGCATCACCAGCTCGTAGCCGTGGGCGCGGGCGGTATCGAGCAGGCTTCGGCGGAGCTCTTCGATGTGCCGGGCCTCGGACGGCAGGACATCGGCGATGTGATCCGGGAGGACCCAGGCGGACATGGCGTTTTCAGGCGCTGTTAAAAACCGGATTCTACCGGGACCCATGCGGGGCCCCGGCAGGCACCGGCCTGGGCTCAGGCGAACAGGCCCGCAATCAGCAGGCCCGCGGCCACGCTGATGAGCCCGAAGAAGCGGATTTGCCCGTCGCGCAGCGAGAGCATCTGCGCAAAAACGCGGCGCCAGCCGCCGGGAGACAGCAGCGGGAGCAAGCCCTCGAACACCAGGACGAGTCCCAGCGCCAGCCACCAGGCGTCGCTGCCACCGCCGTTCATGTTCAGCGCTGCGTCGCCGCGCTCGGGCTGCGCAGCGCCCGGAAGAAGTCGGTCGAGGGATCGACCACCATCACGTCGTTGCGGCCCGTGAAGCTGGCCTTGTAGGCCTCCAGGCTGCGGTAGAACTGCGCGAAGGCCGGGTCGCGGCCAAAGGCCTCGGCGAACGAGGCCGCGGCGGCGGCGTCGCCCTCGCCCTTGATGCGCTGGGCGTCGCGGTAGGCCTCGGCCACGATCACCTCGCGCTGGCGGTCGGCGTCGGCGCGGATCGCCTCGCCCTCGGCGTAGCCGGTGGAGCGCAGCTCGTTGGCCACGCGCTTGCGTTCGGCCTCCATGCGCTGGTAGACGGAAGACACGATGGACTCGGCGTAGTCGACGCGGTTGATGCGCACGTCCACCACCTCCATGCCCCAGGGCTGGTTGGCGCTCTGCACCGCCGCCACCACGCCGCGCTGCACTTCGCGCATGAGCTCCTCGCGGTGCGTGGCGAGCAGTTCGCGCAGGGTGCGCTTGTTGACTTCCTGCTGGAACGCGTTGCGTACCACGCGGTTGAGCTGCAGGGCGCCCGCGCGCTCGTTCGTGCCCACGTTGCGGATGTAGGCCTGCGGGTCGCTGATGCGCCAGCGCACGTACCAGTCGATCACCACGCGCTGCTTCTCGGCGGTGAGGGTCGGCTCGCTGTCCTGGCTCTCGAGCGTGAGCAGGCGCTTGTCGATGTAGGTGACGTTCTGAAACGGCGGCGGCAGCTTGAAGTTCAGGCCGGGCTCGGTCACGACCTGCTTGATCTGACCGAGCTGATACACCACGCCGAACTGGCGCTGGTCGACGACGAACAGCATGGAGCTGGCCACGGCCAGCAGCACGATGAGGGAGGTGATGACGAAACCGAGTTTGTTCATGTTCTGGCTCCCTGGATCAGCGGCTTTCGCGCTCGCGCGAGCGGGCGCCATCGCCGGAGCGCTCGGTCGGCACCGCCGTGGTGGCCGGCGAGGACGTGCTCGGCAGGGCATTGGCAGGCGCGCTCGGCGGCATGGCGCCCGCGGACTGCATCAGGCGGTCGAGCGGCAGGTACAGCAGGTTGGAGCCGCCGTTTTTCGTGTCAACCAGCACCTTGGTCACGTTGCCGTAGATCTGCTGCATGGTGTCGATGTAGAGGCGGTCGCGCGTGACCTGCGGCGCTTTCTGGTACTCGGCCAGCAGCGACTTGAAGCGCTGCGAATCGCCTTGCGCCTGGGCGGAGATGCGCGCCTTGTAACCCTCGGCCTCTTCCTTCAGTCGCGAGGCCGTGCCTCGGGCGCGCGGCACCACGTCGTTGGCGTAGGCCTCGGCCTCGTTCTTGGCGCGCTCGCGCTCCTGGCCGGCGCGCAGCACGTCGTCGAAGGCCGCCTGCACCTGCTCAGGCGGGCGCACGCCGCCCTGCTGCAGGTTCACGGCCACCACGTCGATGCCCACCTTGTAGCGGTCGAGAATGGTCTGCATGAGGCTGCGCACGCGAGGCGCGATCTGGTCGCGTTCCTCGGCCAGCACGGCGTCCATCTTCATCTTGCCCACCACCTCGCGCACGGCGGTCTCGGCGGCCTTGAGCACGGCCAGATCGGGGTCGCGGCTTTCGAAGAGGAAGGCGCGCGCATCGCTCAGGCGGTACTGCACAACGAACTTGATGTCGACGATGTTCTCGTCCTCGGTGAGCATGGACGACTCGCGCAGGCCCGTGGCCGGCACGATGTTGTCGCGACCCACGTCGACCGAGCGCAGCTGCGTCACGAACACGGTCTCGTGGCGTTGCACGGGGTACGGCAGGCGCCAGTTGAAGCCGGCGCCCACGGTGCTGTGGTAACGGCCGAACTGCGTGATGACGGCCTGCTGGCCTTCTTGCACGATGAAGAAGCCTGTGCCCAGCCAGATGAGCAACGCGATGCCGACGATGAGGCCCACGCCCACGCCGGCGGCCTTGGGGTTGGGGTTGAACCCCTGACCGCCGCCGTTGCCGCCGCCCGTGGGGCCGCCAGGGCCGCCGGGCCGGCGGTTGCCCAGCAGGCCGCCGAGCTTGCGGTTGAAGTCGCGCCAGAGTTCGTCCAGATCGGGCGGGCCCTGGTTGGGGCCCTGCCCGCGCGGACGCTGCGGCGATCGCGGATCGTCCTCGCGGCCGTTCTGCTCACCGTCCTCGCGACCCCAGCGCGGGTCATTGAGGTTGAACACGCCCAGCCAGCGGCGCCAGCCACGCGGACGGGCCGGCGCGGCGTCGCGCGCGGCCTGCGGGGTCCCAAGGTTCACATCCATGCTCGGTGTTGTTCCTGTTATCGACTCGGAGTTCACATTGTGCCCAATCAAACCAGCGGGTCGGCCGCTTCGGCGGGCCGCATGGGGTCTTGTTCGGCCGGCGCGCCGTGGCGGCGCGCCACCTCGGCCGCCAGCCAGGACCGCAGTTCGGCCAGGCCCTCGCCCGAGAGCGCGCTCACGAAGACGCGCGGCACGCTCTGCCCATCGACCTCCATCGCGTCCAGCGCGCGCAGCGGCCGGTTCGCCGGGTCCATGGCGTCGATCTTGTTGAAAACCAGCAACTGCGGCACCTCGGCCGCCCCGATTTCGCCGAGCACACGCTGCACGGCGGCGATCTGCTCGGGGTGGTCGGGGTTGGAGGCGTCGACCACATGCAACAGCAGGTCGGCGTCGGCGGCCTCCTGCAAAGTGGCGGCGAAGGCCTCCACCAGGCCGTGCGGCAGCTCGCGGATGAAGCCCACGGTGTCGGACAGCGACACCGAGCGCCCGGCCTCGCCCAGGTAGAGCTGGCGCGTGGTGGTGTCCAGCGTGGCGAAGAGCTGGTCGGCGGCATAGGTACGGGCCTTCACCAGGGCATTGAAGATCGAGCTCTTGCCGGCGTTGGTGTACCCCACCAGGGAGATGGTGAAGGCCTCGCGGCGCTGGCGCTGGCGGCGCTGCGTGGCGCGCTGCTTCTTGACCTTTTCCAGGCGCTCCTTGGTGCGCTTGATGGCCTCGCCGATCATGCGGCGGTCGAGCTCGATCTGCGTCTCGCCCGGGCCGCCGCGCATGCCGATGCCGCCGCTCTGGCGCTCCAGGTGCGACCAGCGCCGGACCAGCCGGGTCGACAGGTATTGCAGCCGCGCGAGTTCGACCTGCAGCTTGCCCTCATGGCTGCGCGCGCGCTGCGCGAAGATCTCCAGGATCAGCAGGGTGCGGTCGTTGACGGGACAGCCCATGTGGCGCTCGAGGTTGCGCTGCTGGGCCGGGCTCAGCGCCTGGTCGAACAGCACCTCGCTGGCGCCGGTGGACTGCACCAGCATCTTGATCTCGTCGGCCTTGCCCGAGCCCACGAACAGGGCCGGATCGGGCGCACGGCGCTTGCAGCTGACGCGGTCGGCCACGCGGTAACCCGCGGTCTCGGCCAGCTGGCCCAGCTCCTGCAGGTCGGCATCGAAATGGGGAAGCCCGAAATCAACCCCCACCAGGATGACCGATGGTGTGGCGTTCGGAAGGGGGGCGGTGGGAGATGTCAAATCGGTGGGGCAACGCGCCCTGCGTTGCCCACCCGGCCGTCAGGACGTGCCTGGCGGCTCGGGTTGCGCGTGTCTCGCAGCGGCGGACTCAGGCGGCGTTGGAATCGTCGGGGTTGTTGGCCGAGAACTGCACGGGACGACCGGGAACGATGGTCGAGATGGCGTGCTTGTAGACCATTTGCGTCACGGTGTTGCGCAACAGCACGACGTATTGGTCGAAGGACTCGATCTGGCCCTGCAGCTTGATGCCGTTGACCAGGTAGATCGAGACAGGGACGTGTTCCCGGCGCAATTGGTTCAGGAACGGGTCTTGCAAGAGCTGGCCTTTGTTGTTGCTCACGATATGCTCCGTGTTCGGCTGGTTTTGGAGGGTGGAAACATACCACACGGGCATGCCCTGCGCCTCACTGGGCCATTATTTGTGCCTCGGTCATTCGGCCTTGAAAGGGTTGCTCGAGGTCCTGAACTCGATGCGCAGCGGGGTGCCGACGAGGTCGAAGGCCTTGCGGAAACGCCCCTCCAGGAAGCGCCGGTAGGCGTCGGGCACCCGGTCCAGCGAGTTGCCGTGGATGACGATCACCGGGGGGTTCATGCCGCCCTGGTGGGCGTAGCGCATCTTGGGCCGGGCCTGGCCGCCACGCGACGGCGCCTGGAAGGCCACCGCCTCCTGCAGCAGGCGGGTCAGCACCGGGGTGGGCATCTTGCGCATGGCCGAGGCGTGCGCCTGGGCGATGGAAGCCCACAGCGGCGCCAGGCCCTGGCGCTTCTTCGCTGAAATGCGGTGCAGCGCGGCGAACTTGAGGAACGCCAGGCGGTTTTCGATCTGGCGCTCCAGCTGCTCGCGCTGGTAGCTGTCGATCGCGTCCCATTTGTTGATGGCCACCACCACGGCGCGGCCACTCTCCAGGATGTAGCCCGCGATGTGGGCGTCCTGGTCGGTCACGCCCTGGGTGGCATCGAGCAGCAGCAGCACGACGTTGGCGTTCTCGATGGCCTGGAGCGTCTTGATGACGGAGAACTTCTCGATCGCCTCGAACACGCGGCCCTTGCGGCGCAGGCCGGCCGTGTCGACCAGCTCGAAGCGTTGGCCATTGCGTTCGAAGGGCACGCTGATGGCGTCGCGCGTGGTGCCGGGCATGTCGAAAGCGACCAGGCGCTCCTCGCCAAGCCAGGCATTGATCAGCGTGGATTTGCCGACGTTGGGGCGGCCCGCCACGGTCAGGCGGATGGTGCCGGTGTTGTCCTCGGCCTCGCCCTCTTCGTCCTCGGCCAGGCCGGGGACCTGGTCGAGGGCGGTCTCGATCATGGAGCGAACGCCCTGCCCGTGCGCGCCCGACACGGGCAGCACCTCGCCCAGGCCGAGTTCGAAGAACTCCACCAGCTGGGCGCCCTGGGTCATGCCCTCGGCCTTGTTGGCCACCAGCACGCAGGGCTTGCCCAGGCGGCGCAGGTAGTTGGCGATGTCGTGGTCCTGCGCGCTCAGGCCGGCGCGCGCATCGACCACGAAGAGCACCACGTCGCTTTCGGCCACGGCCTGGCGCGTCTGCTGCGCCATTTCACGGTAGATGCTGCCCTCGCCGGCGTCGGGCTCGAAGCCGCCGGTGTCGACGATGATGTACTCACGTTTGCCCAGGCGGCCATTGCCGTAGTGGCGGTCGCGCGTGAGGCCGGCCAGGTCGGCCACGATGGCGTCGCGTGTGCCCGTGAGGCGGTTGAACAGGGTGGACTTGCCCACGTTGGGGCGGCCCACGAGCGCGACGACGGGTTTCATGGACGGAGCACGGGCCTTATTGCGGGCGCCAGGCGTACAGGCCGCCGCGCGCTGTCATGACCACCAGCGCGTCGCCTGCCAGCACGGGCGGCGATACGATGGCCGAGCCGTCGGTGCTCAGGCGGGCCGTTTCACTGCCGTCCTCGCGCGACAGCACGTGCACCAGACCGGTGCCGTCACCCAGCGCGATCACGCGGCCCAGGGCCAGCGGGGCGCTGAGTTGGCGGTACTTCAGGCGCTCGGAACTCCAGGCCTGTTCGCCGCTGTCGCGCCGCCAGGCCAGCAGGGTGCCGTTGCTTTCGGTGCCGAACAGCAGGCGGTCGTCGCCGTGCACACCCACCACGCCCTGCGCCGGTTTGGTCCAGATCACCGAGCCGCGCACGCCGTCCAGGCAGCCCACCGCGGCGCTGTAGGCGCGCACGCAGATGTTGGTGCCGATGCGGCTGACGGGCGCCAGCACGTCGACCAGGCGCTCGACTTCGTTGGTGCCGCGCGCCGTGGCCACGGGCGCTTCCCAGCGCACCGTGCCGTTGTCGGGATTGAGGCCGACCAGGCGGCCGGACACACCGGCCACCAGGGTGTCGCCCACGGCCGCGAGCGCGCCCGGCTGGTTCAGCGTGAGCGGGTCGCCGGTGCGGGTCTGGTTCCACAGGCGCGCGCCATTGGCGGCATCGAAGGCCACCACGCTGCGATCGGCGGTGAGCACGAACACCCGGCCGCCGGCCACCAGCGGCGGCGTGAAGGAACGCGCCGGCAGGCGCACGCGCCAGCGCGCCTCGCCGTCGACGATGGCCACAAGCACGTTGGCGGCGGTGACGACGGCGGCGGTCTGGCCGTCGCTGCCCACGCCCGTGGCCAGGCGGGTGCGCAGGTCCACGCGCCAGGCGTCGGCGCCGCTGTTGGCGTCGATGGCGGCCACCACGCCGGTGGCCCCGGCCGCGAACACGCGGCCGCCCGCGTGCACGGGCACGAAGCCCGGGCCGCCCTCGCCCACGTTGGCGGTCCAGATCTGGCGCGTGCCCATCAGCTGGGTGGCGGGGCCCAGATCCGCCGGCTGCGGCTTCTTGGGCCCGGAGGAGCAGGCCGCGAGCGTGAGCGCGGCCACGAGGCAGAAACTGGCGGTGCCCAGGCGCTTCATGGCTTGGCCCCCGCGTCCACGGCCACGCCCAGCGAGGCCAGCTTCACCGCCACCAGGCGACGCACCTCATTGCCGGCATCCAGTGCCTTCCAGGCGGCCTCGTACTGGGCCTTGGCCTCGTCGGTCTTGCCCTGCGCCAGCAGCACGTCGCCACGGCGGTCGGCCAGCAGCGGCTCGAAGGGCGCCGGCACCTTGGCCTGCAGCACCTGCAGGGCGGCGTCGGGCTTGCCGGCCTGCAGCTCCACCGAGGCCAGGCGCAGGCGGGCGACGGCCTGCAGGCCCTCGTCCTTGCTCTCGTTCAACACGGCCTGCAGGGCTTCGCGCGCCTTGTCGAGCTGGCCGCCATCGAACAGCGCCTTGCCGGCCAGCAGGCCGGCCTGGGCGGAGAAGGTGGTGCGGGCGAAATCGGCGCGCATGTCGGCCAGCACGCGGCCCACGCGGTCCAGGTCCTTGGACTGCACGGCGCGGTCGACCTCTTCATAGAGCACCGCCGCCTTGGCCGCCTGGTTGCGCTGCCACCAGTTCCAGCCGTTGTAGGCGGCGAAACCGCCGAACACCACGATGAGCAGCCAGCTGATGGCGTTGCCGTACTTGGCCCAGAAGTGTTTGATCTGGTCGAGCTGTTCCTGCTCTTCGAGGTCGAGGTGTTTGGCCATGGGACTCGTCGTTCGCGAAAGTGCTGGATTGTAGGTAGGCGGGCGACCCGCTCAGCGCGCGCGAAGGCGGGCAGCGATGGCGCCGGGATCGGCCAGGGGCAGCATCACCTGCCCCGCCGCCTGCTCGCGCTCGCCGCGCAGGGGCTTGAGCGCCACCTGGCCCAAGGCGATTTCCTCGGCTCCAAAGATGAGCGCGAAGCGTGCGCCGCTGGCGTCGGCCTTCTTGAACTGCGATTTCATGCTGCCCATGCCCTCGGCACCGGCGGCGTGCATCTGCACGCGGGCGCCGGCCTGGCGCAGGGCGCGCAGCAGCGGCATGACGCGCGGCAGCTCGGCGGCGTCGGGCACCACGGCGTAGGCGTCGGGCACCGGCGCTTCGGGCAGGCGGCCCTGCTCTTTCAGCAGCTCCAGGATGCGCTCCATGCCCAGGGCCCAGCCCACGGCAGGCGTGGGCTTGCCGCCGATCTGCTCGAACAGGCCGTCGTAGCGGCCGCCCGCGCACACCGTGCCCTGCGAGCCGAGCTGGGTGGTGACGAACTCGAACACCGTCAGGTTGTAGTAGTCCATGCCGCGCACCAGGCGCGGATTGACGCGGTAGGCGATGCCGTGCGCCTCCAGCAGGGCCTTCACGCGCCCGAAGTGCGCGAGCGATTCGGCACCCAGGTGGTCCATGAGCCTAGGCGCCGCGTTCACCAGCGCCTGCATGGCGGGGTTCTTGGTGTCCAGGATGCGCAGCGGGTTGCTGTGCAGGCGGCGCTTGGCGTCCTCGTCGAGCTGTTCGGCGTGCGACTCCAGGTAGGCGATCAGCGCCTGGCGGTGCGCCAGGCGTTCGGCGGGCTGGCCCAGGCTGTTGATCTCGAGCTCGATGCCCGTGAGGCCCAGCGTGGCCCACAGGTCGCTGGCCAGCACGATGAGTTCGACGTCGACGTCGGGGCCGGCGAAGCCCAGGGCCTCGGCGCCGAACTGGTGGAACTGGCGGTAGCGGCCACGCTGCGGGCGCTCGTGCCGGAACATGGGGCCCATGTAGTACAGGCGCTTGGGGCCGTCGTAGAGCATGGAATGCTCCAGGGCGGCGCGCACCACGCCGGCGGTGTTCTCGGGCCGCAGCGTGAGTTGCTCGCCATTGAGCCGGTCCTCGAAGGAGTACATCTCCTTCTCGACGATGTCGGTCACCTCGCCCAGGCCCCGCACGAACAGCGCCGTGGGCTCCACGATGGGCGTGCGCAGGTTGCGGTAGCCGTAGCCCGCCATGAGCGCGCGCAGCGTATCTTCCAGCCACTCCCAGTGCGCCGACTGCGGAGGGGCGATGTCGTTCATGCCTTTGACGGCAACCAGTTTCTCGGCCATGGAAAAAGGGCGGTCAGGCGTGCAACACGCCGAACCGCTTCTCGATGTAGTTTTCGACGATGGTCTGGAACTCGCGCGCGATGCCCTCACCGCGCAGCGTGACGGCTTTCTGGCCGTCGATGAACACCGGCGCGGCCGGCGCCTCGCCGGTGCCGGGCAGGCTGATGCCGATGTCGGCGTGCTTGCTTTCGCCCGGTCCGTTGACGATGCAGCCCATGACCGCGACCTTCAGCCCCTCGACACCCGGATAGCGCTCGCGCCAGACCGGCATCGAGGCCCGCAGGTAATCGTCGATCTGCTTGGCCAGTTCCTGGAACGTGGTGCTGGTGGTGCGGCCGCAGCCGGGGCAGGCGGTCACGCTGGGCACGAAGCTGCGCAGGCCCAGGGCCTGCAGGATCTCCAGGCCGACCACCACCTCCTGCGTGCGCGCCTCGCCGGGCTGCGGCGTGAGCGAGATGCGGATGGTGTCGCCGATGCCCTGCTGCAGCAGCACCGACAGCGCGGCGGTGGAGGCCACCGCGCCCTTGGTGCCCATGCCGGCCTCGGTGAGGCCCAGGTGCAGGGGGTAGTCGCAGCGCTGCGCCAGCGCCTGGTAGACGGCGATGAGGTCCTGCACCGCGCTGACCTTGCAGGACAGCACGATGTTCTCGCCCGGCAGGCCGATGGCCTCGGCGCGTTCGGCGGACGAGATGGCCGAGGTGATGAGCGCCTCGTACATCACCTGCTTCGCGTCCCAGGGCTTGGCGCGCGCGTGGTTGTCGTCCATGAGGCGCGCGAGCAGGTCCTGGTCCAGGCTGCCCCAGTTCACGCCGATGCGGACGTGCTTGCCGTGGCGCGCGGCGATCTCGACCATCTGCGCGAACTGGCGGTCGCCTTTCTCGCCGCGCCCCACGTTGCCGGGGTTGATGCGGTACTTGGACAAGGCCTCGGCGCAGGCCGGGTGGTCGCTGAGCAGGCGGTGGCCGTTGTAGTGGAAGTCGCCGATCAGGGGCACCGCGATGCCCATGCGGTCGAGCTGCTCGCGGATGTGCGGCACGGCCTTCGCGGCCTCGTCGTTGTTGACGGTGATGCGCACGAGCTCGGAGCCGGCCTGGGCCAGCTCCTTCACCTGGATGGCGGTGGCGATGGCGTCGGCCGTGTCGGTGTTGGTCATCGACTGCACACGCACCGGGGCGTCGCCGCCGATGGACACGCCGTGATCGCCCCAGCGCACCACGCCCTGGCGGGTGCGCCGGCGCGGGGCTTCGGGCAGGGGAATCGGGCCGTCGGACATGCGGGAGCTCACTTGGCGTCGAAGCGCGCGACGTCGTTGCGCGCGACGCCGGCGGCGTCGAAGGCGCGGCCGCGCAACTTGACCTGCACCGCGCTGGCCTTGCCGATGGTCACCGCGTACGGCGGGGCGGCCGAGAACTCGACGCGCTCGCCGCGCTGCAGCAGCCGCTGCAGCACCACGGTGCCGGTGCCGTTCACCACTTCGGCCCAGGACTCGTCGCGGGCCTCGATCTGCAGCACGGCGCCGCCAGGGGGCGTGGCCGCGGCCGGCGCCTCGGGGACGACGACGGGTGCGGCGGCGGCTGCGCTGGGCGCCGCGCCCGGGGCCGTGGGCGACTGGGCCGGCGGCGGCGAGGCCGCCCCGGTGTCGGCCGGGCCGGTGGTTTCTTCACCCGCGGGCGCGCTGGGCGCGCCCGGCGTGGCCTCGGACGGCTGGAAGATCGGCAGCCCCGGCGCGGCGGCGGGGGCCGCGGGCGCGCCGGCCTCCTGGGCGGTGTCGGGCGTGCCCTGCGCCACTTCCGCGGGCTCCATGTCGGGCAGGAACATGACCACCAGCGCCGCCAGCAGCAGGGCGATGGCGCCCAGCAGCGCGGGGCGCGACAGCCAGGTCAGCGGGCTGGCGGCGGGCGCCTCGCTCGCGGGCTTGAAGGGCGCGTTGATGGTGCTGTCGCTGTCGCGCAGGGCGGGCTTGGGGTTCAGCGGTATCTGCTCCAGCACCGGCGCCGGATCGATCCGCAGCTGGCGGCAGGCGCTGGAGGCCAGGGCGCGCGCGAAGGTCAGGTCGGGCAGTTCCTCGTAGCGGCCGGCCTCCAGGGCCTCGAGCTTGCGCACAGGCACCTTGAGCGCGGCGGCCAGTGCCGCGATATGCAGTCCCGCGGCCTCGCGGGCCTCGCTCAAACGCACCGGCCGGCTCGCCGCCGGTGCCGATTCGAGGGTCTGCTCCCCCAACTCACTCATTGAATGCCCCCCGTTGGTACGCCGCCCATTGGGGCGACTGTGGAAAACGCCGGCCCAGCTGCTGGGCGAGCTGCGCCGCCGCCACGTCGTTGTTGAGCTGGCGCTCGACCTTCACGCCGAGCCACAGCGTTTCGGCGTTGGCGAGTTCGGAGTTGTTGACGCGGCGGATGATGAACTGCGCCCCCTGGCTGTCGCCCCGGCGGTGCTTGAGGCTGGCCAGGTTGTAGGCGGCGATCGGGTTGCTCGGGTCGAACTCGTAGGCGCGCGCGAGCGTGGCCTCGGCGTCCTGCAGCTTGCCCGCGCGAATCTGGCAGACGCCCTGAACCAGCCAGGTGCGCGCGCGCCCGCCGTAGGTGGGCACGGCCAGGGCCTGGTTGAACATCTCGTCGGCCTGCACGTAGCGGGCCTGCTCACAGGCGAACAGGCCGTAGCTGTGCAGGGCCTGCGCGTCGCGCGGGTTGATCTGCAGCGCGCGGCGAAAGCTCTCCTCGGCCAGCGCCACGTCGTTCAGGCGCATGTAGACCAGGCCGCGCAGGATGTAGGCCGGCGCGTAGTTCGGATCGGCCTGCAGCGAGAGCTTGATCTCGTCGAGCGCGACGGTCGTCTGGCCCTGCTCGTAGTAGCTGGCGGCCAGCTCGTAGCGGATGCGCGCGCGGCGCACCGCGGGCGGCTCGTCGGAGGCGGTGATGGGCTCCACGCCCGGCGTGGGCGAAGCCGACACGCGCGGCGCCTGCGAGGAAGCGCAACCGGCCAACCACGCCAGCGCCAGCACCATGGACAGGAGCCACAGGGCTTGGACGGTGCGGCTGCGCGGCGGTCGGTTCGCGAAGGGGGTCATGCCTGCCTTTCCTTTTCCTTGGTCATCAAACGGATGGGCTGCACCGATTCGCGGCGGCGCGCCATGCGGCGCGCGGCGTCGGTGCGATCCAGCACGTCGCCGGCGAGCTGGCCGCAGGCGGCGTCGATGTCGTCGCCGCGCGTCTTGCGGATCGTGGTGACGATGCCCCCTTCGTTGAGCGCCTGGCCGAAGCGCTGCACCGCGGCGCGCGGCGAGCAGCGCAGGCCCGAATCGGGGAAGGGGTTGAAGGGAATGAGGTTGAGCTTGGCCGGCACGCCGCGGCCGGCGTGCCCGCGCAGCAGCTTGAGCAGGGCCTGCGCGTGCTCGGGCTGGTCGTTCACGCCGTCGAGCATGCAGTACTCGAAGGTGATGAAGTCGCGCGGCGCGGCCGGCAGGTAGCGCAGGCAGGCGTCGAGCAGTTCGGCGATGGGGTACTTGCGGTTCAGCGGCACCAGGTCGTCGCGCAGCGGATCGAAGGGCGCGTGCAGCGAGACGGCCAAGGCCACCGGGCAGTCCTGCGCCAGGCGGTCGATCATGGGCACCACGCCCGAGGTGGAAACGGTCACGCGCCGGCGCGACAGGCCATAGGCGTGGTCGTCGAGCATGGTCTTGAGCGCGGGCACCAGCGCGTGGTAGTTCTGCAGCGGCTCTCCCATGCCCATCATGACCACGTTGGTGATCACGCGTTCCCCGGGGCGGTTGAGAAACACGCGCAGGAAGAACTCGGCGTGCCAGAGCTGGGCCAGGATCTCGCCGGTGGTGAGGTTGCGCGAGAAGCCCTGGTGCCCGGTGGAGCAGAAACGGCAGCCCACGGCGCAGCCCGCCTGCGAGGACACGCACAGCGTGCCGCGGTCGTCCTCGGGGATGAACACGGTCTCGACGGCGTTGCCGTCACCGACGTCGAACAGCCACTTGATGGTGCCGTCGGCCGAGTCCTGGCGCGAGAGCACGCGCAGGCCTTCGACGCGCGCCACGCCGGGCAGCTTCTCGCGCAGGCTGCGCGCGAGGTCGGTCATCTGGGAGAAATCGGACGCACCGCGCTGGTGGATCCAGCGAAAGAGCTGGACGGCGCGGAAGCGCTTTTCGCCCAGCCCTTCGCAGAAGGCGGCCAGCCCCTCGAGATCGAAGTCGAGCAGGTTGACCGTCATGACATGATCAACGCGAGTAGACGTTCATGCCGGGGAAGAAGAAACCCACTTCCACGGCGGCCGTCTCGGGCGCGTCGGAGCCGTGCACCGCGTTGGCGTCGATGCTGTCGGCGAAATCGGCGCGGATGGTGCCGGCGGCGGCCTTCTTCGGGTCGGTGGCACCCATCAGGTCGCGGTTCTTGAGGATGGCGCCCTCGCCTTCGAGCACCTGGATCATCACCGGGCCGCTGATCATGAATTCGACCAGGTCCTTGAAGAAGGGGCGCGCGCTGTGCACGGCGTAGAACTGCTCGGCTTCGCGGCGCGACAGGTGGGCCATCTTGGCGGCCACGACCTTCAGGCCAGCGGCCTCGAAACGGGCGTAAATCTGGCCGATGACGTTCTTGGCGACGGCGTCGGGTTTGATGATCGAGAGGGTGCGTTCGATGGCCATGGGTTTCCTGAAGTTTTGAGAGCGATCGGAGCAGCGGACCCGTGGTCCGCAAAGCCCGCCATTCTACATGGCGGAAGTGTCAGCCCCTGGGGCGGCGCCCCTGTGGACGGGGGGGTTTGCCGATGCCTTTGCCCGGGGCTTTGCCGCCCTGGCGGCGCTGGCGCTGCACCGCGTCGTGGCCGATGTAGCCCTGGCTGGTCTTCATCGGATCGGGCGGGCCGCCGCTGCTTCGACCGCGGGCCGCGGCGCCCTCGGCGCGGCGCGGCGCGGACGGCTTGGGCGGCGGCGATTTGGGACCCGGCCCCTGGCGGCGGCGCGCGCTGACCGGGGCCGGGGCGTCGCCGCGCGAGCCCCGGGGCGTGGCATCGGCCAGGCCGGCCGCCTGGCCCAGGCGCTGCACGTCGCGCTCGCCCAGTTCGATCCAGGCCCCGCGCGGCAGGCCGCGCGGCAGCACCACGGCCCCGTAGCGGATGCGGATGAGCCGGCTCACGGCATGGCCGACGGCTTCGAACAGCCGGCGCACCTCGCGGTTGCGGCCTTCGCCGATGGTGACGCGGTACCAGCAGTTGGCGCCCTCGCCGCCGCCGTCCTCGATGGACTGGAACTGCGCCATGCCGTCTTCCAGCTGGACGCCGTCCAGCAGGCGCTGCCGCTCTTCGTTGGAGATGGCGCCGAGCACGCGCACGGCGTACTCGCGCTGCAGGCCGAAGCGCGGGTGCATCAGGCGGTTGGCCAGTTCGCCGGCGTTGGTGAACAGCAGCAGGCCCTCGGTGTTGAGGTCGAGCCGCCCCACCGACTGCCACTTGCCCTGGTACAGGCGCGGCAGGCGGCGAAACACCGTGGGGCGGTTCTGCGGGTCGTCGTGGGTGACGACCTCGCCGGCGGGCTTGTGGTAGGCCAGCACGCGCGGCGCCGGCGGCTGCAGGCGCACGCGCAGGGGCTTGCCGTCCAGGCGGATCTGGTCGCCGTGCTGGATGCGCTGGCCGATGTGGGCGGGCTGGCCGTTGACCGAGAGGCGGCCCTGCACGATGAGCTGCTCCATCTCGAGCCGCGAACCCAGGCCGGCCTGGGCCAGCACCTTGTGCAGCTTGGGCGATTCGGCCTCGGGCGCGAGCACGCGCTTGGCCGGCTCGGCGGGCGCCTCGGGGGCCTGCGATTGGGCCTCGTCGAAGGCGCCGCTGACGACCTCGTCGAAGCGCAGGGCGTCGGCGTCGGCCGCGGGTGCGTCCGCGCGCCGCGGGCGCTCGGTGCGCGGCTTGTCGACGCGCGCCGCGTCGGTGCGCGGCTGGCTGGCGCGCGGCCGATCGGACCGGGGCTTGCTGGCGCTGGGCCGATCAGGCCGGGGTTTGCGTGGGGTGGCCGGGCTCATCGGAATCGTCCTCAGGGGCGGGTTCTTCGGCCGCGGGCGGTTCGCCCTCGGCCAGGGTGGCGGTCTCGTCGGCCGAGCGTTCGGCGGGCGGCTCGGCCGCGGCATCGCCAGCGGCATCGCCGCCCTCGCCCGCCTCGACCGGCAGCTGCGCCGCCAGGCTCTCGAAATCGAGCGAGCCCAGCGAGGACTCCTGCACCCCGCTGGCCTCCAGCGGCGGCAGCTGGTCGAGCGAGCTCAGGCCCAGGTCGTCGAGAAACTGGCGGGTGGTGGCGAACAGCGCCGGACGGCCCACGGTCTCGCGGTGGCCGATCACCTCGACCCAGCCGCGGTCCTCCAGCTGCTTGAGGATCAGCGAGTTGATGGTGACCCCCCGGATGTCCTCCATGTCGCCGCGCGTCACGGGCTGGCGGTAGGCGATGATGGCCAGCGTCTCCAGCGTGGCGCGCGAGTAGCGCGGCGGCTTCTCGGGGTGCAGGCGGTCCAGGTAGTGGCGCATCTCGGGCCGGCTCTGGAAGCGCCAGCCGCTGGCCACGGGCACCAGCTCCACGCCGCGCCCGGTCCATTCGAGCTGCAGCTCGCCCAGCAGGGTCTTGAGGGTGTCATTGGCGAGTTCGCCGTCGAACAGCACCGAGAGTTCGCGCAGCGTCATCGGCTGTGCGGCACAGATGAGGGCCGTCTCGAGGACACGCTTGGCATCCGTGGTGTTCATGATGGTCTTGGTCGCTCGGCGCCGGGGCCGCGAAGGATGGGCTCTGGGTGGGCGGGGCCGGGGAAGAGGTCCCGGGCATGGGCCGCGGCACGGGCCGCGAAAGAGGCGTCCGCCGATGCGGGCGGATCAGTCGATCAGGCCCTGGCCGGCAGGGGGCGGATTGTACCGGAGCCCCCCGGCGGCCAAGGCGGCGGTCAGGTCCTCGGGCGGGTCGCGCCAGAAGGCCAGCGGCACCCCGGAAACCGGGTGCGACAGGCGCAGCGACGCCGCGTGCAGCGCCTGCCGCTGCAGGCCCCAGAGCGGCCGGCCGCCGTACAGCGTGTCGCCCACCAGCGGATGGCCCAGCCAGGCCATGTGCACGCGGATCTGGTGCGTGCGCCCGGTGTGCAGCTTGCAGGCCACCAGCATGGCCTCGCCGCAGCGGTCGAGGGCGAGGAAGTCGCTCTGCGCCGGCTTGCCCGCGCCCTCGCCCACCACCGCCATGCGCAGGCGGTTGCGGGGGTCGCGGCCGATCGGTTCGCGCACCGTGCGCAGGCCCTCGTGCCGCCAGGCGCCGTGCGCGATGGCCAGGTACTGGCGCCCCACTTCGCGGGCCGCGATGGCGCTCACCAGCGCCTGCATGGCGGGACGCGACTTGGCGACCATCATCAGGCCCGAGGTGTCCTTGTCGAGCCGGTGCACGATGCCCGCGCGCGGCAACGCGGCGGCGCCCGGGTGGTGCGCGAGCAGGCCGTTGAGCAGCGTGCCGCCCCAATGCCCGGCCGCCGGGTGCACCACCAGCCCGGCGGGCTTGTCGATGACCAGCAGGTGCTCGTCCTCGAACACCCGGTCCAGCGCCATGGGCTCGGCCACGAAGGCGCGCGCCTGCGGCGTGGGCCGCAGCGTGACCACCACCGTATCGCCCGCCGACACGCGCGTGGCGGCCTTGGTGCAGGCGCGCTCGCGCCAGAGCACGCCGCCGTCGGCCAGCAGCTGCTGCAGGTAGGAACGGGAGAACTCGGGCACCAGCGCGGCCAGCGCGCGGTCCAGCCGCCAGCCATGCAGCCCGGCGGGGACCTCGTGGCGGCGCTGCTCGGCCTGTTCGTCCCAGGGCTCGCCCTCGGGCGCCACACCCCCGGCCGATATACTGTCCGCTTCGTTCAACGAGTCCTGTTCCAGCGCCATGCCCTTGAAGTTGAGCCGTGGATTATCGGCCCCGTCCCTGGCCGCCGTCGCCCTGGCGCTGCTGCTGCAGGGCTGCAGCACGACCCCGGTCGATGAGACCATTGGCTGGAGCCCCAACCGCCTCTACAGCGAGGCCACGGACGAGCGCGACGCCGGCAACTACGCGCGCGCCGTCACCCTGTTCGAAAAGCTCGAAGGCCGCGCCGCCGGTACGCCGCTGGCGCAGCAGGCCCAGCTCGACAAGGCCTACACCCAGTACCGCGGCGACGAGCCCGCGCAGGCCCTGGCCACGCTGGACCGCTTCATGCGCCTGCACCCGGCCAGCCCCGCGTTCGACTACGCGCTCTACCTCAAGGGCCTGGTCAACTTCAATGACAACCTGGGTCTCTTCGGCTCGCTGGCGCGCCAGGACCTGTCCGAGCGCGACCAGAAGGCGGCCAAGGAATCCTACGAGGCCTTCCGCGAGCTGAGCACGCGCTTTCCCCAGTCGCGCTACACGCCGGACGCGGTGGCGCGCATGCGCTACATCGTGAACTCGCTCGCGCAGTACGAGGTGCACGTGGCGCGCTACTACTTCGGCCGGGGCGCCTACCTGGCGGCCATCAACCGCGCGCAGTCGGCGCTGACCGATTACACCGACGCGCCCGCGCTCGAAGAGGCGCTGTACATCCTCGTGCAGTCCTACGACGCCCTGGGCATGACCCAGCTGCGCGACGACGCCGCGCGGGTGATGCGCGCAAGCTACCCGAACAGCGAGTACGTCGAGCACGGCTTCAAGAAGTCGAGCGATCCGTGGTGGAAGCTCTGGTGAGCGCCGCCAGTTCGCCCAGCCACGCGTCCACCTCCGCCTCCGTGTCCAGCCAGCGGCTGGGCGGCAGCGCCGCCAGCAGCGCCGGGCCGTAGGCGCGCCGGCGCAGGCGCACGTCGCCGATCACGATCAGGCCCCGATCGCCCGCGCGGCGGATCAGTCGCCCCACCCCCTGTCGCAGGGCCATCGCCGCGTCGGCCAGCTGCACCTCGCTGAACGGGTCGGCGCCCAGCGCCTGGGCGCGCGCCAGGCGCTGCCGCAGCCAGGGGTCGTCGGGCGGCGCAAACGGCAGCTTGTCGATCACCAGCAGCTGCAGGGCCTCGCCCGGCACGTCGATGCCCTGCCACAGCGCGCCGCTGGCCACCACCACCGTGGGCGCCGCGCCGCCCGCGCGGCGCAGGGCCTCCAGCGCGGCGTGCGTGGGGCGCTCGCCCACCAGCAACACCCGCCAGTCCGGCCGGGCGCGCGCCTGAAGGGCCTGCGCGATCCGCTGCGCCGCGCGCCGCGTGGTGGCCAGCACCAGGCAGCGGCCGCCCAGCCGCGCGATCCAGGGCACGATGCGCTCGGCCAGGGCCTGCGCGTGCGTGGCCTCGGCGGGCTCGGGCAGGTCCTCGGGCACAAACAGCGCGGCGGCGCTGGGGTCTTGGTCGTCCGCCACCAGGCGCAGCGCGCGCGGCGACCAGGCAGCATCCACCGCCAGGGCCTGGCGGTGCCAGCCCAGTGCGTCGTCCAGACCGAGCGTGGCCGAGGCGTGCACCACGCTTCGCGCGCCCAGCGGCGCCGCGGTGGCCAGGGCCAGCGCGGCCACATCCTGGCCCTGCGCCGCCGGCCGCAGGCAGGTCCAGTCTCCGGGCGAACGCCAATCGAGCCAGACCGCCGACGGGTCCTCGCTGCTCAGCAGCGTGTGCAGCACCTGCGCCATCGAGCGGGTGCGCTCCAACAGGCGGCGCGGGCGCGGATCGGCCTCGCCGCTGGCCGTGAGCGCGGCCTGCGCCGCGGCGACGGCGTGGGCCAGCCGCCAGGGCGCCAGTCGATCGCCCAGAGGCCAGGCCTGCCGGCCCTCGCGCGGCGGCAGCGCCGCCAGCGCCTGGGCCAGCGCGCGCGTGGCCGATTGCCCGTCGTGCGCGAGCAGCCGCCACGCCTGCAGGCCGCGCAGCGGGCCGTCGGCCAGCGCGGCGAGATCGGCCCACAGGCGCTGCAGCGCCGCCTGGTCGAAGGCCTCGGCGCCCAGTTGCGCGCGCAGCGCGTGCAGGGCATGCGCCTCGTCGAACACCACCACGTCCACCTCCGGCAGCAGGCGCGGGCGACCCAGGTGGTGGCGCTGCAGCTCGGCCAGCCACAGGTGGTGGTTGATGACCACCACGTCGGCCGCCAGTGCGGCGCGGCGCGCGCGCTCCACGTGGCAATCGGCCCAGCGCGCGCAGGCCTGGCGCGCGCAGTTCTCGCTGGTGGAGGTGATGCGCCCGTGCAGGCCGGCGATGGCGTCGGTGCCGGCGACCTGGTCGAGGTCGCCATCGCCGCCGCGCTCCGCCCAGGCCAGCAGTTCACGCAACCAGGCGTGTTCGGCCGGCGCGCCCGCGCGCGGGCCCTGCTCCACCGCCGCCTGCAGGCGCGCCAGGCAGACGTAGCGTCCGCGGCCCTTGAGCAGGGCCACGCGCACCGGCTGGCCGGTGGCGCTGGCCAGGCGCGGCAGGTCGCGCTCGGCCAATTGGCGCTGCAGCACGTGGGTACTGGTGGAGACCAGCGCGCGCCGGCCCGACAGCAGCCAGGGCAGCAGGTAAGCCAGGGTCTTGCCGCTGCCCGCCGGGGCCTCGACCAGCAGCGCGCCCCCGCCCTCGATGGCCTGCGCCACCGCCTGCGCCATGGCGGCCTGCGCCGCTCGCGCGGTCCAGCCGGGCCAGGCCCGGGCCAGCGCGCCACCGGGCGCGAGTGCCTGTGCCACGCGGGCGCCGAGTTCGCTCATGCGAACGCCTGCGCGCAGCGCGCCGCGAGGCGGGCCTCATCGGGCCGCCGTGCGAGGCGCACGCGGGCCTCCCCCGTCCGGCCGGCCGGACGGGGATTAGTGGATACCATTGCGACCACCGCGCCCCCGCCGCTCCAACCGATCGAATCCATATGAGCAAAGGCTATCGCATCCTGGCATCGACCGGCATCCACAAGGGTGACCGCGACTACCAGCAGGACCAGGTCGAACTGATGCAGCACACGCGCATCCCCAACTGCCTGCTGGCCGTGCTGGCCGACGGCATGGGCGGGCGCAGCGGCGGCCGCAAGGCCTCGGACCAGGTGATGCTCACGGCACGCCAGCTGTTCAACCGCTTCGACCCCGAAACCGACGACCCACGGGCCCTGCTCAAGCAGATCGTCAACGAGTCGCACATGGTGATCAAGCTGACGGCGGTGTCGGCCGAGCAGGAGCCGCACAGCACCATCGCGGCCTTCTTGCTGCTGCCCAACGGCGAGAGCCACTGGGTGCACGCCGGCGACTCCCGGGTTTACCACTTCCGCCAGGGCAAGCTGCTGCACCGCACGACGGACCACTCCTACGTGCAGACCCTGGTCAACCAGGGCGAGATCACCGAACAGGAAGCCCTGGACCACCCGCACGCCAACATCCTGATGGGTTGCCTGGGCACCGAGAACGACCCGCCGATCGACCTGCACGCGGTGCCCAAGCTGAACGCGGGCGACGCGCTGATGGCCTGCAGCGACGGCATCTGGCACTACTTTTCGCCCGAGGAGCTGGCCAGCACCATCGCCATGCTCTCGCCGCGCGAGGCCTGTGAGTTCCTGATCCAGAAGGCGCGCACCCGGGCGCGGGGGACGGGAGACAACCTCTCGCTGGTGGTCGTCAAGCTCGACCCCTTGATCTGAGCGCCGCGCTCAGGTCAGCGCCGTGTCCACCACCCGGTGCGGCAGGGCCAGGTACTCCTGCGACTGCATTTCCGTCAGGCGCGACACCGTGCGCGGGAATTCGTGCGACAGGGGACCTTCGAGGTACAGCGCCTCGGGCGGCACGGCCGCCGACAGCACGAGCTTGCAGCGCCGGTCGTAGAGCACGTCCACCAGCCAGGTGAAGCGCCGCGCCTCCGAGGCCATGCGCACCGACATCTGCGGCACGTTGGACAGCAGCACCGTGTGGAACTGGCTCGCGATCTCGAGGTAGTCGTTCTGCGAGCGCGGTCCGCCGCACAGGGTGCGAAAGTCGAACCAGATCACCCCGCCCGCGCGGCGCAGGGCCTGGATCTGGCGCGACTCGATGCCCATCACCGGGCTCTGGTCGCCCACCTCCGCGAGCTGGTTGAAGGTGGCTTCCATCGCCGCGTCGGCCTCGGGGCCCAGCGGCGTGTGGTACAGCGCGATGTGCGTCAGCGTGCGCTGGCGGTAGTCGGTGCCGTTGTCCACGTTCACCACCTCCAGCCGCTCCTTCAGCAGCTCGATCGCCGGCAGGATGCGGTCGCGGTGCAAGCCCTGCGGGTACAGCTGGTCGGGGTGGAAGTTCGAGGTGGTGACGAAGCCCACGCCGTTGCGGAACAGCGAGTCCAGCAGGCGGTGCAGGATCATGGCGTCCGTCACGTCGGCGACGTGGAACTCGTCGAAGCAGATCAGCTTGTAGCGCCGGGAGATGCGCTCGCCCAGCACGTCCAGCGGGTTCTGCGTGCCCTGCAGGTCGCGCAGTTCGCGGTGCACCTCGCGCATGAACTCGTGGAAGTGCAGCCGCGTCTTGCGCTTGAGCGGCACGGCGTGGAAGAAGCAGTCCATGAGGAAGCTCTTGCCGCGCCCCACCCCGCCGAACATGTACACGCCGCGCGGGACGTCCGGCCGGTTGATGAGCTTCTTCAGCGCGTTCGAGCGCTTCTGCTTGTACTGGGTCCACTCCTGCGCGCAGCGCTCCAGCGCGTCCACGGCCCGAAGTTGGGCCGGGTCGGGCGTGTAGCCGCGCTCCTTGAGCGCGGCCTCGTAGGCGCTGCGGACGCTCAAGGCGGTGTCAGAAGTTCAGCGTGCGCTTGTCGACGGCCAGCGCGGCTTCCTTCGTCGCCTCGGACAGCGAGGGGTGCGCGTGGCAGATGCGCGCGATGTCCTCGCTGCTGGCCTTGAACTCCATCGCCACCACGGCTTCCGAGATGAGCTCGCTGGCCATGGGGCCCACGATGTGCACGCCCAGGATCTCGTCGGTCGCGGCATCGGCCAGGAACTTCACCATGCCAGTGGTGTCGCCCAGCGCGCGCGCGCGGCCGTTGGCCATGAAGGGGAAGGTGCCGGCCTTGTAGGCGGCGCCGCGGGCCTTGAGCTGCTGCTCGGTCTCGCCCACCCAGGCGATCTCGGGGCTGGTGTAGATCACCCAGGGGATGGTGTTGAAGTTCACGTGCCCGTGCTGGCCCGCGATGCGCTCGGCCACCGCCACGCCCTCTTCCTCGGCCTTGTGCGCGAGCATGGGGCCGCGCACCACGTCACCGACGGCCCAGACGCCCGGCAGGTTGGTGCGGCAGTCGCCATCGACCACGATGGCGCCGCGCTCGTCGAGCTGCAGACCCACGCCCTCGGCGTTGAGGCCGATGGTGTTGGGCACGCGGCCGATGGAGACGATCAGCTTGTCCACCTCCAGCGTCTGCGCCTCGCCCTTGGCGTTGGCGTAGGCGATGGACACACCCTTCTTGCCGGACTTGACCTCGCCGACCTTCACGCCCAGCTCGATCTTCAGGCCCTGCTTGTCGAAGGCCTTCTTGGCTTCCTTGGCGATCTGCTCGTCCACCGCGCCCAGGAATGTGGGCAGGCCTTCGAGGATGGTCACCTCGGCGCCCAGGCGGCGCCAGACGGAGCCCATTTCCAGGCCGATGACACCCGAGCCGATCAGGCCCAGCTTCTTGGGCACCGCGCCCACGCGCAGGGCGCCGTCGTTCGAAAGGATGTTCTCCTCGTCGAAGGGCGCGCCGGGCAGCGCGCGCGCATTGGAGCCGGTGGCGACGATGACCTGCTTGCCGACGAGGCTCTCCTCGCCGGCCTTGATCTCGTAGCCCCCCTCGACCGCCTTCACGAACGAGCCGCGGCCGTGGAAGAAGGCCACCTTGTTCTTCTTGAAAAGGAACTCGATGCCCTTGTTGTTCTGCTCGACCACCTGGTCCTTGCGCTTGAGCATCTGGCCCACGTCCAGGCTCAGGCCCTTGACCTCGATGCCGTGCTCGGCGAAGTGCTTGCCGGCGTGCTCGTAGTGCTCGGACGACTGCAGCAGCGCCTTGGAGGGGATGCAGCCCACGTTGGTGCAGGTGCCGCCCAGGGCGGCACCGCCCTTGGCGTTTTTCCACTCGTCGATGCAGGCCACCTTGAAGCCCAGTTGCGCGGCGCGGATGGCCGCGATGTAGCCCCCGGGGCCGCCGCCGATGACGATGACGTCGAATTGCTGGCTCATCGTGCGGTCCTCAGATGTCGAACAGCAGGCGCGCGGGGTCTTCCAGCGCTTCCTTCATGGCGACCAGGCCCAGCACGGCCTCGCGGCCATCGATGATGCGGTGGTCGTACGACATGGCGAGGTAGTTGATCGGCCGGATCACGATCTGGCCGTTCTCCACCACGGCGCGGTCCTTGGTGGCGTGCACGCCCAGGATGGCCGACTGCGGCGGGTTGATGATGGGCGTGGACAGCATGGAGCCGAAGACGCCGCCATTGCTGATGGAGAAGGTGCCGCCGGACATTTCCTCAATGCCCAGCTTGCCGTCCTTGGCCTTCTGGCCGAACTCGGCGATCTTCTTCTCGACGTCGGCGAAGCTCATCTGGTCGGCGTTGCGCAGGATGGGCACCACCAGGCCGCGCGGCGAACCGACGGCGATGCCGATGTCGAAGTAGCCGTGGTAGACGATGTCGTTGCCGTCGACCGAGGCGTTGAGCACCGGGTACTTCTTGAGCGCGTGCACAGCGGCCTTGACGAAGAAGCTCATGAAGCCCAGCTTGACGCCGTGCTCCTTCTCGAACTTCTCCTGGAACTTCTTGCGCATTTCCATCACCGGGGCCATGTTGACCTCGTTGAAGGTCGTGAGGATGGCGTTGGTGGACTGCGACTGCAGCAGGCGCTCCGCGATGCGGGCGCGCAGGCGCGTCATGGGCACGCGCTCTTCCGGACGCTCACCCAGGTTGGGAGCGGCCACCGGCACCTGCGGCAAGGCCTTGGTGGGCGCGCCCGTGGGGATGGCCACCGGCGCGGCGACCTTGGGTGCGGCCACGGCGGCCAGCACGTCGCCCTTGGTGACGCGGCCGTCCTTGCCGGTGCCGGCCACGGATCCCGCGGCCAGGTTGTTGTCCGCCATGAGTTTGGCGGCGGCGGGCATGGCCACGCCGGCCTTGCTGCTCGACACGGCGGCGGCAGCGGCGGGGGCCGGTGCGGGCGCAGCGGCCGCAGGGGCAGCCGCCGGCGCGGCGGCGCCGGCCACGGCGGCGGTGTCGATGCGCGCGATCACCTGGTCGGCGACGACGGTGGCGCCGTCGGCCTGCAGGATTTCGGTGAGCACGCCGCCAGCGGGAGCCGGGGTCTCCAGCACCACCTTGTCGGTCTCGATCTCGATCAGGATTTCGTCGGCGGACACCGCCTCACCGACCTTCTTTTTCCACTGCAGCAGCGTGGCCTCGGCCACCGATTCGGACAACTGCGGGACTTTGACTTCAACGATTGCCATGTTCTGTTCCGTGCGTTCGTTCTATAGGGGAAGCGTCGGGCGCCTGGCGGCGCGACCGCGAGGCCACGCACCCGACAGACTGTCTTTACTTGGTGAGGATGAAGCCCTTGAGCTTGCCGAAGGCGGCGTCGATCAGCTGCTTCTGCTGCTCCTGGTGCAGGTGGGCGTAGCCCACCGCCGGCGAGGCCGAGGCCGCGCGACCGGCGTAGCCCAGCTTCTGGCCCTCGAGCATGTTCTCGTGGATGTAGTGCTGCACGAAGAACCAGGCGCCCTGGTTCTGCGGCTCGTCCTGGCACCACACGATGTCGGCCGCGTTCGGGAAGCGCTTGAGCTCGGCGGCGAACGCCTTGTGCGGGAAGGGGTAGAGCTGCTCGACGCGGATGATGGCCACGTCCTCGCTGCCCTTCTCCTCGCGCTTCTTGACCAGGTCGTAGTAGACCTTGCCCGAGCACGCGATCACGCGCTTGACCTTCTCGGCCTTCTTCACCACCTCGGCGTTCTGCTCGGGGATGACGGTCTGGAAGCCGCCCTTGGTGAACTCGGACAGCGGCGACGTGGCGTCCTTGTTGCGCAGCAGGCTTTTGGGCGTGAACAGGATCAGCGGCTTGCGCAGCGGGCGCACCATCTGGCGGCGCAGCACGTGGAAGATCTGGCTGGCCGTGGTCGGCTGCACCACCTGCATGTTGGTGTCGGCCGCCAGCTGCATGAAGCGCTCCAGGCGGGCCGAGCTGTGCTCGGGGCCCTGGCCTTCGTAGCCGTGCGGCAGCATCAGGGTGATGCCGTTGACGCGGCCCCATTTCACTTCGCCGGAGGCGATGAACTGGTCGATCACCACCTGCGCGCCGTTGGCAAAGTCGCCGAACTGCGCTTCCCACACCACCAGGGTGTTCGGGTCGTTCGACGCGTAGCCATACTCGAAGCCCAGCACCGCCTCTTCCGAGAGGATGGAGTCGATCACCACGAACGGGGCCTGGTTCTCGGCCACGTTCTGCAGCGGGATGTAGGTGCCCTCGTCGTACTTCTCGCGGTTCTGGTCGTGCACGACCGCGTGGCGGTGGGTGAAGGTGCCGCGGCCGCAGTCCTCGCCGGACAGGCGCACCGGGAAGCCGCTGGCCACCAGCGAGGCAAAGGCCATGTGCTCGCCCATGCCCCAGTCCACCGGGATATCGCCGCGGGCCATGGCCGCGCGGTCGCCGTAGACCTTCTTCACCAGCTGGTGCGGCGTTACGGTGTCGGGGATGGTGGTGATGCGCTCGGCCAGGCGGTTCCACTCGGTCAGCGGGATCGCGGTGTCGGCGCTGTCGCTCCACTTCTTGCCCAGGTAGGGGCTCCAGTCGACCGCGTACTTGCTCTTGAAGTTGGTGAGCACCGGGTCCACCGTGTGGCGGCCCTCGTCGAGCGCGGCGCGGTAGGTCTTGACCATGTCGTCGCCCAGCGTCTCGCCCAGGCCCTGGGCCGCGAGGCGGTCGGCGTACAGCTTGCGCGTGCCGGGGTGGGCCGCGATCTTCTTGTACATCAGCGGCTGGGTCAGGCTGGGGGTGTCCTGCTCGTTGTGGCCCAGCTTGCGGAAGCAGACGATGTCGACCACCACGTCCTTCTGGAAGGCCAGGCGGAACTCGAGCGCGAGCTGGGTGGCGAACACCACGGCCTCGGGGTCGTCGCCGTTCACGTGCAGCACGGGCGACTCGATCATCTTCACGATGTCCGAGCAGTACAGGGTGGAGCGGCTGTCGCGCGGGTCGGAGGTGGTGAAGCCGATCTGGTTGTTGATGACCAGGTGCACCGTGCCGCCGGTGGAATAGCCACGCGTCTCGGCCAGCGCCAGGGTTTCCATGACCACGCCCTGGCCGGCGAAGGCGGCGTCGCCGTGCACCAGCACGGGCAGCACCTGCTTGCCCAGGGGGTCGCCGCGGCGGTCCATGCGGGCGCGCACCGAGCCCTCGACCACCGGGTTGACGATCTCCAGGTGCGAGGGGTTGAAGGCCAGCGAGAGGTGCACCGGGCCACCGGGGGTGGCGACGTCGGAGCTGAAACCCTGGTGGTACTTCACGTCACCGGCGGGCAGGTCCTCGGGCGCGGTGTGGTCGAACTCGGCGAACAGGTCCTTGGGCATCTTGCCCAGGGTGTTGACCAGCACGTTGAGGCGGCCGCGGTGGGCCATGCCGATGACGATTTCCTGGATGCCGGCCTGGCCGGCCTGCTGCACCAGCTCGTCCATGGAGGCGATGAAGCTCTCGCCACCTTCGAGCGAGAAGCGCTTCTGGCCGACGTACTTGGTGTGAAGGAAGCGTTCCAGGCCCTCGGCGGCCGTCAGGCGCTCCAGGATGTGCTTCTTCTTCTCGGCGTTGTAGGCCGGGCGGGTGCGCGTGGCTTCCAGCTTTTCCTGCCACCAGCGCTTCTGGTTCTGGTCGGTGATGTAGTTGTACTCGGCGCCGATGGAGCCGCAGTAGGTTTCGCGCAGCGCGTTCAGCAGGTCGCGCAGCGACATGGAGTCGCGGCCGAAGAAGGTGTTGCTGGTGTTGAACACCGTCTCGTAATCGGCGTCGGTGAAGCCGTAGAACGAGGGCTCGAGCTCGGGAATGTGGGGGCGCTCGGCGCGCTTGAGCGGGTCCAGGTCGGCCCAGCGGGCGCCGACGTTGCGGTAGGCCGCGATGAGCTGCTGCACGGCGGTGCGCTTGCGGGCCAGCTCGGAATCGGCGCCGGAGGCCACCACCACGGTGGTGCCGCCCTGCTTGGCGCGCTCGGCGAAGGCGTTGACGACCGGCAGGTGCGGGACGTCCTTGGCGTTGCTGCCGTCGACCGCGGGCACGTTCTGCAGGGCGTCGAAGTACTCGCGCCAGTTGTCCGGCACGCTCGTGGGGTTGGCGAGGTAGTTCTCGTACATCTCTTCCACGTACGGCGCGTTGCCGCCGAAGAGATACGAGTTGCCCTGATAGGCAACGTAGATGTTGCCCGCGTTCGATGGGGTATCGCTCATGGATCCGCTGACCTCCGTCTTCCTCGGGAAGACATTAGCTGGTTAAGACAACCTTCCGCGACACGGCTGGACCGGTTGGCGGATGCGACAGTGATGGGAAGGACCTGACTGCGAACGGCATTGTGCCACCGCCCCGCGCCAAGGGGGCGATCATGGGCCAAAGCCCACGCCGATACTGTGACGGGTGGTGAAGCGGGCGTGACCGGCGGGCGTGCTCAGGGCGCCACGCGCGGCGACAGCCGCTCGGACGCCGGCACCGAGGCCGGCTCGTCCATCTCGATCGCGATCTGGGTGCAGACGGTGCGGCACAGCATCACGGCCTTCTCGCTCTGCACGCGGTAGAACACCTGCGTACCGTCCTTGCGCTTGGCGAGCACGCCCGAGCGGTAGAGCAGGTTCAGGTGCTGCGACAGGTTGGGCTGGGTGGTGTCGATCTCGCGCAGCAGCTGGGAGACCGACTTTTCCTGGTCGCACAAGGCGCTGAGGATGCGCAGCCGCATGGGGGTGGAGAGCACGCCGAAGAGCTCGGCGGCGAGTTCGAAGACCCGCCCTTTCTCGACCTGGGCATCACTGGCGATCATGTCGGCCATGGCATCCGCGCTTGGTTGGAAATATAAGCATGGATGATAGACCCAGGCCCCGGCCCCCGCCTAGCCAGCCGCCAGGGTCCCGGCGGGCGAGGCTCAGCCGCCCCCGTCCGCCAGCGCCTGGCGCAGTTCCCGCTTGAGCACCTTGCCCATGGGGTTGCGCGGCAGCGCCGGCATCACCGCCCAGCGGCGCGGCACCTCGTGGCGGGCCAGGTGGGCGCGGCACCACTCGCCCAGGGTCTGCGTGTCCAGGGTGTGGCCCGGCGCCGGAACGACGCAGGCGGCCACCTCCTCGCCCAGCCGTTCGTCGGGTACCGCCACGACGGCCACGTCCGCGATGCCCGGGAAGCGCAGCAGCGCGGCCTCAACGGCGGCCGAGGACACTTTCAGGCCGCCGCGGTTGATCACGTCCTTCACGCGGTCGATGAAGCGCAGCAGCCCGTCGCCGTCGGCCACCACCAGGTCGCCGGTGTGCAGCCAGCCGTCGCGGAAGGCGAGCGCGGTGGCCTCGGGGTCCTCGAAATAGCCGGCCGCCAGGCTGGGGCCGCGGAACAGCAGCTCGCCCGGGGTGCCGGGGCCGACCGGCCGCCCCGCCCCGTCCACCACGCGCAGCTCGCAGTGCGGCATGGCCTGGCCCATGAGGCCGGCCTTGGCCGGCAGCCAGTGCGGCGGCAGGTAGGCCCCGGCCGGGCCGCTCTCGGTCATGCCCCAGACGTGCACCTGCTCCATCCAGGGCCAGCGGACCGCCGCGCGCCCGATGAGGGGCGCCGGCATGGCCGCGCCGCCGTAGGCCAGGCGCCGCACGCGCCGCAGGCCCTCGGCGCCGCGCTCGGCCTCGGCCAGCATGAGCTGGATCACCGAGGGCACGCCGTGGTAGACGGTGGTGCCTTCGGCGTCGGCCAGGGCCAGGCGCTGCGCGCTGTCCAGGTGGTGTTCCATGACGAAACCCGCGCCGTGCACCCAGGAGGACATGCAGCCCAGGTTCAGGCAGGAACTCGTGAAGAAGGGAAACGCGCCCTGGTAGAGGTCGCCCGCCACCAGCCCCACCGCGGCGCCCATGGCCAGGCCCGCGTGCAGCAGGCTGCGGTGCGTGTGCACCACCGCCTTGGCCTGGGCCGTGGTGCCCGAGGTGAACAGCAGGCAGGCGGGTTCGGTGGGGGACACGGACGGGCCGGCCGCCTCGGCCGGCCCCGGGGCCGGCCCGTCCAGCGTCGCCGGCCAGGCGGGTTGGGGTCCGTCCAGCAGCGCCAGGGGAAGCTCGCTGGCCGCCGCGAGGCGCGGCGCGCTGGCGGCCAGGCCCACCACCAGGCGGGGCCGCACCAGCGCCAGGGCCTGGGCCAGTTGCCCGTCGGACCCGCGGGTGCTGAGTGGCACCACCACCGCACCAATGGCCCAGCAGCCCAGCGCCGTGAGCACCGCCTCGCGGCCGGCGTCGTTGTCCAGGTAGACGGCCACGCGGTCGCCGCGCGCCACGCCCAGGCGGGCCAGGCCCTCGCCCACGCGGCGCTGCCAGCGCGCGAGCTGCGCATAGCTCAGGCGCTCGCGGTGCCCGGCGGCGGCGCGCGCGGACAGGGCGATGGCCGAGGGCCGCTGCAGCGCCCGCCGATCGATGAGCGCGCTCACGCTCAGCCCCTGCAGCTGCGCGGGCGACGGGGGCTCGTGGTCGGGACTGGCCATCGCGGACTCAGCGCCCGGTGAACACCGGTGCGCGCTTCTCGCGGAAGGCGTTCACCGCCTCCTGGTGGTCCTGGCTGCGGTTGGACAGGGCCTCGTAGGCGAGCGAGGCGTCCATGATCGAATGGGCCAGTTGCTTGAGCCCGATGTTCACGGCCATCTTGCTCCAGCGGATGGCCTTGACCGCGCCGCCGGCCAGCCGATCGGCGAACTGCGCCACGCGCGCGTCCAGCTCGGCCGCCGGCACGGCGTGGTTGATGAGCCCCATGCGCGCGGCCTCGGCGGCGCTCATCAGGTCGCCGGTCATCAGGTACTCCTTGGCGCGCGCGTAGCCGATGAGCTGCGGCCAGATCACCGCGCCGCCGTCGCCCGCCACGAAGCCCACGCTGACGTGCGGGTCGCCGATCCTGGCGGTCTCGGCGGCGAACACCACGTCGCAGAACAGCGCGATGGTGGCGCCCAGGCCGGTGGCGTGGCCGTTGAGCTTGGCCACCAGCGGCTTCTCGCAGTCGAGCAGAGAGTAGACGATCTGCTTGCCCTCGCGGGCGGTGGTCTCGAAGGCGCCCGGCTCGTCGATCATCTTCTGCATCCAGTCGATGTCGCCGCCGGCCGAGAAGGCGCGGCCCGCGCCACCGAGCACCACCACGTCGCTGTCCGGGTCGCCCGAGGCCTCGACGAAGACGCGCGCCAGCTCGGCGTGCATGCGCTCGTCGATGGCGTTGAGCTTGTCGGGCCGGTTCATGGTGATCTCCAGCACGCGGCCCCGGCGCGCGAACCGAAGCGACGAATAGCTTGCAAAGTCCATGGTGGGGCTCCCTCAGGCCGCGGCGCGGTAAACGTTGAGTTCCAGCTTCTCGCGCGCCATGGCCGCGGCCACCGGCGCCGATGCGGCCACGCGCTGCGCGTGCGCCCACAGCGCCGGCAGGCCCTGCGGGTCGATGCCCGCGTAGCCGCCCCAGCGCAGCAGGGTGAGCGCGTAGGCGTCGTGAAAGGACGGCCGCTCGCCGAACCAGAACGGCGTGGCCTGCGCCACCCAGCCCTGGATGCGCTCCAGGTGATCGCGGAAACGCTTCGTGTTGAAGCGCTTGAGCTCGGCGTGCGCGGCCCCGTCCTCGGCGAACAGGTGGGGCTTGAAGACGTGGGCAAAGGTGGGGTGCGCGGTGTTGTTCATGAATGCCAGCTGCGACATCGCCTGCGCGCGCGCCCAGGGGTCGGTGGGCAGCAGGCCCACCTGGGGGAAGCGGCGGTCCAGGTAATCGGCGATGGCCAGCACCTGGGTCAGCGGCCTGCCCTCGGCCACCAGCACGGGCACCTGGCCCAGGGGGTTGAGCGCCAGGTGCGCGGCGCTCAGGTGCTCGCCCTTGTGCAGGCGCACGGCGTGCGCCGCGAAGTCCTGGCCGATCGCCGCCCGGATGGTTTCCAGGCCGGCGTGGACCACGAACGAGCAGGTGCCCGGGCCATAGTGAAGTTCCAGCATGCGATGTGTCCTCTGTGGGGCCCGGGCGGTGCCGGGCGGGGTGGGAAGCGTTCGCCGGCCTCAGACGTCCAGGTCGTCGGGCACGGGGATGTCGAACTCCAGCAGCTGCTGGGCCATGCCCTTGCCCATGGGGTCGGGACGCAGCGAGCTGGGGCCACCGCCGTCCAGCGCGCCGTCCAGCACGAAGTTCAGGGCGTGCAGGCCGGGCACCGCGTGGCGCACCACGGCGCCCTCGACCAGGTGGGCCAGGTAGGCCTTCACCGCCTCGGCGCTCAGCGCCGCCTCGATGAAAGGCAGAAAGGCCGGCCGGCGCGCGATGACGGCGATGTTGGAGGTGTTGCCCTTGTCGCCCGAGCGGCCCCAGGCCAGGCGCACCAGCGGCACGCGGCGCCCGCCGGGTCCGGGCCCGCGCGCGGTCGCGGCGTCGGCGCGCGGGGCCACGGCGGGCGCCGCGGCCTGCGGAGCACCGGCGGGAATGGGCACGCTCACGCACTGCGCGCCCAGCGTCACGCGCGGCGGCGCCAGCCGCGCCTTGTCCACCAGGCAGGTGAACAGCCGGTAACGCGGCTCCACCACGGGCCGGCTGTTGAACATGAGCGCGCTGCCGGTGGTGGTGCCGGGCGCGAAGGACACGCCGGGCACGCGCGCCTCGCGCGAGAACAGCTCCAGGGCCTCGCGGCGCGGGTGCGTCGCCGCCACGCGCGCGATCGCCTCGCGCAGGTCAAAGGCGCGCGCGCGCGGACCGTAGCCGTCCTCCGCGCCCACCACGCCCACGGCCACTTTCTCGAAATCGCCCAGGCCGCGCGCCAGCGCCATGGCGCGGGCCCGGCCAAGCAGCGCCTCGCCGGTGCGGCGCGCCTTGCGCACCGCGTCGATGCCGAACACCGGCAGCTGCGCCACGCAGCGGTAGCCGTCGAGGTAGGCGGCGGACAGCTTGTAGTGCGGGCCGGGTGCCCGACCGCGCGCGCCACGCACCACCACGCGGTCGGGACCGGCTTCGGTGACGGTGACGCCGGTGAAATCGCAGCAGACGTCGGGCAAGCGGTAGCGGGCCGGGTCGCCCACCTCGTACAGGATCTGCTCGCTGACCGTGCCGCGCGTGACCAGGCCGCCGGTGCCGGCGGGCTTGCTCACCACGAAGTGGTCGGCGCCGTGGCATTCGATGACGGGGTAGCCGATGTTTTCCCAATCGGGCACGGTGTGCCAGTCGGTGTGGATGCCGCCCGTGGCCTGCGGCCCGCACTCCAGGATGTGGCCCGCCAGCGAGCCCATGGCCAGGGCGTCGTGGTCGTCGGGTGTCCAGCCGTACTCGTGCATCAGCACGCCCAGCGTGGTCGCGCTGTCGACGATGCGCCCGGTGACCACGATGTCCGCGCCCATCGCCAGGGCCCGCGCGATGGGCAGCGCGCCCAGGTAGGCGTTGGCGCTGACCAGTTCGGCCGGCATGGCCTCGCCGGTGTAGAAGTCCGCCACGCCCGCCGCGCGCAGCCCGGGCATCAGGTCCAGGCAGTCGTCGCCCTCGACGCAGGCCACCTTCAGTTGCGTCCCCAGCTCGCGCTGCAGCCGCTCGATGGCCTGGGCGCAGCCGGCGGGGTTCAGGCCGCCCGCGTTGGCCACCAGGCGGATGCCGCGCTGCTGGCAGGCCGGCAGGATCTCGCGCAGCGTGAGCTCGACGAACTCGCTGGCCCAGCCGGCCGCCGGGTCGCCCTGGCGGGTGTGGGCGAAGCTGGACAGCGTCATCTCGGCCAGGTAATCGAACACCAGGTACTGCATGCCCGGCACCGCCACCAGCTGGCGCGGCCCGAGGATGCTGTCGCCGACGAAGGCACAGGCGCCGCCGATGGTGACGGTCTTGGAAGCGGTGCGGTTCATCAGTCGGCGCTCAATCCCAGGCGGCGCACGATCTGGCCGGCGGTGTCGACCTCCTCGCGCAGGAAGGCACCGAACTCGGCCGGCGTGCCGCCGATGCCCTCGGAACCCTTGCGCGCCAGCCGCTGCAGGAACTCGGGGTTCTTCATCACCTGGGCGATCTCGCGCGACAGCTTGTCCACGATGGCGGGTGGCGTGCCCGCCGGCGCCAGCAGGCCGGCCCAGGCGTAGGTCACCAGCTCCGGGTGGCCCAGCTCGCCGATGGTGGGCACGTTGGGCAGCTGCGGCGAGCGCTGGTGGCTGGTCACCGCCAGGGCGTGCACCGCGCCCTTGGCGATGTGCGGCTCCATGGTGGGAATGGCGTCGAAGCTGAACTGCACGCGGCCGGTCAGCAGGTCGCCACGCGCCTCGTTCGAGCCCTTGTAGGCCACGTCGAAGGCGCCGCGCAGGCCGGTGGCGACGGCGAAGCGCTCGCCCAGGATGTGGTTGGCCCCGCCCTTGCCGCTGGTGGCGTAGCTCAGCGGCGGCTGGCCCTTCTGGCCCAGGGCGACGAAGTCCTTGAAGGCGCCCGGCATCTGCGGCGCGGCCACCAGCACCAGGGCCGTGCGCGTCATCAGCGACACCGGCACCAGCGACTGCGGCGTGTAGGGCAGCTTCTTGTAGAGCGACTGGTTGATGGCGTAGGCGCCGATCACCACGCCCAGGGTGTAGCCGTCGGGCGCCGACTTGGCCACGGACTCGGTGCCGATGATGCTGTTGGCCCCGGGCTTGTTGTCCACCACGATGGTCTGGCCCAGGCGCGCCGACAGCTCCTTCATCACCTCGCGGGTCATGTCGTCGGTGTTGCCGCCGGGCGGGTACGGCACCACCACACGCAGCGGCCGGTTGGGGTAGCCGGCGTCGGCCTGGGCGGCGGCGCCGGTGCTGGCCAGCGCGGCCACCGCCAGCAGCAGGCAGCGGAAGCGCAACGGGATCGAGGCGGGGGGCATGGCGTGTCTCCTGTCGTTGTTCATGGGCACTGTCGCCGGGCCATTGTGGAAGCGCCCTCCCCCGAATGGATCGCGAAGCAGGGGTTTTCTGATAACGTTTTGGAATCGCAGAACAGCGCCGCCCAGGCTTGCCCCATGCAACTCAAGGACCTCCAGGCCTTCGCCCGCATCGCCGAGCACGGCAACCTGCACGCGGCGGCCGACGCCCTGGGCCTGACCCAGCCGGCGCTGTCCAAGTCGGTGCGCCGGCTGGAAACCGAACTGGGCGTGCGCCTGCTGGAGCGCCTGCCGCGCGGCGTGGCCCTCACGGCCGCCGGCCGTCTGCTGCACGAGCGTGGCCGCTCGCTCGCTCGGCTGGTCGACGACACGCGCATGGAGATCGCCGACCTCAAGACCGGCCAGTCGGGGCAGCTGCGCGTGGGCGCGGTGCCCACCATCCTGGACACCAAGCTGGCGCCGGTGCTGGCGCAGCTACTGGGCGGCGACGACCCGCTGCGCTTCTTCGTCAGCGTGCAGCTCAGCGGCGGCCTGCTGCGCGCGCTTCAGGCCGGCGAGCTGGACTTCGCGCTCGCCGCCATCCCCGAGCCGGTGCCGGACGGGCTGTCCTGCCTGCCGCTGTGGCGGCAGGAAACGCACATCGTGGCGCGCAAGGGGCACTGGCTGCTGCGCCGCCCGGGCACCCTGGACGACCTGCGCCAGCAGCCCTGGCTGCTGCCGCCGCGCGGCATCGTGACGCGCACCTGGGTCGAGGCCCTGTTCGCGCAGGCCGGCCTGGACAAGCCACGCCTGATGGTGGAGGCCGATGCCTCGCCCGGTCTGTTCGCCACGCTGATCCGCAAGACCGACCTGCTGAGCGCCATGACGGTGGACACGCTGGCCTCGCCCATGGGCGCGGGCCTGGCCACGGTGGCCTCGCCGCAGGGCCCCTGGGTCACGCCCCTGGGCCTGTTCTGGCGCCGCACGGCCTACTTCTCCAAGCCCATGGAGCGCTACCGCGACCACCTGCTGGCCACCCTGGCCGGGCCCGCGACCGCCTGAACGGGCGGCCGCCGGCCGCGGGACAATCAGGCGGCGCCCACCAGGTCCTTGATCTGCTGCAGCGCGCCGGGATCGTCCATGGTGGTCAGGTCGCCCGGGTCGCGGCCTTCGCACACGGCCTGGATCGCGCGGCGCAGCAGCTTGCCGCTGCGCGTCTTGGGCAGCAACGAGACGAAACGCACCCGCGCCGGCCGCGCCACCGCGCCCAGCTGCGCGTCCACCAGCTTCATGATCTCGCCTTCCAGCCGAAGCTGGGCCTGGGCATCGCCCAGCGCCGAGGCGTCCTTGGCCACCACGAAGGCCATGGCCACCTGGCCCTTGAGCGAATCGGCCACGCCCACCACCGCCACTTCGGCCACGTTGGCGTGGCTGGCGATGCTCTCCTCGATTTCGCGCGTGCCCAGGCGGTGGCCGGCGACGTTGATCACGTCGTCCGTGCGGCCCAGGATGTAGTAGTAGCCGTCCTGGTCTCGGATGCCCCAGTCGAAGGTCGAATAGACCAGCTGGCCCGGGATGCTCTTCCAGTAGGTGTTGACGAAACGCGCGTCGTCGCGCCACACCGTCTGCATGAAGCCCGGCGGCGTGGGGCCTTCGATCACCACCACGCCCTTCTGATCGGCGCCGGTCAGCTCCTCGCCGGTGGACTCGTGCAGCAGTTTCACGCGGTAGCCGTACATGGGCACGCCCGGGCTGCCGAACTTGCTGGGCTGCCTCTCCACGCCGTTGGCCACGGTCAGGATCGGCCATCCCGACTCGGTCTGCCAGTAGTTGTCGATGATGGGCACGCCCAGGCCGTCGGCGATCCAGCGCGCCGTGGGCTCGTCCAGCGGCTCGCCGGCCAGAAACAGGGCCTTGAGGCTGGAGAGGTCGTATTGCTTGAGGTAGGCCGGGTCCTGCTTCTTGAGCACGCGCACCGCCGTGGGCGCGCTGAACATCACCGTCACCTTGTACTTCTCGACCAGCTTCCACCAGATGCCACCGTCGGGGCGGATCGGCAGGCCCTCGTACATGATGGTCGCCATGCCCGCGATCAGCGGCCCGTAGACGATGTAGCTGTGGCCCACCACCCAGCCAATGTCGCTGGTGGAGAAATACGTCTCGCCCGGCTGCCCCATGAAGATGTGCTGGATGCTGGCCGCCAGGGCCACCGCGTAGCCGCCCACGTCGCGCTGCACGCCCTTGGGCTTGCCCGTGGTCCCGCTGGTGTAGATGGTGTAGCTGATGTCCGTGGCGTCGAGCCAGGTGCAGGGCACCTGCGCGTTCAGGTGCTGTTCGCGCAGGGCGGCGTAGTCGTGGTCGCGCCCGGCCACCCGCTCCATGGGCGCCAGGCCGCGGTCCACCAGCAGCACCGAGGCGGGTTTGTGCCTGGCCAGGGCGATGGCCTCGTCCAGCAACGGCTTGTAGGGCACCACCTTGCCGCCGCGCGAGCCGGCGTCGGCGCTGACGATGGCCACCGGCGTGGCGTCGTCGATGCGGCTGGCCAGCGAATGGCTGGCGAAGCCGCCGAACACCACCGAGTGAATGGCGCCGATGCGCGCGCAGGCCAGCATGGCGAAGGCGGCCTCGGGAATCATGGGCATGTAGATGAGCACGCGGTCACCCTGCTTCACGCCCTGGGCGAGCAGCACGGCGGCCATGCGCTGCACCTCGGCGTGCAGCGCCTCGAAGCTGTAGATCCGCTCCACGTCGGTCTCGGTGGACACGAAGTTCAGCGCGTTCTGCTTCGCGCGCTCCTTCAGGTGCCGGTCCACCGCGTTGTGGCAGAGGTTGGTGCGGCCGCCCTCGAACCAGCGCGTGAACGGCGGCTTGTCGTTGTTGCAGACGCGGGTGAAGGGCGTGTGCCAGTCGATCAGGCGGGCCTGCTCGGCCCAGAAGCCCTCGGGGTCCTCGACCGAGCGGCGGTGGAAATCGGCGTATCCCATGCGTGTCTCCTGGTGCGGCCGGCCCCGGCTGGCGGCCGCTTCTGAATTCTTAATTATGGAGGACTGGCTTGCGTGGGGCTGACGGGACTAACCCGCGCTGCCCGGGCCGGCGCCTAACGTCCGCTTAATCCTGCGCCGTTCTGATGCCGGCCGTGATCACCGCCCCCGCCAGGACGTGCCATGGACGCCATCAACCAGTGGCTGATGCCGCTGTGGAACCTCTCCCCTTCCGCCCCCTCCGCGCTGGTGCTGCTCGCGCGCGTCGCCAGCCAGACCCTTCCCCTGATTGCCTTTCTCTCGGTCGCCGTCCTGCTCAGCCTGGGCGAGCCCTGGCGGCGCACCGCCTGGCAGATGCTGCTGGCCATGGGCGCCGCCTGGCTGATCGCCAGGGGCCTGCACAGCCTGTGGCCGCAGGCGCGGCCGGCGGCGCTGGGCATCGGCACCCAGTGGCTGGAGCATGGCAACTCGCCGGCCTTCCCCAGCCGCCACGCCACCGTCGGCCTGGCCTTCGGGTTCGCCGGCCTGCTGGCCGCGCCCCGGCGCGCGGTCGGCGCGCTCTTCCTGCTCGCCGGCCTGCTCATCGCCTGGAGCCGCGTGGCCCTGGGCGTTCACTTCCCCCTGGATGTGATCGCGGGCGCGGCCATTGCCGCGGCCTGCGCCCTGGCCGTGCGCCGGCTGTGGCCGTGGACGCCCGCCGACAGCGAACCGCCGCTTTCCCCGATCCCCGTTGCCACCGATGCCGCCATGTCCTACCCCCCTGCCCTTGAAGTCTCCGTCCTGATACCGGCCAAGAACGAGGCCGGCAACATCGGTCCCCTGGTGCGGGAAATCGCCGCCGCCCTGGGCGCCGACTACGCGTTCGAGGTGGTGCTGGTCGACGACGGCAGCACCGACCACACCGGCGCCGAATTCCTGGAGCAATGCCGCCAGCGTGGGGTGCGCGGCCAGCTGCTGCGCCACGCCCGCAGCTGCGGCCAGAGCACCGCACTGGCCACGGCGGCGCAGCACGCCCAGGGGCGCTACCTCGTCACCATCGACGGGGACGGCCAGAACGACCCCGCCGACATCCCCGCCCTGATCGCCGAAGCCCGTCGGCTGAGCGCGGCCGGCCCCGACTTCTGCATCGCCGGCTACCGGCGCAACCGCCGGGACACGCGCTGGAAGCGCCTGCAGTCGCGCATCGCCAATGGCGTGCGCCGGCGCATGCTGGACGATGGCGTGCCCGACACCGGCTGCGGCCTCAAGCTGATCCCGCGGCAGACCTGGCAGCGCCTGCCGTACTTCGACCACATGCACCGCTTCCTGCCCGCGCTCGTGCAGCGCATCGACGGGCGGATCGCCGTGGTGCCGGTCAACCACCGCCCGCGGCGCACCGGCGTGTCCAAGTACACCGCCTGGAACCGGGTGTGGGTCGGCATCATCGACATGCTCGGCGTGCGCTGGCTGATGCTGCGCAGCCAGCACCCCACCCTGTCGTCCAAAGAGGTCGTTGGCGAGCCCACGCCGTGAAGACCGAATTCAGCTTTTTCGCCAAGCCGCTGCTGCTCACCGCCGCGCTCAGCCTGGCCTTCGTGGCGCTGCACGAGGGCTGGCTGGGCGCCTTCACGGAGAAGGAGCTGCTGCACGCGCTGTTCCTCTACCACTGGGGCATCGCCTGGCCGGCCTTCGTGGCCATCGGGGTCGTCTACACGGCCCTGGGCGGCCCGCGCCAGGTGCTGGCCTTCAGCAGCGGCTACCTGCTCGGGGGATGGCAGGGCGCGCTGGTCAGCACCCTCATCACCGGACTCGGCGCCCTGCTGACCATGGTCGTGGCGCGCTACGCCGCCGGCGGCTGGCTGCGCCGCCAGTACCCGCGGCGGGTCGAAGCGCTGCGCCAGCTCATGGCCGAGGACACCTGGAAGTGGGTCTGCATCCTGCGCCTGTTGCCGGTGGGCAGCAACCTGGCCACCAACATCGTCGCCGGGCTGTCGGGGCTGGACCTGCGGCCCATCGTCGTGGGCAGCCTGCTGGGCTATCTGCCGCAGATGCTGCTGTTCGCCTACGCGGGCTCGGGCCTGGCCCTGCACAACAGCGCGCACCTGTGGATCAGCCTGGCCACGTTGGCCGCCTCCACGGCGCTGGGCGTGTACCTGTACCGCCACGGCTTCAGGCAGCGCCTGGAGCGCCTGCGGGGCGAGGCCCAGCCGCAATGACCCAGGCCGACCGCCCCACCGACGGCGGATGGGCCTGGCCCGTCGCGTTCATCCTGCTGGCCGCGGTCGTCGTGCTGGCGGCCGGCATCGGCCTGCGCTCGCCCTGGCCGGCCGACGAGCCGCGCTTCGCACAGATCGCGCGCGAGATGGTCGAGTCCGGCCAGTGGCTGTTCCCCATGCGCGGCGGCGAGCCCTACCCCGACAAGCCACCCGTCTTCATGTGGCTGGTGGCCTTGTTCTACCTGGCCACCGGCCAGCTGAAGGTGGCCTTCCTGCTGCCCAGCGCGCTGGCCGGGCTGGGCACCCTCTGGCTGGTGCACGACATCGGCCGCCGCCTCTGGGGACGCGACGTCGCCCGGTACGCGCTGCTCATCCTGCTGTTCACGCCCCAGTTCTTCATGCAGGCCAAATCGGCGCAGCTCGACGCGCTGGTGACGTTCTGGATCACCCTCGGTTGCTACGGCCTGCTGAGGCACTTCCTGCTGGGCCCGTCCTGGGCCTGGTACTGCGGGGCCTTCGCGGCCATGGCACTGGGCATCATGACCAAGGGCGTGGGCTTTCTGCCAGCGCTCATGCTCATCCCCTTCGCGCTCTGGACCCCGCGCAGCGGCCCGGGCACCTCGGGCAAGGTCTGGGGCGCCAGGAGCTGGCTGGGGCTGCTGGTGCTGCTGGGCACGCTGGCCCTGTGGCTGGGGCCCATGCTGTGGACGGTCGCGGCCTCCGGCAGCGACGCCCTGCGCGCCTACCGCGACAACATCCTGTTCCACCAGACCGCTGGCCGCTACGCCAACCCCTGGGGCCACATCAACGCCTGGCATTACCTGTTCACGGTGGCCATCCCTTCCGTCTGGCTGCCCTTGCTGGTGCTGATGCTCACGCAGTGGCGGCGCCTGGGCCGCCTGCTCCGGGAGGACCGCACCGCCCGCGTGCTCTTCGCCTGGGCGCTGATGGTGCTGGTCTTCTTCTCGCTGAGCCGGGGCAAGCGGGTGGTCTACATCCTGCCGGCGCTGCCCATGCTCTGCCTGGTGGCGGGCGCGCTCTGGCAGCGGGCGCTCGACGAAGGCGGCACGCGCGCCTCGGCCCTGGCGCTGCGGGGGGTGGTGGTGCTGCTGGGCCTGGGCCTGGCCGGGCTGGGCGCGGTGGCCTGGCTGCACCCCGCCTTGCTGGGGCCCAAGGTCGACGACTATGGCGACGTGCTGGCCGAGATCGCCCTGCCCGTGCTGGGCATGGGCGTGGGCGTGCTGGCCCTGGCCGCCGCCACCTGGCGCCGCGACGCGCTGGCTTCGCTGGCCGCGGTCTCGCTGCTGTGCTGGTTCGCGCTGTCCTGCTGGGTCTGGCCCGCGATGGACGCCCACCGCACGCCCAAGGCCGTGATGCTCGAGCTCGAGCGCGCCGTGGACGCCCGGCACGAGGTCGGTCTGCTGCAATTCAAGGAGCAATTCCTGCTGTTCTCGCGCCGGCCGCTGACCCATTTCAGCGTCCTGGCCCCGGTGGCCGAGCAAGAGCGCAACGCCTGGCGCTGGATGCAGGAGGACCCCAGCCGCGTCCTGCTGGTGCCCGACTCGCTGGACCTGGCCTGCTTCGACATGCACCGGCTGCGCGTGCTGGGCAAGGCCCATCGGCAGGACTGGGGCCTGCTCGACGCCGGCGCGATGAAGCCGCGCTGCGAGCCCCCGCTCAAGGCCCTGCGCTACACCTGGCGCCCGCAGCGCCTGGACATCCTGGACTGAGCGCGCGGCCACCGGCCTGACCCGCCGGGCCATTCGGCCCGCGCGCCAGCGTCCGGTCGCGCGGGCTTTACTTGATCAGCCCCTGCACCGCCTTGAAGTCGGGGTGCTCGGCCGTGCGCAGCCACTCGAAGGCCACCATCTCGGTGGTCAGCAGCTCGGCGCCGGCGCCGGCCAGGCGGTCGAAGGCGGCGTCGCGGTTGCGCTCGGTGCGCGAGCCGCAGGCGTCCGTCACCACCCAGACCTCGAACTCCTGCTCCAGCAGCTCCAGCGCGGTCTGCATGAGGCAGACGTGGGCCTCGCAACCGGCGATGACGATGCTGGGCCGCTCGGCCTCGCGCGGCGCCTGGGCGCGTTCCTTCTGCAGGTGCTTGGGCAGGCTGCGCACGTTGCCGCCCTGCGGGCGCGCGGGCGGGCGCAGCCAGTCGGCCAGGCCGTCGGCCACGGCGCTGAAGTGCATCTTGGCCAGGGTGCGACGGCACAGGGCGCGCAGTTCGGGCGGGTTGGGGCCCAGCTTGTCGGGGTTCTGCTCGGTGCCCCAGGCGGGCACGTCCAGGGCCTGGGCCATCTGCGCCAGGCGCAGGGCGTTGGCCAGCACCAGCGGGCCTTCGTGGATGGCGGGCATGAGGCGGGACTGGTAGTCCACCAGCACCAGTTGGGAGTCGTCGGCGTCGAGCAGCATGGCGAGCGGGAAAAGGGTCAATCGGCGAACAGATCGCGCTGCGGCAGGGTGCGGCCGGGCGCGGCGGGGTCGAAGCGCTCGACCAGGCGGTCCACGTACTGCGCGAACAGCGCCTCCGCGGCCTGGCCGAACAGCCGGATGCGGCCGGTGTGCTTGAGCAGCAGCAGCCCCATGCCGTGGGCGAACAGGGCGGCATTCTCGCGCGCCGCGGCGTCGGGCGGCAGGCCCAGGTCCTCCAGCGCCTGTTCGCAGGGGCGCAGGGCCTCCAGCAGCCGATCGTTGAGCGCGCGGTCCAGCTCGTGCGTCAGGCCATGCGGGGCCAGGCCATTGACCAGGTAGAAGCCCAGGTCCAGGTCGCGCGGGTGGCTGGCGTAGAAGCCGAACCAGGCCTGGGCCTTGGCCGCCAGGGCCTGGCCCGGCTGGCCCTTGGGCGCGCGCGCGGCCTGCACCTCGGCCAGCAAGCGGTCCAGCGACTCGGCCAGGAGCGCGCCGTAGATCGCCTCCTTGCTGTCGAAGTAGCTGTAGAGCGCCCCGGCGGTGTAGCCCGCCTCGCGCGCGATCTCGCGGATGCTGGCGCCCTCCACGCCCTTGTCGGCGAAGACGCGGCGCGCCGCGTCCAGCACATGGGCCCGCCGCGTGTCCGACATGGCCAGCTGCCGCTGCTGGCGCAGTTCCAGCTGGCGCTGGGCCTCGGCCTGGTCGGCCGCGCTGGGCAGGGGACGAAGCTCATCGAGGTGCACGTTCATGGCGCGCAGTGTAGCGAGGGAGTCGAACTCGGTTTTATTTCATGAACTCTTGTCAAAGAATTGAACGCTGTTTAATCTTTTAAGCGCCGCCATCAAAATTCAACGGCAAAGCCGGCCCACACACAGGAGACAAACGCATGAACACCATGGCCCCCCCGCCAGCGCTGATGACCGGCGCCGACTACCGCGAGTCGCTGCGGCGCTACCGTCCCCGGGTGAGCGTGGACGGGCGCTGGGTGGACAGCGTGGCCGACGACCCGGCGCTGCGGCCCGGCATCAACGCCGTGGCCCTGACCTACGACTTCGCCCACCAGCCGAAGTACGCGCCGCTGATGACGGCCACGCAGCACACCAGCGGGCGCACGGTGAACCGCATGACCCATCTGTCCACCAGCGCGGGCGACCTGCTGAACAAGCTGGAGGCGGTGCGGCTGATCTGCCAGGAAACCGGTTGCGCCCAGCGCTACCTCACCCACGACGCGCTGCACGCCATCGCCCAGCTCAGCGCCCGGCTGGACGACGCCAGCGGCGGGCGTGAACGCGGCGATCGCTTCCTGGCCTACCTGCACCGCGTGCAGGACCAGGACCTGACCCTGGGCGTGGCCATGACCGACGCCAAGGGCGACCGCAGCCGCCGTCCGCACCAGCAAGCCAACCCCGACACCTACGTGCACATCGTCGAGCGCAACGCCAGGGGCATCGTCATCAGCGGCACCAAGGCCATCGTCACGGGCGCGCCCTACATGCACGAGCTGCTGGTCATGCCCTGCCGCAACATGGGCGAGGCCGACGCCGACTTCGCCGTCTGCTGCGCCGTGCCGGTGGACGCCGAAGGCCTGACCATCGTGGCCCGGCCCGCGGGCCGCCCCGGCGAACGGCTGGAGCACGGCGACGCCCTCTTCTCGCGCCGCTTCGGCCAGAGCACCGGCGTGTGCCTGTTCGACCGCGTCTTCGTGCCCTGGGAGCGCGTATTCCTGGCCGGCGAGTGGGACCACTCGGGCCACCTCACCTACAGCTACGCCACCCACCACCGACAGACCTGCATCGCCGCCCGCGCGGGCTTCGGCGACCTGCTGATCGGCGCCGGCGCGCTGATGTGCGAGGCCAACGGCTTCGACCCCGGCGCCGAAAGCCACCTGCGCGAACAGATGGTGGAGCTGATCACCATCGTGGAAGGCTTCTACGCCTGCGGCGTGGCGGCCAGCGTCTACGGACGGCGCGACGAACACGCCGAGGTCTTCATGCCCGACCCGGTGTTCGCCAACATCGGCAAGCTGCTGCTGGCCACCAAGATCTACGACATGCACCGCCTCGCGCACACGGTGAGCGGCGGCCTCATCGTCACCCTGCCCGGCCCCGACGAGGACCACAACCCCGAGACGGCGGGCCGGCTGTCCGACGTGCTGCGCGCCAGCCCGGACGTGCCCTACGAGCAGCGCATCCAGGCCGCGCGCTTCATCGAAGACCTCACCGCCGGCTACCAGGGCGGCTGGTACAGCGTCATCAGCCTGCACGGCGGCGGCTCGCCGGCCGCCATGAAGCAGGAAATCTGGCGCCACTACCCGGTGGGCGACAAGGTCGACCTGGTGGAACGCCTGCTCGAGCGCGGCCTGAGCGCCGATCCGGCGCGCGCCATCACGCGCAACCGCCAGCCCGGCCGCTGCTGCGACAGCGGCTGCACCCAGCCCGGCCAGCCCATGATGGTGAGCTTGCCAACGAATACCAAAGCAACAAAATCGGCCTGAATCAAGCAGTTACAAGGCTTTTTTCAGTTGACGGGAGAGGTGGCAGCCACTACCCTCCACGCCCATGCGCCGCTGGCTCCCCCTCCTCCTTCTTGGCTGTTCGGCCGTGGCACAGGCCACGCCGCCCAGCGGGAGCTGGGAAAACATGGAGTCCATGCTCGCCGAAAAGGGCTTCATCAGCCGCCTGGGCGAGCAGGTCCAGCAGGCCGGCGCCACCGCCAGCCAACAGGCCTCCAGCCTGGTGATCAACGCCCTGGCCTTCCTGGGCGTGCCCTACCGCTACGGCGGCAACTCCTTCGACACCGGCTTCGACTGCAGCGGCTTCGTGCGCGCCGTGTACGAGCAGTCCATGGGCAAGCTGCTGCCGCGCCGCTCCGACGAGCAGGCCGCCGCCACCCAGCCCATCGAGCGCAGCGAACTGCAACCCGGCGACCTGGTGTTCTTCAACACCCTGCGCCGCTCCTTCAGCCACGTGGGCATCTACATCGGCGACGGCAAGTTCGTGCACTCGCCGCGCGCCGGCGCCCAGGTGCGGGTGGAGGACATGCGCGTGGCCTACTGGAACAAGCGCTTCAATGGCGCGCGCCGCGTGCCCGAAGGGGCCGCCCCCAGCCAGCCCTGAGGCCGGCGGGGCCACGGTGCACTGAGGCGCGCATCGCCGCCCCGTGGCCTCAGGGGGCGGCGGGGAAGTCCAGCGCCAGGCCAATGCGCTCGCCCCGGCGCACGCGGCCGATGGCGTGCCGCATCCGCACCCGGTAGTGGCCCCGGCTGCCCTGGAACGGGCGCTGGTCCGTGGCGATGATGGCCGCGTCGCCCAAGCGCAGCGGCAGCACCAGCGGGCGCGACTGCATGCGCGGGCGCTGCTCGGTCATCACGAAGTCGCCGCCCTCGAAGTCCTGGCCGGGTTGCGACAGCAGCACGACGAGCCGCAGCGGCAACCCGGCGTCGCCTGCCGGTCCCGGGTGCAGCAGCACCTCGTCGCCGGCCCCGAGCCGGCTGAGACAGCACGGCCACCGCGCCGGCCCCGCCCGCCGCGGGCCCAACAGACGGTCGTCCAGCGCCGCCGGGTAGCGGCCATCGAGGCCCAGGGTCTCGTTCCACCGGTTGGCGATGCCCGCCAGGGGCTGGTAGAGCGCGGCGCGCCAGGCCCCCAGCGGCGCCGGCAGGGGCCCGTCCATGCCCAGCGCCTCGCCGCGCCCCAGGCCGAGGGCGGCCAGCGGCACGCGGGCGGTGGCCGCGGCGGCGAGCCGCTGCGCCAGGGCGCGCGCCGCGTCGGCGCCCAGCCAGCCGGGCAACAGGGCGTGGCCCTCGCTGTCCAGCTGCGCCGCGAGGGCGGCCCAGTCCAGGCGGTCGACGGCCGCGTCGACAGGCGCCGTGGCGCGCGGCCCGGTCACGCCTGGGCCTCGCGGCGCAGCAGCTCGCGTTTGCGGTCCACGCCCCAGCGGTAGCCGGCCAGGTCGCCATCGCGCCGCACCACGCGGTGGCAGGGAATGGCCACGGCCAGGCGGTTCGCGCCGCAGGCCTGCGCCACGGCGCGCACCGCCCGGGGCGAGCCGATGCGCTCGGCGATCTCGGTGTAGCTCGCGGTCGTGCCCGGCGGGATCTCGCGCAGGGCGCGCCAGACGCGCTCCTGAAAGGCCGTGCCCCGCACGTCCAGCGGCAGCCGCAGACCGATCGCGGGCGCTTCGATGAAGCCCACGACCTCGGCGATCCAGCGCTCGAACGCGGCGTCGCCGCCGATGAGCCGGGCCCGGGGGAACTGGTCCTGCAGCTCGCGCACCAGTGCCTCCGGGTCGTCGCCCAGCAGGATGGCGCAGACGCCGCGCTGGCTCTGGGCCACCAGGATGGCGCCCAGCGAGCACTGCCCCACCGCGAAACGGATCTGCGCCCCGGCGCCGCCGGCCCGGTAGTCGCGCGCCCGCATGCCCAGCAACTGGTCGGCGGCCTCGTAGAAGCGGCTGTTGGAGTTGAAGCCCGCGCCGTAGATGGCGTCGGTGATGGACGCCTGGGGCGCGGCCAGTTCCTCGCGCAGCCGGCGGGCGCGGTAGGCCGAGCCATAGGCCTTGGGCGTCAAGCCCGTCTCCGCCTTGAACAGGCGGTGGAAGTGAAAGGGGCTCATGCCGAGCTCGGCCGCCAGGCCGTCCAGCGAGGGCGGCGTCTGCGCGGCCTCGATGAGCCGGCAGGCGCGCGCCACCCGCTCGGCCCGCGCGGCCGCCGCGCGGGTCTGGTCGCCCTGGGCGCGGCGGCTGGGTCGGTAGCCCGCCGCCTCGGCGGCGTCGGCCGAATCGAAGAAGGCCACGTTCTCGCGCCGGGGCCGCCGCGCCGCCGAGCTGGGCGGGCCGTACACGCCGGTGGTGCGCACGGCATAGACGAAGTGCCCATCGGCGGCGGCCTCGCGGGCCTGCACCGCGGCCCAGCGCTCGTCCTCGGTGCGGTAGGCGACGGTGATGCTGGCGTTCATGTTCATCCTGCCCGGCGGAAAGTGAGGTTGATGCGCTGCGGGCCCAGCACGGCGTGGGCCCCATCCTTGAGCGGTGACACGCCGTGGAAGCGCAGCCGATCGGGGCCGCCCCACACCACCACGTCCCCGTGGCGCAGCGGCAGCTTGAGCGTCGGGTCGGTGCGCGCCTGGCCGCCCCACAGAAACGTGGCCGGCAGGCCCAGCGAGACCGACACGATGGGCGCCGAATGGTCGCGCTCATCGCGGTCCTGGTGCAGCGACAGCCGCGCGCCGGGCGCGTAGCGGTTGACCAGGCAGGCGTCGGGCGCGAAGCCCTCGAAGCCCACCGCGGCCGCCGCTTCGTTCGCCAGGCCGGCGAAGGCCGGCGGCATGGCCGGCCAGGGCGTGCCGCGCTCGGGATCGATGGCGCTGTACCGGTAGCCCCGGCGGTCGCTGGTCCAGCCCAGCTCGCCGGCATTCGTCATCGCCACCGACATGGTGAAACCGCCTGGCGTCACCAGGTGACGGAACGGCGACACCGCCTCGATGGCCGCGATGGCGGCCAGCAGCTGCGGCACGCACGGCAGCGCGAAGCCGTGCAGCAGCCAGGCGCCGGGCCCCAGGCGCTGCTGGCGCTCGCCCGGCTCGAACAGATCCATCGTTTCCATGCTCAGGCCGCGTCGTGGAAGATGAGGCCCACCGTGTGCCGCAGGCCCGCGTGGACGCGGCCGACGCCGTGCCGCATGGCCAGCCGGCGCACGCCGCGCCGGCCCGAGGCCGGCCGCTGATGGACGGTGAACACCACCGCGTCGCCCTGGTCCAGCGGGACAACCTCCGCGCGCTGGCCCTCGCCCGATCGCTCGGTCATGACGAATTCGCCGCCCTCGAAGTCCCGACCGGGCCGCGACAGCAGGATGGCCACCTGCAGCGGGAAGACCAGCTCGCCATACAGGTCCTGGTGCAGGCAGTTGTGGTCGCCCTCGCCGTACCGCAGGATCAGCGGCGTCGGCCGCGTCTGGCCGGCCGCGTGGCAGCGCCGCAGAAAGCTGTCCAGCCTGTCCGGGTAGCGCGTGGCCAGGCTCAGTTGGTGGCTCCAGCGGTTGGCGATGGGCGCCAGCCGGGGATACAGGGCGTGGCGCAGCTCCTGCAACAGGGGCGGCAGCGGGTAGGCGAAGTACTTGTACTCGCCGCGCCCGAAGCCGTGCCGCGCCATGACCACCCGCGAGCGGAAGCCCTCCTGGCGCGGGTAAAGCGCCGCGAGGGCCTCGCACTGCGCCGCCGTCAGCAGGCCGGGCAGCACGGCGTGGCCATGGGCGTCGAGCGACGCTTCGATGCCCACCCAGTCGTGGGGCGCGGCGGGGTCCTCAAGGGCGGCGCTTGGCATGGGTCCAGTGTAGGAAGCCCCGCCGGCCAGGACACTCCGCTCCTTGCGCTTGAATTGCCTCCGCCCCAAAAAAAAGCCCCCGGCGGTTCAGCCTAGCCGTTCGACTAAGGAGTTGACGGTCTAGGCCTTCAGCCAGGTTGATTCAAA